>Ga0066602_10002077_pt1 | contig 12347 bp, 4 predicted proteins | sample Higcelweek5metaG_FD_59481 | JGI IMG/M metagenome (GOLD analysis project Ga0066602, IMG submission 59481) | Freshwater pond sediment microbial communities from the University of Edinburgh, under environmental carbon perturbations - High... | ecosystem: Environmental > Aquatic > Freshwater > Pond...
CGGGAATGGAAGGCGGCACTGACCTTCAGCGGGAAGAAGCGCCCGCCCATATCGCCGATCACGCCCTCCAGCCGCTTCAACTGGTCGATATCGCCCGAAACCACGGTTTGGGAGCGGGCATTGAAATTGGCCACATCCAGCCGGTTGAAGCAGGGATCCTGCCCCAGGAGATCGACCAGCCGCCCGGCATCCAGACCCAGCACGGCGGCCATGGACGTGCCCGACACCTCCCCCATCAACCGCCCGCGTTCACGCACCAGGGCAAGGCCTGTGGCGAAGTCGAAGCTGCCGGCGGCGAACAGGGCGCCATATTCGCCCAGACTGTGCCCGGCTGCCCAGGCCGGTTCCAGCGCTTCATCCTCACACAGGGCCCGATAGGTCAGAACGCAGGTGACATAAAGGGCAGGCTGCGTGAACTGTGTCAGGTTCAGGCGCTTGTCCGGATCCTCCAGGCACAAGGTGTCGATCGCATAGCCGAGGAGATCGCTGGCCTGCTCGGTCAGTGTGGGAAAGCGTGCGAACAGACCCTTGCCCATGCCGACATGCTGCGAGCCCTGGCCCGGAAACAGACAGGCGGTCGTCATGCTGCTGGTCTCCTTCTCATCGCCGGCGGCGGTGGAACGGGAAAGGCTGAGGGTTGCCGGGGCCGTCATGCTGCATCCGCCTCCAGATGGCGTGCCACATGCCGGGCCAGGGCCTGGATGGTCAGCACGGGATTGATGCCGCTTGCGGTCGGAAACAGGCTGCCATCGGCGACGAACAGGTTCTCGCAATCCACCAGCCGACCGTCCGGTCGTACGGGGCTGGCTGTCCGGTCGCCGCCCATCCGGCAGCTTCCCATCAGGTGGGCACTGAAGAAGGCTGCCCGGTTTGGTGCCCAGTCCAGCCCTGCCAGCACTTTATGATACGCATCGGGATCGCAGCCCATATCGGCAGTGGGAAGCACCGGCGCGGCATTGTGGGCCGGATGGATCGTTTCGGCACCCGCAGCGGCGTGCAGCGTGGCGGCAGCGGCCATGCCGCGCAGTGCATGGCGCCGATCATGATCGGCAATCCGGTAGGAGACGCGGGGGTTGCCTGTTGAGTCGAGATGGACCTGGCCTTCACTGAAACGGTCGCGGGTGATGACCGCGAAGGCCGCATAACGGCGGGCGTCCAGCATTGCCGTCTTGTGCGCGACGCCCGACCGCCATGGCAACATGGCGGCCAGCAGGCCGGGGTGCAGCGGGGCCGTCTCTATCCGGCAGCCATATCCGGCGCCGTCCTGGTCGGCCCATTCGTCGCACTGGCTGGTCATCATGCCGCCATCCCAGCTGTCGATCGGTGCGGGGTAGCGCCCCAGCATCATGGCGACGGGATGAATTTTCAGGTGTCGACCGATATGGGGATGGTCAAAGCCGCTGCGCCGCAGCAGGGCGGGCGTATGCAGGGCCCCTGCCGCCAGCACGACCCGCCGGGCGCGGATGCGCACTGGCACCGGCGCGTGGCCGGCCCGGCGGATGACGGCTTCCGCCTCCGTGACCAACTTTCCCTGACGATGCAGACGCTGCACCACCGTATCCGGGTAAAGCGCGACGCCTGCCCGGCAGGCGCGGGCCAGATAGGTTTCCACCGCGTCCTGTTTGCCTGTTCGGCTGCAGCCGAACAGGCAGAAGCCGCATGCCGCATGCCCGTGCCGCTCGCATTGTTTTACATTCTGGGGCAGGACACCGTGGGAATAGCCGAGCGCCCGTGCGGCGGAGAGCAAGGCCTGGTTCTGGCGGTTATGGGGCACCTCCGGCTTGACGGACATATCGCGCAGGATGGCGTCGACCCCCTTCTGAAAGGCGGGTTCGAGCAGTTGCGGCAACTGGTGCCGCTGCGCCCATTCCTGGAGCAACTTCTCGCCCGGGCGCCAATGTACCGACCAGTTGACGATCGTGCCGCCGCCCATGCAACTTCCCGCGAACAGCGAAATCGCATAGTCGCTGGTTGTCATCATGCCCCCGGCCTCGAACAGGCGGGAGACCATGGGCAGTTCCAGGTTTTCGCGTTCGGCAGGGGCCACATATGGCCCCTTGTCCAGGACAACCACCTGCTGGCCGATCTCCGCCAGATGACAGGCAACCAGTGCCCCGCCGGCCCCCCCGCCGATGACCAGCAGGTCACAATCGATCACCGCGCCTGCCACGGGTATGGGTGCGAGCGTCAGGGACGAGGTGGGCGGCGGTTGCGGGGCAGGCGGTGGTCCCGGATAGCCGATGGCCGTCCAGAGAGGGTTTGTTCCCCCTTTGCTGCCGCCATAGGTGGTGAAGCAGGCAAGGCGCTTCAGCGAGGCGAAACCCATGCGCAGCAAGCCAAGGCGGCTGACACCCCAGCGGGCGAGAAGCGCCTCCCGCTGTGCGGGAGCCATCGCCGCCAGCGACCGGGGCATGCCGCCCGACAGCAGCCCGGGCAGGGGAGAGGCGAGCAGCGTCAGCAGCCGCAGAAAATCCCGGCGGGCGGGATGTGGCAGACGTTCCAGATAGGTGATCAGCGCAGCGTCCACTTCCAGGTCGCTGGCGCTGCGGCTCCAGAACATGTCCGGATCTTCGCCCGGTCGGTCCACCCGTGGCACCAGCGTGTCGATGGCGGCGCGCAGGGCTGTCAGCCGCCGGGCGCCCAGGGCGATCCGGCGTGCGGTCCTTGTCTCCTGACCAGGCTGCCGGGTGATCACGCGGCCTCCAAGGGGCGCAGGGTCTTGGCCTTGCGGCCCGCATCCTCCGTCAGGAAGGAATGAAGGTGCGCATTCACCTGCTCCGAATGGGTCAACAGCGAGAAATGGCCGGCGTCGGGCAGTTCCACATGCCGTCCGCCGCGCAGCAGGCTGGCCAGTTCCAGGCCCCGCTCCCGTGGAATATAGCCATCCTTCCCCGCCGTCAGGATGAGCGCGGGGTGCGCATAGTCCGCCAGGGCGTCGCGCAGGTCGAAGGTCTTTGAAACCTCCTTGTAGCGGGCGGCAACGGCGAGGTTCACGGAGCCGTTCAGGGCTGCCGCTTCCGGACAGCGGGCCAGTTCTTCCACCAGGATGCGGGCTTCATCGGTGCGGGGCTGGGTCTTCGCGGTGGAGTTGATCAGGGCGATGCGGGCCATGCATTCCGGCGCCCGGACCAGAAGCTTCAGCGCCACCATGCCGCCAAAGGAATAGCCAACCACCGGCACGACCTGACCCGGCGCCAGGATGTCCAATGTGTAAAGAACGTCGTCAACGATGCTGTCCATGGTCAGGATACGATCCACGCCGCTGCGCCCGCAGCCGGGCTTGTTGAAGATCAGCAGGCGGAAATGCGGGGCCAGGGCCGTGATCTGACGGTGCCATATGTTTTCATTGTTCATCAGGCCGCCCAGCATCAGCAGGGGTGTACCTCTGCCGATCATGCAGATCTCAAGGTCCGGTTGACCAGGGCGACTGAGCAGCAGGCGGTCCAGCGCGGCAATCGCTGTCGGCACCGGTATCGGTGCCGGCGAGTTGAGAGAGCCCAGCGATTCCGTAGCCGCCAGTTCGATTTCCGACTGGCTCCACAGGCGTTCAAGATTGGCGCGGATGGGATCGCCGGTCGAGGCTTTCAGCGCCGATGCCCGCTGCGGGCGCGCGATCGTCCCCACCGTTTCTGATGCGTGGGCCGCGGCAATCGGTGGGGGTGCGGGGCGCGGCACCGGTGTGTAGCGCTCCACCAACCGTGTGGCATGGTGGCGGACCATATGGGTGTGAAAATCGCGGATCGTACGGCATTCGAAGAAAACCGTTGCCTGTAGCGAAATGCCGAAACGTTGCCGGGCCTTGTTCGAAAACTCAGTGGCCGACAGGGAGTCCAGGCCCATGTCCGCGACGGGGGCGTCCAGGTCGATATGGGCACGATCCATGCCCAACAGTTCCCCGATAAGGGAAAGCAGATCGGCCAGGAACCTTTCCTGCCACGGTGCCTGCGGGTCGGTATCCGGCGCATCTGTCGGCGTCGGCTTGCCCTTCAGCAACAAGATAGCCTGGTTGGCGGACAATTCGCCCCGGCGCACCCGCCGCAGCAGTTCGACCTTGTCAATCGCGCTCATCTCCAAGTCTCCTTTTCCGCTGTTGGCCCTTGCCCTGGGGGCGTGCGCTATCTGGCCGCTTCCAGCTTCTCGGTAAGGAAGTTGACGGTCTTGATGTATTTCCAGAGATCCAGTTCATGGGCGTGGCGCCGGGTGGCGATGAACTGCCCGCGCCCCACGTCGATGTCGTCGCTATGCAGTTTCAGGTGTTGCAGCACCTTCCAGGCATGGCTGCCGGCGCGCTTGCCCACGAAGTAGTTCGCCAGGAACCGTGACAATGTGTTGGCGATGTTGCCGAACCCGGACGGGATGTTGAAGTAGCCGGCGAAGGCGATATTGTCGTGGGTCAGCGGCAGCGCGTTCAGGAAGAAATGATGAACACCTGACTGCCAGTCGATCACATCCGGCGACAGAAAGGGCATGGAAACCTTGAAGCCTGTCGCCAGCACGATCACGTCGATGCGCTCCCGCTCACCGCCGGTAAAAATGACTCCATCGCCGTCCAGCCGCTCGATATCCGGCTTGGGATGCACATCCCCATGCCCCACATGATACAGAATGGTGGAGTTCATGATCGGGTGCGCCTGATGGATGTCATGGTCGGGCGGCGGCAGGCCATAGTCCGTGCCATCAAAACCGGCCAGCTTGAACGTCTCCTTCACATGGGTCCAATAGGCTTCCGGCGTCTCGAACCGCGAGACGATCTCCATCAGCCAATCCTGGGTCGCCCTGCCGTTGATGAATTTCGGCATATAGTGATAGCCGCGCCGGGTGGAGTGCAGGGTCCGTGCCGCCCGCGCGGCGGCGTCGACCGCGATATCGCAGCCGGAATTACCGCCGCCGACGATCAATACCCGCTTGCCCTCGAAGATGCCGGGATCCCTGTAGAGGCTGGAATGGATCATCTCGCCTGTGAAATGACCGGGAAGATCCGGCAGGAACGGTTCGCGCAGCACACCATTGGCCACCACCACGTCCGGATACCAGCGCCGTTCACCGTTGGAGAGAACGGCGGACCAGCCATCCCCTGCCGGTGCCAGCTCGGTTACCGACACGCCCAGGCTGGCATGGGCATAGACGTCGAAGGCACGGGCCGTCATGCGCAGATAGTCCAGGAACTGCGCATGGCTTGGATATTCCGGATAATCCTCCGGCATGGGGAAGTCGCTGAACTGTGAGTTGGTTTTTGAACTGATGAGATGGGTGGAACGGTAGACGCGTGAGGAACCGCCGCCGAAATACCAGTTACCACCCAGATCGTCCTCGCGCTCCACAATATCGTAGTCGAGCCCGTTCTGGGTGAAGCACTTGCCGATGGCGATCCCGGCGGCACCACCGCCGATGATCAGAACCTTGTGGTCTCGCCGGTCCATGGTCAAATCCCCCGGTTGCGCGCAAACGGACGTGGAATTTCCTGTGTCAATCGCTGTGACCCGTCAGGCATCCAGCAACTCCCGCGCTTGTTCGCGGGTCAGCAAGCCCGCCGTCAGCATGCTTTTGATCTCCGCCTCCAGCATCGTGTCCGACGCGGCGGCGTTCTCCGTCCGGGCCGGGGCTGGTGGCTTGGTAGCGGCGATCCAGTGCCGTGTGCGGTCAAACGGGTAACCCGGCAACCGGACGCGCCGGCCCCGGACCAGATCGGCCACCGCCCAGTCCAGGTCCAGCCCGTCGGTCCAGTAACCGGCCATTTCCGCCAGTTGGCCGCGCTCCTGCACAGTCCTGGCGAAAAGCCGGGCCTCTTCGTTGGACTTCAGGAAACCCAGGGTCTTCTGGCCGGCTGCCCTGTTGCTCCGCCAGACCCGACCGTCGGTCGTGGTGCGAAGGTCACCGCTCAGCCGGTTCAGCAGTTCCTGGCGATCGGCGGCGATGATCACCAGCCGCTCGGCCAGGGGTTCGCGCCCCACCGCCAGGGTATAGGCAACATCCGCCAGGGAGAGGCCGGGATCCTGCTCCAGCCGGGCACGCAGCCGTGCGGCGACGCGGGCAAGCGCCTCGGGCGTCCGCGCCGACAGCAGGAAGGGCCAGGGGCCAGCCGACGCCACCACCGAACCGACAGGCGCGGGCCAATGTTCCTCCAGTGCCATGTGGCAGTTCACACCGCCGAAACCGAAGGAACTGACGCCAGCACGCAGCGGCGTCTCCGTGCCGTCGGGCAAGCGCGGCCGCGTCCAGGGGCGGCGGCTGTCGATGATGTGCAGTGGCCCCTTGCCAAGATCGATATAGGGGTTGATCTGTGAATAATGGATGCTGGCGGGCAGCGTGCGGTGGCGCATGGCCAGCACGATCTTGGCGAGCCCGCTGACCCCGGCCACGAATTCCAGATGGCCGATATTGGTCTTCACCGAACCAATGCCGCAATGGCGTTCGCGTGGCTGGCCGGCCAGACCATACTGGTCGTAAAGGGCGTCGAAGGCCCGACCCAGCGCCTTGACCTCGATCGGGTCACCCAGGGCCGTGCCGGTGCCATGGGCTTCGATATAGCTGATGGTGCGTGGGTCCACGCCAGCCTTTCGCCAGGCTTTGACGATAACCTCCGTCTGGGCGTTGGGATTGGGCGTGGTCAGCGTATTCACCCGTCCGCCATGGTTGACGGCGGAGCCGATGATTCTGGCATGGATCGGATCGCCATCCGCCAGCGCCTTTGACAGCGGCTTCAGCAAGACAGCCACGCACCCTTCGCCCCTTGTATAGCCGTCTGCCTCCTTGTCGAAGGTGGCACAGCGTCCCCGCGGGCTGAGGAAGCCGCCCTTGTCCAGCCCGATATGGACCGAAGGGCCCAGCATCAGGTGAACGCCCCCTGCGATGGCCACGTCGCATTCCCCGGCGCGGATGGATTGGATGGCCCGGTGCAGCGCCACCAGTGAACTGGAGCAGGCGGTTTCCACCGGCTCGCTCGGCCCCCGGAAATTCAACAGGTAGGAGATGCGGTTCACCAGGACAGAGAACATGGTACCGGTGACGGCGAAAACATCGACGTCGATCTCCTCCCGCGCCATGATGTCATGGTAATCGACACTGGCCGACCCGCAGAACAGGCCAACGGTAGATTCCTCCGCCAATCGCGAGGGGCGGTAACCCGCATCCTCGATGCAATGCCAGACCGTTTGCAGGAACAGACGGTGCTGAGGGTCCATGCGCTCCGCCTCGCGGGCAGAGATGCCGAAGAAGGCCTCGTCGAACTTGTCCACGTCGGGCACGAAGCCGCCCCATTTGATCTGGGTGCGGTTCTTGGCCTCGAACGGATTTCCCCAGACGGAGCGCCAATCCCAGCGCTCGGCGGGGATTTCAGTGACAAGGTCGGCACCGGCATGCAGATGTTCCCAGAAAATCTCCAGGTCTGCAGATTGCGGCAATATCCCGTCGATGCCGATGATGGCGATGGGCTCTTCCGCCAGTGCCGCGGTCGGGACGGGTGCTGCTGCCATCGGCGTTGGCGGGGGCATCGGTCGGGGGGGCGAGACCGGGGCAGGGGAGACGGGATTGGACCGTGCCGTCGCCGCGGCAGCTGTGACAGGCGGAATCTGGGGGGCAGATGCCGGCGATTGCGTTGCGGCGACCGGCTGTTTTTCCCGCTGGTACCAAGCGAAAATATCCTCCCGATGCGCGTCAAAGAAATGTTCCGACAGTTCGCGTACCGTGTTGTATTCAAAGAAGACAACGGGATTGATATCGATGCGCAGGGCCTCAGTGATACGGTTGCCGAAGGTCGTAAAGGTCAGGGAGTCGAAGCCGAACTGGTTCAGGTCGGTATCCATGTCCGCGTCCTTGGGATCGACAGCCAGGATTTCCACCACGCCCTTCACCAGATCATCCTGAAGGGCTTTCAGCACCGTCGTATCTGAAGTTGCGGCAGGGGCCGCCTCCGGTATCCGTACCGGCTGGGGCATAGGTGCCGCGGGCGCCGGTACCGACACCGGCGCGGTCCCTTCCAGCCCGAACCAACGGCCCGCCCGCGCCCGGTCACCATGCCCGCCGAAAACCTGCGGCAGGTCCAGTCCCAGCATCCTGTCAAACAGGGCCAGCCCTCGCTCCACAGAGAGCGGTGCCATGCCCAGGGTGCGTTCGGCGAAGCGGTTGACTTCGTCATCCACCTTCATGCCGCCGTCACGCCAGAGCGGCCAGTTGATGGCCATGGTGCGCCCGGCCCTTTTTCCTGCCAGCCGCCGCGCCTCCCGTTGCCGGGCGTGACTGTCCAGGAAGGCATTGGCATAGGCGTAGTCCGCCTGCCCGATATTCCCCATCAACCCGGCGATGGAGGAGAAATAGACGACAAGCTCCAATGGTTCCGACCGCGTCGCCTCGTCCAGTGCCAGCGTGCCGTGCAGCTTGGGCCGCAGCACGGCATGGAAATCGTCCAGCGGCTTGCGGGTGATCAGGGCGTCACGGTTGATGCCCGCCGCATGGATAATTCCCGTCAAGGGGCCATGGTTGCGCCGGATGTCGGCGATCATTTCTGACACGGCAGCCGCGTCGGCCACATCGACGGCGTAATAGCTGGCTTGTGCGCCAAGGAATTTAAGATCCTCCAGACAGTGGTCGATGGTCCCGTCCCGGGGCCGGCGACCGCACAACGCCAGATGGATACGCCGACGGCTGGCCAGGTGGCGCGCCACGATGAAGCCCAGGCCGCCGGTACCGCCCGTGATCAGATAGACGCCGCCATCCCGGATCGTGGAAGCGGGTGCCGCTGCCGCTGCCGTACCGGCAACCGGGGTGGGGGAGACCTCCTTCAGAACCCGCCGCCGCCGCTGCCCCGCCTGATAGCGCACTTCGCGGTCGTCGGGATGCTCGGCCCATTCCCGCAGCAGGGATGGCAAATGATCTGCCAGCACGGCGTCAGCACCTGTGTCCAGGCCGACCGCCTTGACCGTGACCTTCATGCTTTCCTGGGACACGGTGCGTGCAAAGGCGCCGGCGGCCTCGTGCAGCGGCTGCCCCTCTCCCGGTCGCCAGGCGTGCACATAAAGGATGGGCAGCGGCGCTGACGGCTTGCGGGTGATCAGTGCCTTGGCCAGCAGGAAGGCCCCGGCCACGCCAAGTTGCAGCGCCGCATCGATGTCCCCCATCTCGCCAGTTTCCGGTGCCCAGGGCCAGGCATAAAGAATCCGATCCGGCATCACGGCCAGATTGTCGAACAGCCGCTGGTAGTCCGCTTCGGCCGCAGGGGCCAGCCAATGGCACCGGTCTTCCCGGGTTGCCGGGCCTGGGCCGGGCAGGACCAAGTCCACGCGTGCCGCAGCGCCAAGGCCGCTGGCCAGCCGTTCACCATCCTCGCGGGTACGGACGAACAGGAGATACCGCATGCTTTCACTCCCAGTCGACGCGGAGGCAGATATCCTCCGTATGGGTGGCGAGGGTCGGTTCGAATGTGGAATGAGGCTTAGCGATGGGGGCGTTGCCGCCCACGACCGCCGACAGTTCCTCCAGCGAAAAGGCCTTCAAGGCGAAGTCGCGCATTTCCACCAGCACGCGACCGGTTTCATCGACCAGCGTCACGTCCACCTTCTTGATGTCCGGCGCATCACGGGGGCCGCGTTTCAGCCGGATATAGGCGAAGCAGACCGGGGTCAGCGGATGGTGGATATCGACCTCTCCCACCACGAAGGGAACGTAGGGCTGATATCCACCTGTGTCCGACGCTTCATCCTGGACCACGGAGATGATGGATTGCACCGCGCCGTCCATCAGCGAGGGATGCAGCAGATAGGCGCCAAAATCGGCCCGCAGCCGCTCCGGCAGGACCAGCCGGGTCAGGCCTTCACTGTCATCATGCTCCACGCCCTGAATGGCGCTGAGGCATTCCCCATAGCGAAAATGCAGATGGGACAGCATCTCATAGCAGCGCTCCCGGCTCGTATGCCGGGTGAAGCGGCGGCGAATAGCCGCCAGATCCAGCGGCGGCGGCGGGATGGTGCTGTCCAGGATGGAGACCATCCGGGTCCGGGCATGCAGCATCTCGGGCTGGCCCGACACCTGGGTCGTCACGGCGCAGGCCGTCAGTTCCTCGCCTTTCGTTCCGTCCACCCGCTCCAGGCGCACGCTGATCTCCGACGTCATGTCACCTGTGATCGGTGCGGCCCAAACCAGATTGCGCAGGCGAGCGGGCGGCATGCCGAACACCTGGCTGTGGGCCGCGCAGGCCATTTCGATATAGGCGACGCCCGGCAGCGTCGGTCGACCGGCCACGATATGGTCGGTGAAGACATAATCGCCGGGATTGATCGCCTTACGGAACAGCACGCCGTCAAACACCGGTTGGCACCGGTCCAGCAGGGGATGCAGGCGGGCCGTTGCACCGGCGCCGGATGCCGCGGCGGCCATTGCCTGTCCTTCAGCCCCTGCATTGTCCGCGACCTTGAACCAGTGGCGTGCCCGTTCGAACGGGTATGTGGGCAGGCTGATGCGGCGTGCCGTGGGCGGGAAGGCCACGGCGTCAAGGTTTGCCATCAGACCCTGCACCCAGGCCTGGGCCAGACCGTCAGCCCGTCCTGATGCCAGCCGGCTGCGCGCCAGGCCTTCAATCTCCTCGCTGCTGAGCATCTTCTGTAGGGCCTTGCTGTCCTTGGCCGTGCCGACGAACAGGCCGTCGGCCTTGCCCTGGCCGGTGCCATGGGCCGTCAGGGCGGTGCGCAGCGCATCGGCATTCTTTGCCACCACGGCCAGACGGAAGCGCATGGATTGCCGCCGGCAGAGCGAGAAGGCTACATCATCCAGATCCACGGAGGGATGTGCCGCCAGATGCGCGGCGAGCCGCAGCGCAGCGTCACGCAACTGGTCTTCGGTGCGGGCCGATAACGGGAAGATCATTCCGCCCTGTGGGACGACAGAGGCATTGGTCGGATCCGGGGCGCGTTCTACGCGCGGCGGGGCTTCCTCCACGATCAGATGGACATTTGTGCCGCCGGCGCCGAACGAACTGATGCCTGCGCGCAGCGGGTGGGCCCGTCCGTCCACCACCACGGGCATCCAGGGTTCCAGCCGGGTCTGGACGCGGAAGGGCGTGTCGGCGAAGGGGATCAACTCGTTGGTCTGCTCACAGAACAGGGAGGGCACCAGGATGCGGTGGCGCATTTGCAGCAGAACCTTGGCCAGCCCCGCGATGCCGGCCGCGGCCTCCAGATGACCAATATTGCTCTTCACAGAGCCCAGGGCGCAGAAGCCTGTTTCGTCCGTGAAGCGCCGGAAAGCACTGGTCAGGCCCTGCACCTCAATGGGATCGCCCAGCTGGGTGCCGGTACCGTGTGCTTCCAGATAGGTGAGGGTGCGGGCATCAATTCCGGCACTGGTGATGGCCTCGGCCACCAGATCGGCCTGGGCCTTGGGATTGGGCACGGAATAGCCGCTGGCCTGACCGCCATGGTTGATCGTGCAGGCCTTGATGACACCCAGGATATTGTCGCCATCGGCCTGGGCCAGGGACAGGGGTTTCAGCAGCACGGCACCGATGCCTTCGCCCGCGACATAGCCGTTGGCACCCTTGCCGAATGCCTTGCAGCGACCATCGGGGGAAAGGAAACCGCCGGCTTCCGTCAGCAGCCATTTGGAGGCATGCAGGTCGAAATTGACCCCGCCGACCAGGGCCGCAGAACAGGCGCCGGACTGGATTGCCTGACAGGCCAGCTGAATGGCGGCCAGGGAGCCGGAACAGGCCGTATCGACGGCCATGCTGGGGCCGGTGAAGTTCATGAAGGCGGAGACGCGGTTGGCGATGCTCCACAGCAGCGAATTGCCCGCCTGGACATTGCCGATGCGCGTCTGCTCGCTGCCCAGGATCTGATAGAGCTGCCAGACGGCACCGACATAGACGCCGATCTTGCGGGACGGATCCTGCTGCGCCAGCCCCTCGGGCGAATAGCCCGCATCCTCCAGGGTTTCCCAGGCGATCTCCATGAACAGCCGCTCCTGCGGGTCCAGTGCCGCCGCCTCACGCGGGGAGATGCCGAAAAACAGGCTGTCGAACGTGTCGATGCTGTTGATGAACCCGCCCCAGCGTTCGGCCGGGATGCCGGCATGGTTGCGGGGCAGGACCTCCCCGAACCGGGCCAGCGGACGCCGTTCGATGCAATCCCTGCCCGCCAGCAGGTTGGCCCAGAAATCATCCAGCCGGTCCGCCTGGGGATAGCGGCCCGCCATGCCGATGATGGCTACATCGCCCGTGGCACCGTCCGGCGGGACGGTGCGTGGGGTGGGCGCACGGCGCGGAGCGACCGGCTGCCGGCCCGTCACCTCCTTGCCATTCCGGTCGGATGGGCCGGCGGGTTTAGCGTCATTGCCGTCGCCGGGGGCTGCCTTGTACCGGG
>Ga0066602_10002079_pt1 | contig 12344 bp, 12 predicted proteins | sample Higcelweek5metaG_FD_59481 | JGI IMG/M metagenome (GOLD analysis project Ga0066602, IMG submission 59481) | Freshwater pond sediment microbial communities from the University of Edinburgh, under environmental carbon perturbations - High... | ecosystem: Environmental > Aquatic > Freshwater > Pond...
GTAGTTCAGCGGTAGAATAGGGGTCTCCAAAACCCTTGACGAAGGTTCGATTCCTTCCGACCCTGCCAAGTGCCATGCAGCACCTGGCCAGTCGGGTACCGAATGGTACTCGACCTGCAAACATATCAAAGACTTGCCGAATTCCTTCTCAAACCCTCAACAAATTCCTGTTCTGACGCACGACTGTTTTGCTCTGCCATGTACTGAAATATGCCATTTACTGGTATCTCACTCATACTCATAACTTCATCTACTCCACGATATGGGACCTTTCCGTCCACAAAAATCAGATTGCCTATCTCATCCAACTGACAAGCAAAGATGCCTGAATGAGTATCAATGTCCTCTCTGCCAACCAAGTTTCCAATCATCCAATCACGTCCTTCACCGTCTTTTACCATCATATTTACTGGCACCAAATTACTACCCAAACGCTCCACAGCACCTTCTCGCTTTCCTGAAACTCGGCGAACACCAACACTAACATCTCCTTCACTGGTATGTATTACCGTGCTTAATGAAACAGGCCACGCTCCATTAGCTAAAAAATATGCCAGTTCCTGTACGCCCTTTTGAACTATCTTATTCTCGTCTTGTTGATACGCATTCAGCAAAGCTCGAAGCATCCATGACCTTGCAGACTGGATAACTTCAATACGATCCCGAAAGACTTTCTCTTTAGAACCTTTGTGCTCCTCTGCCATATCGGTAATAGATGGCACTCGCTCATGAGAATATGACATGCTGTTATTATAACCTCAGGTCATGATCCCGTCTTGTCAAGAATAACAACCACACCTGGTTAATGAGAAAATGAACCTAGTAATCGGAAAATACTCACAAACCTAATTCCACCGACCCTGCCACGTTCAGTTTACATGAACGTGGCATGTCACTGTAAAAATTGACAACTCCTTCCTCCCGCGTATAATCCCGTTCTAATGATAGAAAACTGTTCAAATTCATTGAGCATGCTTGCTTTCGATCAACGCAAAGACGAAGCAAACCTTTTTGTAGCCAAACGTTTCACTGAAGAAAAACTGCAACGACAAATCACCCTCGAGCTTTTCTCCCTTACCAATGCCCGTGAAATTTTTGAGCTTATCGACCGCAATCGGGATCATTTATCCCAACATGGTGAGACGACAGCAATCAAATACCCCACCTATGAATCTGTAGTTGAAAGTATTACCAACCCAAAACAACCATGCAAACAACGTTACGCTATCCGAAACGGTCTCGGTCAATTAGTTGGCAGTATCAACCTCAACCCCAACGACAACAACCCAAAGCGAGGCAAAATTGGTTATTACCTTGGAAAAGAATTCCAGGGACATGGGTATATGACCCAAGCAGTTGAAGCACTCACGGAAATCGCGTTTGGGGAATTGGGCTATGACACACTTTTCGGAGACGCGCGTGAAGATAACTTCGCTTCAGCAAACGTTTTCATCCGAGCTGGCTATCAAGAAACTGGCCTGGTTGATGATGATGTAGATAAGAATTATCTTGATATAGAATTCACCATGGATAAGACCGATATCACTATCCCGTCATCGTTTCTTTCGCCTCACTCGGAGCCAACCGCATCAAACTCTTCACAAACACCGCAAAGTGAGCGGGGTCCAATCGCCGATCTGCAGGTTTAGCCCGATTTTCTTCCGAATCATCCACATATGTCTTTTTCATATACATTAAAATGTCCGGTACGGTAGAAAATTCCCGAGGATACGGTCGTTGACCTGTCCGAGCCTCCAAAATATCAATCAAGTTAAATAGTTTAGTCCACTCAAACACCACATCACCAGCTTCAAGTAGTGGATACCCATTAGCCATATAATGATGATATTTAATCATATTCCATACCAATCCCTTCTTCATCGGATGTCCCGTCGCCTGCTCAATCGTATCCACCCCCGCCTGCGGATGGGTTTCCACAATCACTCGTTCTTCGAGAGTCAGTTTATTCGGTGAATTCAATATCTCGGGACTAATAGTGGTCTTACCCACATCATGGACTAGTGAGCCCACCATCATTTCTCCTTTTTCCTCTTCCAAGTCAGGATGCTGTTGCCATACCTTGATCACATCCTCGTCTCCGGGGTGTTTATCCATCCATCGGAATACATTAGCTGTCATCATCATGGACCGGATCACATGAATCTTTGTATGAAAATCAACATTTCTCAAAAAGTCACTAAACTCACTTAATTCCTCTATCGAAAATTTCAAAAACTGCTGCGCGATCACATCAGCTTGTTGCATAATCTCGGGACACTCCAGTAAAAAATTGCTGTAATAACACTCCACAATCGCCTTTAAATCCTCAGTGATCTTTTCGTAGGGAATGAACTGAGAACCTGAATCCAATGGTGGCTGGCTATGTTCCACAAACCGATTTGACACGATAGAAAAGACTGTTTGCTCCATCGACCCCAATTCTTGAGTCTTGGCAGACGGAAACTGAACACAAAGTTGGGATGCCAAATACCCTTTTCCGGAAGAAGACTCCATTTTCTCCTTCAAGTTCATCCACAAAACACTCCGCTGAGCTGGATCTCCATCAGCCGTAATATAGTTGGTATGACTACTGGGAGTATTGATGTACACCGTCGCCAGGCCTTGATCAATCAAATAATCCTGTAGCCGCGGCGAAAACTGAATAAAAGAGGCGAATGGGAACTCGTTTATCGCAGGTGTCAGACCTTCTGAACCTGTTTCCATGCCCTCATCCTACCACGTCTCAAGTAAATTACTATAAATTAAGTAGTAGTTCTATATTCCCTTCTCCCCTTGCGTCGCCTGAATCAATCCCTATATACTCAACCCATATGCCCAAAGTAATCCTTCTCGTCGATGACGAGCCATTTATCCGCAGCCTATTCAAGGCCAAACTCTCCCACACCTTCCCCGACCTTACCATTCTCGAAGCCAGTGATGGTGAATTAGCCATGACTGCAGTTCGTGAACAACACATCGATCTCATGACCATTGACATCAACATGCCGTTTATCAGTGGCATTGAGCTCATTAGCAAGATCAAGCAAGAACCCAATCTCGCCAGCATTCCTATTATTGTGGTCTCAGCCAACGTGTCAGAAAGTGTCCAACAAACGCTCCATTCCCTAGAAGTAAATGATATTTACTCCAAGCTGGATGTCACCAACCCCGACGAGACACAAAATCCTTTCTTGGACACAGTCAAACGCTATCTCTCAGCCTTCTAAACCTTTGGGAGCGTAAACCAAAACGTCGACCCTTTCCCCAACTCTGACTCCACGCCAATGGTGCCACCCATTTTCTCGACGTATTGTTTGACAATAAACAAGCCCAAACCAGTCCCTGGCACCCCATGAGCAATCCCCTCATGCGCTCGAAAAAATCGACCAAACAACTTCTCCTGGTCATCAGGAGAAATCCCATATCCCTGATCCTTCACCCGCACCGTTGCCACCTGCTGATTCTGATCCACGCTCACCACCACCGCTCCTGTTTCAGAATACTTGACGGCGTTCGATAACAAATTATGCACAACCTCCCCCACCCGCTGTCCATCAGCCATCGCCATTACCGGCACCAGCATCTTGTGATACTCAATCGTCAAACCCTTATCACTTGCCATGGGCGTCACCACTTTGACCCGATCATCAACAATGTCTGTTAAATTTATCATTTCTTTCTTTACCTGGAACGTTTTCACTTCCGAACGGGCAATCTTAAGCAGATCGTCTACCAACTCGACGAGCATCTCATTACATTGCCAAATCATTTTCACTGGCTCCACCATTTTTTCGGGCAACTCACCATACGTACCTTTTTTCAGCATTCCCGCAAACCCTCTAATTCCCACCACCGGGTTCCGCAATTCATGGGTCGCCACATTGATAAAATCATCTTTCGCATCACTCAACTCCTCCAATCGTTCATTCGCCAACCGTAAGTCACGAGTCGCAGCGGCCACCTCACTTCTCAGTCGCTCATTAAACTGAACAATCGTTTCATAAGCTAAAGAATTTTGAACAGCCACAGATATCGGCGAGGCAATCATTTTTGCCAATTTTCGGTCATCACTACTTAACCCCGAACCAGACTTAGGATGTCCAATCAACAGAATGCCATGAATAATGTCCCCCGTCCTCAACGGTACCAAGACTGCTGCGTTCAACGCCCACAACACTTCTTTAAGGGGAGAACCATCCACAATATCATCATAAAAAAGAGCTTGTTTATCCCCCACTCGCTCACGAATTGTGTTGCATGAACAAGTGTCCAATCCAGGCAATATCCCATCACCAAATTGACGATGACTATCCCCATCATCCAACACAATCCATGCACCTTCTGTCATCAGATTAACTCTTAATTTAGCCAATAATTGATTTGTTAAAGACTCCAAATCCAGCTGAGATCGACATATTTCGCCAATCTCATGAGCAACATTTTCGACGTCATACAAACTATGGTAAAACAACCACCGAGTGACAAAGTTGGTGACCCACATCACATACCTTGCCGTATAAATCAGCACAAATCCACCAAAAACAGCAGATAATAATAGATATTTCGACGGGAAAATAGTTCCAATTTTATAAAGACTTACGATGTACAATGTCATAACAATCATGCTGAAAACAAACGATCCAACAGTCCGTAAAATATTGACTCCCACATCCATAAATTTATGCCTCAAAATCATCAGTGCTACCACACCCGTAAAAAACAAACTTGATAATGAACTATACGCAAAGAAGTGAGTGTTGTTCCAAAAAATAGGCATAATCACATCCAACACGTTGGTAACAATTCCCCAGCACGCGAACGCAATTCCCAGATATGTTAAGTGTCGCCGTTGATACGCGTGTACTTTATTTTGCTTATACAAAAAATTAATAATTGCCCACCCCAGCACTGTCCAGGTTAATAGCGACCACACAGGATACATTACTCCCATCTGCGTCCCAACAGGCTGCCCTACAGGATGATCCGTACTCACAATAAATACGTCAGTATAAAACAACCAATAACAAGAAATCCCTAAATATGTCAAGTTCCACAACACTGCTAATCGATGAGCAATCGGTGTAATATTTTTGGGAAATACAAACGAAAAGAAAAGGGTGCAGGTTGAAAAAAGACAAACAAACACAAACACCCATTTCACCCATAGCGTCGAATCATAAATCACCGGAAATTCATACAGCCCAAGTGTCACACACCAAGCAAAATAGAAGAAGGCCAAAAGACCAAACGTTTGATACACCAAATCCTTGGGTTTGCGCAGATAAACAGCCAACCCCACCAACAGATTAACAATCGCCACAAAAGTCACGACACTTAACCGAAGTGTTGCTGAATCCCACCACTGCATATACTCCCAGTGTACTCAAATCTCACCAGAGATAGCAAGAAGGTTTAATTCAGCTTAAGCCGAACCAACCATAGCCGATTTTCGGACAAAAAAGTCATGCCGTAATACAGGGATAGTATTATCTGCATCTGGTTCAAGTATTTTAGTCATATATTTTAATGCCGCACCACAAGAGCGTATGTATTGATTAAATGCATCTTTTGGATCAGTTAACGCCTTGTGTAATGCTCCCATCTCAGGCCCTCGTGCAAACTGAAGCGAGGTTAAAATCAAGTGGTGTGATAAAACTGACTTTAGAGTCGGACCTACCCTAAATTTTTCATCAGATTCTTGAATTGTCCGAGCATGTTCAAATGCATTAGTTACCCCCGCAATGCGCTTTTGAATACTTCTATCTCCACTGTCAGCTGGATAGCCTCCCGTCGTAAGCCAATTGTTTATCACCATGGGGATATACACATTATTTATGAAGCCCACGTCTGCAGCTGCGGAATCTTCCAGGGCAATTGCTTTCCAAGTATCAAACAGTGGTTCACCCACATGGACCACATCACCAGGTTGTGTCCAACGCTGTTGAGTCTCCATCATTTTCTCCAACCAAGCATTATCGTTGAAGAGAAACACATTCGAGCAATCAATAATTCGCCTCCCTGGAACCAACATTTCACCTTCGTCTGTTTTCACCGCCACTGCTTCAGCTGACGGTAACTTCACTTCTGCTGCGTCACCAAAAACCAATTGAATTCGTGTATTTTCGCGCTTCCCCAGCAACTCCTGTGCCTGTAAAAATTTTCGCTCATCTTTTTCAATTACCCAAATTGTTTGTACCCCTGGAAAAGCTTCTTCATCCCATATAGGTAAACTTAATTCTGGTCCTGCCCCAACATGCACTATTTCTGTATATGGCCGGCCCTCTTTTCCATAACAGGAATCATCTGGAACCAACTTCTCATTAATCAATTCATTCATCGCGTTGTACCGGCTGACGCCCCAACTAAACTCTCTTCGACTATTTTGCACAATTAAGCGCACCCATTCTTCAGATTCGCTTGGGAAAATTTTTTTGTATTTTTCAACCGTTTTCTGATAATCATCCCCCAATCTATCAAACAAATCTTTCTGATCGATGGCCTCAGCAAACACTTCCTCTCTCTTGCCTAAATAACCATTTATACGTGCTATTGAAATTTTTTGCTCATCATACTCAGATGGAGATCCATTCACCAAACCCTGAAGTTTTACAACCTGACCATGTACCCCACCAACTTCTTGAAGCATTCTGTCCTCCTAAAACTACATTCCCATCAGTGTACGCAAATACACGAAAAAAACAACTACAACTCTCTGAAATTATTCTTCCAATGCTTCTTGCCAATAAGTCAGTTCATTGGTCAAATGAGACAACACCTTATAGAAGTCTCCACTGAAATTAAGGCCAGCCATCGCTTCGTCCATCCGGTCTTCTTTCGCCAAAGCAATAATCCGAATAGCTTCTTGTTGCACTCGCTGATTAAAATCCGCCAAACGGATATACCGCTCATCTTGATGAAATTCAGCTGCCAAACCCGTCTCTAACCATTCTTTGAGTGGTGATGGCTCCACCACCAAACCTGCTCCCCCATTAGCCACTGCTTGGGTAAATCGCTGCTTCCAGCCAGCCAACAAATCTTTTCCCTGCTGTAATTGATCTTTTAATTCCGACATATGAAAAACTCCCGATATATCTTATTTAAGTATACTATATCTTCGTCATTCTCGAGGAGGCCGACGGCCTGCATCGGGAATCTATACGAATAAACCTGGATCCCCAATAATCTGGCTTAACCAGATGTTTGAGGATGACGGACAAGAAAAGGGTAATATTTTTTACACTCCCCCCGCCAGCATGGAGGCTCCCCACAACAACAGTCCCACTGAAATCAAGCGTCGAACCAAATGCGATTCTTTAAACAGTAACCCTCCAAACAAAGCTGCAAACAAAATCGACAACCGTTTCACCGACACCACTGCCGCAACAGGCGCCAGTTTAACTGCGGAAAACTGGGTATACCGCCATGCCACCGTCAACACTGACAGGATGAGAGCACTCAAGATAAATGGTAACCACTTGGTTATTTTCACCCGCGTAGTAGTTCGCTTCCGTTCCACCCACCAAATCACGGCATACACGAAAAGTTGAAAAAATGCTTCCAGAATTAAATAACGCCATGGTTCCAGCTTGACCCGAGCCAACGCCATCTTATCGATCAAGGATGTGGCAGCAGAAAGCGTCAAAGCTGCAATCATCAGGAGTGAGCTTGCATTTTTTACCAGACTTACCCAAGGATCCCACAAGCGCTGTTTTGACTTCAATTGTAAGATATACGTCCCCACCATCATCAAGCCAATCCCTGCCACTGCCATCGCACCCAGACGGTCTCCAAATGCCAACCAACTCACCACCCCCACCAACGCGGGAGTAAGTGCCATCAACGGCAGGGTTGCTGAAATTTCCGCAATCTCAAACGCTTTCAAAATGCAGTAAAACGAACCTGCTTGCAAAATTGCCTTCGCCGCCACCAGCCCATACACATAAGGAGCCAGCGTCCGATCAGGAAGAGTCAGCCACACGGGAATCACCAGTACCAAGTTAAAAACACTCATCAGCAAGGTGACCACAAACACCGGCCATCGCTTCACCGCATACTTTTCCACCAGAGCCGCAGCTCCCGAAAACAACGCCGAAGCCAAAGCCAGCACAAACCAAAACGATATCATACGATCTCCTTATGGTACTTAACGCACCAATTGTTGTGCATTCAGACTGAGCTGCTCGGTGGTCTCTATCACCTTCTTAGAATTCGCCCGAACATCGTCTGTCAATTTGGTTGTCTTCGCGTACTCTTCAGCCGCAGCCGAGATTTGATCCACGATTTTTTGGAATGCAGCCCGAATCTGTTCTGAGTACGGACCAATCTTCTCCACCTCTTTTTGTGAGTCATCTGCCAGCTTTCGTACTTCTTCAGCCACCACCGCAAACCCTCGACCAGCCTCGCCTGCTCGAGCAGCCTCAATGGCCGCGTTCAGGGCGAGTAAGTTGGTTTGCTTCGCAATCATCATGATGGCATCCACAATTCCCTTAAAATCATTGGTGATATTTGATGACTTCTTGGTTTCATCCACCAAACCCACAAAGCCTTGTTGTTGGGCCACCATGACTTGGCTGAGACGCATCGTTGCTTCATCCGCCTCAGCATTAAACGATTTAATGTGGTTAATTTCTGCCACAATTTGCTGAGACATGGCCTTCAGCTCTTCGGCCTGCATACTCTTGGCTTGTTCCTGCTTCAACTCATCCTCTCGCTCCTCAATGAGGTTCTTCTCTTCACACATCACCTTCTCTTTGTACACCTTACAGTTTTCCGGTTTATTCAAGCCATTAAAGATAGCTAAAGCCATCTTGCCACAGTTCTTGTAACCGCATGCATCACAATTCAAGTAATCTTCACGACGCTCCTTCTTCAAGGCTTTAAACACATCTTGAAGTTGAGTTCCTTGAGGCATGCTCACTTTAGCATTATCGCTTAAATCCTCATACTTCCGGTCATAGAGGCCTGGTTTCCAATACGCGTTGATCGCGTCGGTTAGTTTGGATTTTTTATCCTTCTTAAATTTTCCCAAGAGGGATTTTTCCTCCTCTTTCTTATATCTTGCCTGCATCTCCTGATTTCGTTCTTCAATCAAATGCTCCACCTCATCAGGTGATTTGTGTCGAGAATTCGTTCCCGTTCCCCCATTACATCCCATTTCACAGTTCAAACAGTCAATGAGGAGTGGAGCATTCCCCTTGTCAATCTGCTCTTTCAATTGATCCAGGTATTTATAAATAATCGTTGGTCCTTCAATTTTTCGAGTCTTGGTCCGAATGCCTGGAGCTTCCCGCTCAGCCGTCTCCAACAAGCCACCCGGAGTAGAAAATAGTACAGCTCGTTCAGCAGGAGGATTGTCATAATCCACTTCGGGGAACGTACTTAAATCCACCCCATTTTCCTTAAAATATTTCTCCATGCTTACATAGGTCACGTTATAGTCGCCAATCCCTGTCTCCTCAAACTCTCGCTTCTTGGCAGCGCAAGGAGAAATGATGACGATTTTATGGTCTTTGTACTCTGGATAAAATTCCTTTACCATCTTGGCAGTATGCAACATGGGACTATCTGCAGGAGCCAAATAAGGTAACAGTTCTGGCTTATACATCTCAATGTATGTCACAATCGCGGGACAAGGCTGAGAGATGACTGCCTTAGGCTTGTTCTTCGCCACATGTTCCAAGTACGACTTAATCGTTAATTCAGCGCCAAAACTGACATCAAAATTCGCTTTTACCCCAATGGATTTAAGCCAACCATTCAGCTGAAGATACTGATGGGGAAAATTTGCTGCCACCGCAGGGGCCACCACCGCCACCATCTTCACTCCCGATCGGACATCCTGCATAAATTGGTCAAAGTCATCAATGATATACCGAGCCCCATGAGTACAGGCAGTCAAACACTCTCCACATCCAATACACTTATCGGGGTTAATGGTGACGTAATCTCCACTTCCATCATTACAGTTTTTTACCGGACACGCTCCAATACATGCGTGACAATTCACACATTTGGACGGATCTACACCAATAACGGGAGATAAATGTTTCATTGTTTTCCTTTTTGTTATTCTGCTTTATTCCAGCGTAACTTAAAAATATGTTTTTTGTAAACTAGGTAATAAATGGTAATTAAATCAGGTGATTTGGCGTTACCGACACCTTGCCTGTGTCTTCAACTTTATATTGCCTCACCATAGTCCGCAGCTCTTCCGACACACTCGCCATGTGCTGAGCCGCATTCGCCACCTCTGTCATAGACGAACTCGTCTGTTGCACTCCTGAACTCATTTGTTGAGACGATGCCGCCGATTGTTGGGCCACTGCAGCCACGGTATTAATGGTGTTTTCAATCGACTTCACTTCGCGCGAAATAGTATCCAACGCCCCCAAAGCTTGATTCACCACTTCAGCTGAACCATCCACCTCCTGCTTACCAATATCCATACTTTGCACTGCTTCATCAGTACTCGATTTAATCCCCGTAATCAATGTCTCAATCTCTTTGGTGGCGTTTTGAGATTCTTCCGCGAGCTTACGCACCTCATCTGCTACCACGGCAAATCCTCTACCCGCTTCACCGGCCCGAGCCGCCTCAATAGCAGCGTTTAATGCGAGCAAGTTTGTTTGTGAGGCAATGTTGTTGATCGTGTCCACAATCTTCACAATTTCCAAACTCTTCTCTCCCAACGTAGATACCACCTCTGAACTCTTGTTTACTGCTCCAGAAAGCGATCCCATTCGTTCCGTTGCCAATGATGCAGCCTTAGCACCATTCACTGCTTCCTCACTCAAAGTTCTTACGTTTTCTGATGCTTCTGTGGTTTGCTTGGCTAAATTCTCTCCCCCACTCGCTACTTCCTGAACGGCCGAAGATACTTGTTGAGTTGCTGCGTTTACTTGCTGCGTTGAAGCCGCCAATTGCTGAGCGGTCGCTGAAATTGCCTCAGATGATCGAGTTACGTTTTCCACCAATTGACGGAAAGAGTCGACCATCTTCCGAATAGACTGGTAGAGTGACATCACATCTCCCTTTGCTCCATCCATATTGGCATGTGGTCGCAAATCCCCCGTCGCAATAATTTCCATTACTCGGCTAATCTCTTTCATGGGACCAGCCGTGTTGTCCAACATATGATTTAAGGCAGTTGCCATATGGCTTACCTCATCATTACCATCCACGGTTGCCCGCAAAGATAGATCTCCTGTTTCAGCCAAGCCTTCCACCTCACGTTTAATTTTGGAAAGAGATCGGGTAATCCTCAGTGCCACAAACACACAGTATGATGTGGTTCCCACCAATACCACCACACTAATCACCAACATCACGATTGTTTGTGTTGAATTTGTCCGCGCCGCCTTATCTTGATTATCGATCACATCTTGATTTGCCGTTGTCACCAACCGGTCAATTGATGCCCGATGAATGTCATACTGCTCTTTCATGGGACCCACCAACACCTGTTTGGCAGCTTCCTTATTCCCCGCTTTCAAAGCTGGAATATATGATTCATTAGCCAGTTTAAAAAATGCCATAGCAGGCATATATGACGTTTCCAGCATCTCAGTCCGCATGGTCCCTACGGGCAACAAGTCAGTCCACACCTGATTTCGATCGTTGTAATCCTTCTGTAGTTGGGTAAACTTCGCCAACAATGCATCAAACTCAGCCGCATTCTTTGCGTCCATCAATTGGTACATCACAAAATATGATTCAATAATATATTTGGGTGGAGGGAGGATATCTGCCACCAGGTCTTTACTGTTTACGATGTTGGTGTACAAAGATCCACCCACTTTTGTTGCATTAAGCGTTGAAAAACCCACCGCAAGAATCGCCCCAAACCCCATCACAAAAATAATTGCCAGAATAATAAGTTTTGTTTTAATCAGGCCCAACTGCATATTTCCCCCAAAAAAATTAACTAGACTACAGTCCATAGTGACACAAAAATTATCGAGATGAAAAGAGGTAATTCAACGAACCACACCCACCCAACGCCCGTATTCCAATAAAGTCGACTGCATCCGCTCATCCACAATCCACTCCCCACTCCAACGCAACGGTCGAATCTGCAACCGACGTTCCATAAAGAGAACAGAATATAATTTTTTTACCCCGATACACGCAATTCCCACCAGTAGAGCAGTAATAATCCTAAAGCCTGGTTTTGTCATTACATTAAAAAGAGCGCGCTTCCAATTCAAATCTTCTGGGTTCATCAACCACGGCTCTCGTTCACTAATCGATAATTCGGGAAACCACGACATTAACAGCGCCGGAATACACCACACCATCACTACAAGAACGATCCAAAAAAGGAAAAGATTGGACAAATCGCCGGT
>Ga0066602_10002084_pt1 | contig 12312 bp, 10 predicted proteins | sample Higcelweek5metaG_FD_59481 | JGI IMG/M metagenome (GOLD analysis project Ga0066602, IMG submission 59481) | Freshwater pond sediment microbial communities from the University of Edinburgh, under environmental carbon perturbations - High... | ecosystem: Environmental > Aquatic > Freshwater > Pond...
ACTGTAGTGACCGCCACTGCTTATATCTTTGCCAAGTATTTTCGCATCAAAAATCTTTGGCTGCAAGTCACAGTAATAGACATGATGAGAGTAGGGGTCAGCCACATCTTCCGTCAGCCAGTAGAGATGGGGAAGCAGATTGTACGGTATATATGCCCACAGTTCAGAGCCAAGCTCATACTCAGCTTCACCGTTAGTTCCGGTTGTACCGAAAGAGTCGTCTGAATCCTTAAAAAAACCACCGTTAAAAGCGTGAAACATACCGTCATTGGCACCTGCGTAGACAACCTGTCTTCTGCCCTGATACTTTGCAAGAAACTCTGCATAGGAGTCATCCTTATAAAGCAGATGGTAGTTCTCTGATGGTCTGCCTACAACAGTAGGTGTGGAATAGACAATATCTCCAAGCCGCCAAGTGTTATTGGAATCCACCTTACGGAGTCTGAAGGCAGGAAGAGTGTATTCAGGGGTTGTGGTTGATGTATATTCCCCCTGATCTTCTCCCCTGATATAGTTGATAACCCTTTTATACTGATCTGTCAGAAACTGATCAAAGTCTGAGGTAGATGCCCTGAAGGTATCAAGAGAGACTGCCGTGCTATCATAAGTCACAGTTGGTTCATCCCCAAATGTGGGAAACAGATTTATATAGGGAAAAATCTTTTTTGTATCTGTAAAATCTGAGGTGGTAAATGATGCTGGAACTACAAAGTTTTGTATCTCATTTGTATCTGAAATCATATCCTGATCAGTGTCGACAAATGTGAATATACATCTTCTTTGCTTGGTGGCATCTGTGTAACTCCGCTGTTCTACAGCGTCAGCATCAGACATCGTATTTAACCAGTCATCTGATGTCCAGAGAAAATTGATGTCATCTATTGATCCGCCGCTACTTTTAAGAGTTGCAGTTGATGTATCAAGCAGCTCATTACCCACCTTATATTTTTTTACTTCAGTCTCATCAAAAACTATTACCAGATCTCCAGTATCATCAGCACTAACATCAAGCCGCTGATTATCATTTGTATCCTCTCTCATATTGCCATAACTGTCAACAAAGAGCGCATGGACAGAACCAGCCCAGGTGATAGCACCGTCATCGTATTCACGCTCAGGATAGAATACCGCCTGATATACAGCACCCTCACCAGACCTTGACTGGGATATGACTGATGCTGCTGTTCCTGATGATGTTTTTTTCAATATATCAACAAACGCCTTGCCAAGCTGCTCTTCAAGTTTCAGAGGATTCACAACATAGAAATATGTGTCAGGATCTTCATCTCCATCCCCATCCCACTCTTTATCTAAATCTGGCTTGTCATTATCATTGGAATCTTCAAATCCTCCCCATTTGGCAGCATACCACAGGGGATTTTTCAGCAGGCTGGCAGGAGCGTTTGAGCCGGGAGTAAAGGTTCTCTCTCTGGAATAAACTGTGCTGTCTCCAGATACTCCATTGGAAAGAAGTAATGTGCTGCCCCCTCTGCCTGGTTCATCCCGATCAGTTGGTGTATCAAGATAGTAGAGGACATCTCCGCTGGGTTGACTTGAAAGATCAAGGTAAATACCATCTTTCGTGGTGCCGGAGATGATATATCCCATATGCATGGTAATACCAGCCCCCTCATACTCCTTGGTCAGCTTCACCTTGACTTTACCATCTTCCACCCAGTATTCATAAATGACAATTACATCCATGTCATGGTCATTACCCTGCTCCACATCCTCAAAATTTATCCTGAACTTTCCTGACTGCTTGTCTGCGGCAAGTTCTTCAATAAAAAAATCGACAATAGTGAGAGTAGGTTGAAAAGCTCCTGCGCTGTAGTTTATATTTCCGCTGTAGCTGACAGACTTACCAAATGGAACCAGACTGACCTCCTGATCTCCTACAGGAATCTTGATTTCCGGCAGTGGAGAGGAGAGGGCCACAGTATATGTGCTCACTTTCTGATCTCCGCTGAGATCTGTCCTGAGATCGGTATTGTGGCCATAATAGGCTACAGATGAAGGATAATAACTTCCCTGCTTTGTAGGCTCTTCAGGGCAGAGTCCTCTTACATAGCCGACCCCGTCAACATCCTTGGGAAAGCAGGAGGAGTCATATACAGTACCAGACTGACCAATATAATAAGAACCCACGATTGCAGAGGACATATCGTCCAGCAGAGCCTCTACATCAAGGGTTCCATCACCCAGTGAAACCGAGCTTTGACCTGAAAAGGCACTGCCTGGAAGTTTCTCTGAATCATAGGATGGATAGATGTCGCTGATGACCAGCATGAATGGCTGTGCACAGTAGTTGGTAGTACCATCCTGAATAAAGGGATCTGTCCAGGTGGCTACGGGCAGTCCAAGGGTAGCATCTTTTGTGGTTACACTGTAGGTGAAGTCTGGATTTGGAGCACCGTCAACGGCAAAGTAGCGCAAAGTTTCATACATCATCTCGCCTATCGGATTGCCCCAGTCTGGATATTTTTTACTTGACTCAGGCATCGGCTTCTGCACTTCGAGCCCGGCATATGTCCCGCCACCGTAATCAGCACTATAGTTATAATCAACAATACGAAATGTATTGATGGTCTTAATAATACCATTTATAGTGGTTTTAAACTGACCTGTATCCAGATCAATCTCATCTGTAATGGTGCCGATATTTTTCCTTAGAACTCCGCCATCCATATTCTTGGTATATGAGCCAGTAAGTAGACCAAAATACATGCTGTCAGTTTCGCCATGTTTCTGCAGCAACCCTGCAGGCTTATAATAACCACTATCTCCACCATACTGTTTGCAGCTGGTTTCAGGCATGGTTGAGAGCCCGACCTTCACCCTGACAATATAGTCCGTAATTATAGAAGCTGGTAAGGTACGGGTTATACTGTAGGTGGTGATGGTGGGCAGTTCTGTTGGCTCAGCCTCAGAGAGACGAAATGAGGTGGCAGGCACAACTGCCCATGAGCCACCAGGTGGCATCCAGAGCAGCTGGTAGCTGTCGCTTCCAGAGCCCTCCTCATGACGGAACTCAAAGTCATGCCAGCCTGCCGTAAGAGTTATGGTGACAACGGAAGTTGTATTACTTGCTCGTGTTGAGAGGGGTGTTGATGTAGATGCACCGTGTCCTGAATACCAGCCTGTCACCACACTGCCATCAATCAGAAACTCTACAGCATCATCACCATTAGTGGCGAATTGATAGTCACCTGCAACTGAGGCGTTAATCTGCCCCTCAATGATGGTCAGGTAGTAATCATTACTGCAGCCAGAAGCTGTTGAAAAGGGGTTATTGTTGGATCCTGTAGTATTAACCTGAGAAATGCTGCCTGTACCGCAAAGCTGTGCTGTCGTTGCCCATTTATCCACCATAGTCTGAAATGCCGAAGCGCTTGCCGGATGGCCTGCTGTTTCGATTGTTGAAGAGGTGGCCTCGCAATTGCCATTTGCACATTTAATACCTGCCACAGGCTGCTCTTTTGCCACCCACTCCCAGATACGGTACTTGCTGTCATTTAAAACTCTCAGCAGAGGAGGACTCACGGCACTGATAGAGTATCCACCTGCCTTGTTAAGAGATACGTTGGCAAAGAGGTGGCGGGTTCCATCTTCAGGAAGATCAAGCGGAGTATAGTCCTGTATATCATATCCGTCATCCGCAACGCTTGTATACTCCTTACCCCATGTGTGGCCCTCCTGTGGAACAAATGCCCGCTCAAGAACTGTTTCATCTACCTCATCAACATAACGGTATCCGCCATACAGCACTTTTCTCAGACAGTCCATCCTGGTCATAGTGAGATAGTTAAGAAAATCACCGCTCCAGTAGTCTCCTGCCGGAGCCTTTTTATCAGTGGTCGTGCCTACTGGAACAAACATTGATGTTGAAGTATAATCAGGGTCGGTGACACTGCTGTCATTTTTATCATATTCATAGTATTTATAAGAGTCAAAATAGCCATAATACTCTATTGCAGGATTATAGCCCACATCAATAATATCATCTTCATTAAGATCTGATGCATCATTATAGGCTTCATAGTAGAGTTTGTGGTCTTTGCTCATTACCAGCATAACAAGGGGGGGCACACCTGCGCTGACAAACGGAGGAATCGACTTGTAATCAGTGGCAGTGGCAGCAGAAGCGTTGCTGACCATACCCATAAAGTCAGGGATCATGAGAGACAGAACACCTACAGCAATAATTGTTTGAATGAGCATACGTGCAGATAGCAGCTTTCTGATAAACATCATTAATACCTCCGTTCCACTATGGATGAGAATATCCTGAGAACAATGTTCAAATTCATTTGTACTCACAATCGCCCTCCTTTCCAATAAGATGCCTGTACTCAACTATTATATGGGTGCAGCTGTTGCGGGCGCTGTACTCATTCTTTGAGTTGATATCATATATTATTTTACCGCCTCCAAAGCCAGCACCCTTGCCAAAGCCTGAATACCCTTCTGCCATAAGCATTGAATTTCCATCTATGAAGGTTGCATCATGTTCAGCAGGGACAATGTTTGTGTGTGGAACAGCATCATCATCACTCAAAGGGGGATTGGCAACAAAATAGATATCACGCCGTCCTTCAGTATCACTGGGATATGGATCGGAAGTATCCTCTACCGGTACATAACCATCTGTTGCAAAGTCGTTGTCAACTACTGCCAGATAGGCGGCAGTTAAACTAGTTACCCTGTTGACCTTATCAGAAGAATTCAGACCATTTGTCAGCAGCAGAGGAGCATTGCCATCACCAGCTGTTGTGCTTAACGTCTCATCAGGAAAAAAGCCTTTGGGACAGGCAATGTTCTGTTCAATAAGCTCCTGTGCCACCTGAGTGCCCCCATCAGCAGCTGAGAACGCCTGTTTGTATAAGATATCATTGGTGGCAATCGTTTTCTCTGTGGTGGAGTTATCTATTGTTGAGAGGCCGATTATTGTTACTACCAGAAGGGTAAGAATGGCAATTACAATCGCAGATCCTCTATCTTCTGACAAGACCATTTTATATGAGAGTCTCTCTCTTTTCATATCATCATACCTCTTGTGCTTTATAGGTTGTCATTGCAAATGTTTTTGTTGTCCCTTTATCACTCCAGCTGACTGTAATATTGATCTGTTTCACATTTTTCATCGGGGTATCATCGTTGATTGTAGTTGTGACCGTATATTCAACTCCTGATGCACCAGTAATCACTTCAGGTGTGTGTGTCCCTTCAGCCAGATTGGTAGTGTCGTCATAGTCGTAAACAAGCAGCTGCTCTGTGCTGCCTACTGCAACTGTCGCCCCTTCAGTCATTGTCCTTGATGTTGTATTCTCTCCTGTTGACGTTATCTGCAATTTGGCAACACCAAGAATGCCAATGGCAAAGATAGCCATTGCAATCAGAACCTCCATCAATGTGAAGCCTTTTGAGTGACAGTTAAGCTGCGTCCATCTGGCTTCAATAGTGTCGGCAGACAGATCTGCTCCACAATCCCACTCTATAAAATATCCGCCATTTGAAATTTTCATAAAAGCGGTTTCATCTTTTAAAGCGGAAAAAGCTTCATATTTTAAATAGGGCGCAACGTCAAAAATGCCAATACGGCCGTCGTTAGCAACTATTTCTAAAGTATGATCAGACTTGGGATAAATTGTTTTAATCTTCATTGATCAAGCCCCCTGATTGTAAATAGTTTTTCACCATTTACTGCTAATTCCCAATCTACAAGTAAATCTTCCTGGTGGATTTCAATCCAGGCAACTACAAGTTTTTGCTTTTTAACTGGAATAGTACCCGCAAGCAGCGTTCCGTCACTAATTGCATATACAGCAACCTCGCCTTGATATTCCGCATGTATGTGTGGGATATGGTGTTTTTCAATATCTCGGAAAAACATCCTGATAAGAATTCCATAAAACATTGAAATTGTTGGCATGATACTTTTCCTTCTTGTCTTTAAAGTCCTAAATTTCTGCATTTAACTGTTGTTGTCAAAGTACGGAAACCGCTGGCGGGATTATTTCTTGAGATTCTCATAACCTTCTGGTAAAAATCATCATCCCATCCAGTACCATTTTTTATAGGCATTGCTTCTTTGTATTCGGTAGGACATGATCCAGAGAAGTCAGTAACGGTAATAGTTATATTAGTATTGGGGAGAATGAGTGGTGATGGGGTAAAATACTCACTATATCTATCACCCTTCAATCTAAGCTTTATATCATCCTTATTCATTGATGTCTTAGTTGGAATGGTAAAATAATCTGCAATAATCATTGAAATGCGATGAGCAGCATCTTCTGTACTCGCACAGAATGCATTATTTCTATAATTTATATAATTGGGAATAGCTATCATTGCAATAATACCTATTATCCCAATAACAATCATGAGTTCTATTAAAGTAAAACCTTCTTTGCCCTGATTCATCTATCTCCTCCCTGCCAACCTTGTTCTTCTACTTAGAGACTCGTCAGTCATAATTTCTCTGGATTACCATAAAATATAGTCTTTGAGTTTGATTCAGACAGCACACATGCAATATTTAAAATGATAAGTTGAGACTCATGAGCCATCATAAAAATTTTTATTTTAAATCATTTTGTTCAATCAGATGTGGCGGTAATAGATATTGTAATTGCTCTGATATTGTTTAAAACAGAAGTTGGAGTATTACTGCCATCAAGACATGTAAAGATAAAGTTGGCTTCATCTGCTTCATCAATTGCAGCATCGCTGTCATTATCAATGTTATCCTGATCTCCAGCTGGTTCAATATTCTCAGCTATCAATTTATCAGTTCCACCATCATTTAGTACCAGATCACTGCCATTTAAAAAATAGGATAAGGTTTTCAGTTCACCTTTCTCATCAATGCCGTCGGCACCATTATTATCAACTCCGTCATCATCAGCAACATAGGCAAATGTAAAAGGATCTGCCTCTGTTCCAACTCCGGCATTAAGTATACCCTCTCCATAATTTCCCACATCAGGGTTATAACCAGCCATTCGTATCTCATAAATCATCATGGATACGGCAGATCTGACAGTCTGCTGAACATCAACTACCTGCTGTTGGGTCATACTCTGATTCTGTTGGGATATTCTGGACGTAACAATACCTGCCACTACGATACTGAAAATTGCAATAGCTACCAGCAATTCAATAAGGGTAAAAGCCTTTTGATTATGCAAATTGTTAAAATCCAGCTTTATCATTGCCATTTCAATGCCCCTCCCTCCCAACGTAATATTTTCACAACTCCTATAGGGCCTGTTCCCACAGCATAGGTCACGTCTCCATATTGGAGATAGACAAACAGCTCTCCAGTCCCAGATACAGTGGTATTAACCATCCCTTTTGAATTGAATGATAAAACATCACCAGTATAGGTTGGGAAGGCTGTATTTCCACTTACGTCTTTTGTTGCACCACCATGCCCATACGTGACGCCAGCGGCATAACCCGAGAACTCAACCTCTTTTGCTATGATCTGACCGTCAGCAATGTCAATATTTGACCATGAATCATCATCGCCTTTTGCGGAGCTTATAAAGTAGCCTTTCCCACTAGTAGTTGTAAACACAATCGCCCACTCTTTATTGGTCTTGATTGCCATTGATCTTGTCTTCTGCATATCACCCATCAGATCTCTTGCAGCTTTTTTGAGTTTATTCTCAGGGTTAAGAAGATTGGGTATGGCAATTGCCGACATTATACCTATTATCCCAATAACAATAAGCATCTCAATAAGTGTAAATGCGGCGTTGGATCGTATTAAATTATTTTTAGATGGATTTTTCATGGTTAAGGTTTACCTCCTCAAATCCGTTCTCTTCAATTGCAAATAGATATCTCATATTTTTAAAATTTTACAGCATCACTGCCAGTCTGATCCATCCCACAGAAAAACTCTCACAACTCCAGTGCTGCCAGTTCCAACTGCGTATGTCATCTCTCCGTATTCAAGATATACATACCTGTATCCATAGCCTGCCAGTGCAGCGCTGCATACCCCTTTTGAATCAAATGTAAGCACCTCACTTGGATAGCTTGTATGCTTTACTGGAAATGAGGTGTTGCCAGTTACAGTCTTTGTTGCAGCACCGTGTCCATACTGGATTCCAGCTGCATATCCTGAAAAAACCACATTTTTCTCTACCGGCTGGCTGCCATCACTATCAATAGTTGACCATGCACCATCTGTTCCTCTGTAAGAGCTTATAAAGTATCTGTTACCAGATGGATCAAAGACAATTGCCCACTCCTTATTGGTCTTGATTGCCATTGATCTGGTCTTATGCATATCAAACATAAGCTCTCTTGCTGCTTTTCTCAGTTTATGCTCAGGATTGAGCATGTAGGGTATGGCAATAGATGCCAATATACCTGTGATTCCAATAACAACCATAATTTCAATAAGCGTAAATGCACTATTGGGACCAATCACACTCTTTTTTAATTGATTTTTCATGATTAAAGCCTCGACCGTCAGTTCAGGTTCTGGTTTTTGATCAGAAAAAATCTAAAAACTTTTTATTGATAGGCTACTGTAAGGTACTGTAAAGGCTACCACTCTTGCAATAAATATACAATCAGATAGAAAAGCAGATCAGCTTCTTAATGAGAAATTTTTTTGTCCGGTTTCAGTCCGGTCAGTTCAGCTTTAACCCTGCGAGGAGTTCAATGGTTCGCTGCAAAGCAACTGTTTTTAAATTTCTGTGATCAACTCTGTAAACAATAGTGATTAATGACTATTCGCTATTGATTAGCTATAATTCACTATTTTGTTGGATATTTACCACTTGGGTACTACCGCTCTTAACCGTGGTCGGCTGAATTACGTCACAAAATACTCAACTACGGTTAAATGGGGTGCTACCTAATTTTGGTTAATACTGAGTAAAGTTTTAACCTCTTCCAATGAATATGTGGACGCTGTAGATTCTTCAGCCTTTGCTTGACGCAATTCCATTAAGTCTTCAAAATCTATCAATGCGTTTTCAATACGACAAAATTCTTCATAAGGTAGAACAGCAAAGATTTTCCGTCCATCTTTGATCAGAAATTCTGGATGTAATGCCAACATGGTTTATGTCCCTGAATCTTACCACTTTTATAAAAACAGAATCAACCTCCTCTGCTGTTTTTAAAGCCATTTTTCACCCAAACCCCTGCCCATCCAACAGCAACCGGGAAAATGCCAACAGAGAGGAAAAGAGGAAAACTATCCTCCCACGGTTTTAGAATAACTGCTACGCTAAGAGGTAACGCAAAAGAGAGTACAATACCAAAACGCATCTTTCCAGAGATTCTGGAGTCTGGATTACCCCTCTTATGTACTGTGGCTTCAGTCCCTCTGAAGAGTCTTGGAATAAAGAAGAGGCACACAATAATAAATCCAATTGTAAGAAGTTCCTGAATACCAGCTAACATTTTTTTTCCTGTTCACTAATAACGAATGTTAATCTACCACTGCTCTGATACTCTGTCAGCAGATCATCTACTCCCGAAGAGAGATCCTCTACCACCTCAACATCGTGGCAGACCTTTTCAGAGTAGCAGCTATTTGTAATCTTTGCATGAGCATTGTGAAGATGGTGAAGCAGAGTGTCGTTGAAGAAGTATGGGACATCTATGATGTATTTTCTGACCTGAACTATTTTCTTGCATGGTGACAGCTCAACTGCACATCTGACAGATTCACCATAGGCATCAATCAACCCCCTTACTCCGAGTTTTACGCCGCCATAGTACCTTGTTACTACCGCTGCAATATTGCTCATCTCATGGCTTTGCAGGGCATTGAGCATAGGCCTGCCAGCCGTACCAGCTGGCTCTCCATTGTCTGATGAATGGCAGATCTCTGCCTGCTCTCCCACAATATATGCCCAGCAGTTATGTGTTGCAATTTTATGTTCAGAAGAGACAGATGAGATAAACTCCTTTGCTTCAGATACAGTTGCAACATATCTTAAGGAGCAGATAAAGGTGGAGCGTTTGATTTTTATCTCAATGCGTCTGTCGTTATCTATTGAATAGAAACATCCCATAAGTTTCCCTGATTCAGGTCAATTCTGTTGTTATTTGTCGATTATATTCTCTTGAGTGACAGATGACAAGGCAATAATTTCCTGAACTTATATAAAATTTGACAGATTATGATGATTCTATTAAACAGTTCTATAGTTTTCCAGATAATTAAATTGGCAGAAAATATTTTTTGGAACTCTGTCGCCGTGGGGCTGAAGCCCTCGGCTGACTCATAAAGAAAGCCCCCTTAAGGGGGCTTGAGTAAAAATTAGCCCAGAGCTTCAGCTCAGGGCTGGATAAAAAGAGTTTTCTGGCAATCTATAAGATGAGGATTGGCAGATCAAGTGGCATTAAAGTCAGCATCAATGATTTTAAAATATTGCAGGAGATAAATAATGACGCCATCGGCTGACCTGAAGAACTCTTCTGCTGAGAGAGAAGATTTTGGGGAGATAGTATCGCTGCTTCTTGAAAAGGGTCTGATCAACCGTCAACAGATCCAGTATGTGATACGTATTCAATCCAAGCTGCCAAATCCAAAACCGATGATCCATATCCTCAAGGAGCTGGGATATATTACTGACGATCTGCTATGGGAGACTATCCGCAGACACCATGTCTCATTAAGAATCGGAAGCCTTCTTGTAGAGCTTGGCATTATTACAGACAGCGATCTGCAAAAGGCGTTTCAGATTCAGGCAGAGGAGACCCCCAAGCGCAAGATAGGGGAGGTACTTGTAGCTCACCGCTTTGTTGACGATCAGAAGATGGTTGAGGTGCTCTCTTTGCAACTGGGATTTCCCTTTGTGGAGCCGGAGTTTCTTGATATTGATCTTAAGCTGTTTAACCGGATTCCTCCAAAGATGTATGAGAGCAGCAGCTTTATCCCCATCAGAACAGAAGAGGATTCGGTTCATGTAGCCTTTATTGACCCGACTGATAGTGACGATATCCAGAAGATCAGAGAGATCCTCAGAGAGAAGATTGTCCCGTGCTTTGCTTTGAAAAATTCCATTAAAGAGGCAATTGAGAGGCTGTTCAGTCGGAGGATTGCTCACAGCCAGGTTGCAAGCGATTCAGCAGTTGGTATTGTGAATCAGCTTATTGTGGATGCAATAGATCAGAATATCAGTGATATCCACATTGAACCTCTGCCTGACCGTCTGCGTATCCGTTTCAGAAGGGACGGAGTACTGGATCTCTATAAGGAGCTGCCATCAGAGATTATCCCCACTCTTACAAGTCGCATCAAAGTTATGTGTGCAGCAGATATTACTGAAAAAAGACGGCATCAGGATGCAAGGCTGATGTTTGACCATGCTGGCCACAAACTGGATCTGAGAATCTCTTTTTTTGCCACAGTGTTCGGGGAAAAAATTGTAATGCGTCTTTTAAACCTCAAACGGGAACTGGTAAAGCTTACAGATCTTGGCATGTATCCTAGAATGCTACAGACATTCAACAACGATGCTCTTGAACTGCCAAGCGGAGTTATTCTGGTAACAGGGCCAACAGGTTCCGGTAAGACCACAACTGTTTATGGCTGCATTGATTATCTGAACACTCCGCAGATCAGCATCATCACAGCTGAAGAGCCTGTTGAGTATGTTATTCCAGGTATTGCACAGTGCGGTATTGATCCAAAAATCAATCTCACATTTGAATCAACCCTTAGGGCAATGGTGAGACAGGATCCAGACGTGATTGTGATAGGTGAGATCAGGGACAGCTACTCTGCCGAGATAGCGGTTCAGGCGGCCCTTACCGGCCACAAGGTTATTACCACATTTCATACAGAAGACAGTATCGGTGGGCTGATACGCCTTATGAACATGAACGTTGAGGCATTCATGATCTCCTCCACTGTCGTAAGCGTGCTTGCGCAGCGGTTGCTTAGAAAAGTATGTCCCAAGTGTTCAGAAGAGTACAAACCAACTGTTCATGATTTGAGACGTCTCAGATACACGGCTAAGGATCTCCATGGTGCTAGATTCAGAAAAGGGCGTGGCTGCTCCAACTGTCGCCATACCGGTTACAGGGGTCGGATTGCCTGCTTTGAACTTCTGGTACTGGATGAGTCTGTTAAAAATGATATTCTGGAAAAGAGGCCAAGCCACGATATCCGCCGCACAAGCATTGAGTCAGCAGGTCTTGTGACACTGCTTGAAGATGGCATTGTGAAAGCAGCATCCGGTATCACAACTATTGACGAAGTGTTGCACCACACCCCCCGTATGTTACCCCCCAGACCACTCATGGAGCTGAAACGCCTTCTTGGTG
>Ga0066602_10002086_pt1 | contig 12309 bp, 6 predicted proteins | sample Higcelweek5metaG_FD_59481 | JGI IMG/M metagenome (GOLD analysis project Ga0066602, IMG submission 59481) | Freshwater pond sediment microbial communities from the University of Edinburgh, under environmental carbon perturbations - High... | ecosystem: Environmental > Aquatic > Freshwater > Pond...
TTCATCCGCCTGTGGCGAAAATATCGCCGGGATGCGGCCTTCACATGACGTTCAGCAGCATCAGCACACCGACCAGTGCGATCAGCGCCCCGGCAAGCCGTGATGCCATGCCGCCGCCGAACTGATAGAGCGTGGCGGAAAGCCCGACTCCAGCGCTCAGCACCAACAGACAGCCGGCCAGCATACCAGGCCAGAACAGAGCCTGACTGGTGGGCGCACCCCCCCATTGCGACAGCGATATCCCGTGCAGCGCCCCGGCAAGGGCTGCCAGCACCAGCGCCAGCACCTTGGGCAGAGAGACGGTAAAAGCCAGCAGCCCACCGAACAGCAGCAGCGATGCCTCCAACGCAAGAGCGGCATAGGGGATCTGGATGCCGAACCGTGTCAACACCCCGAACAACAGCCCGGCCACCAAGGCCAGCGCGGCACCAATGCCGGGACTGCCCTTGCCCTGCATATCCAGCCACAGGCCCAGACCCAGCAGGCCCAGCAAATGCAGATATGTCAGCACCGGCCCCGCCAGCCCTGCGGAAAAGCTGGGCGGCAACGACGTGGCGGCGGTGGCCTCGCTCGTAAGCGACAGCAACAACAAGCTGGAAAGGAACAGTCGGCGGGGCTGGGCGCCGGTGACGCATCGCATCAGCAGAAACTCCGCGTGCCGGTGGAAACGGTACACTTGATCGCCCGGCGAGCGGGAAAAGGTCAAGGCCGCTATCGCCTGCCTGGACCATCTCAACGTCCCGCCGTCACGGTGACGGTCACCTTCATGCCCAGATAATCGGCGGGTGAACCAGTCCATTGCCCGGCCAGCGGAACGGCTTGGGCGGCGTCACGCGTCACCGCCACCCGGATCAGGTTGCGCCCGCCGGCGATGCCGTTGGTGGGATCGAACTCCACCCAGCCGGCACCGGGCAGATAGGTCTGCATCCAGGCATGGGTTGCACCGGCCCCGATCGTGCCGGCCCCTGCCCCATCGGCGGCGGGGTCGTAAAGATAACCGCTGACGAAGCGGGCAGCAAAACCAAGGCTGCGCACCGCCTCCATCATCAGCAGCGCGAAGTCCCTGCAGGAACCGCTGCGACGTTCCAGCGTCTCCAACGGGGTCTGGGTACCTTCCGCCTCACGCGTGTGATAGGTGAAGCCGTTGCGGATCGCTGCCGTCATCGCCAACAGCATGGGCAACGTTTCCACCAGCCCATCGCCACCGACCCGCGCGCGCGCGAATTGCCGCGCCCATTCGTCCACCTTATGGTCGGGGTCTGGATAATGGCGTTCGATGGTGCGGCCAAGGTCGGGCATCTCGGCGGCGTCATAGCTGAAAGGATAATGGCGCGCATAATCCTCCAGGAAGATCTCGGCAGGTTCCGCCGGAAACTGCTCCAGCACGATGCGGCTTTCAATGCTGAGCCGGCTGGCGCTGATACCATCGAACCGGGCCAGCGCCACTGAATTGCCGAATACATCATGCATCCAGCGCAGGTCGCTGGGGGGCGGGTCGATCACCAGCCCGGTTTCCAACAGGCGCAAGTCGTGGCTGTCGCGGGGACGGAACATCATCCGATGCGGCCCCAGTGTTACCGGACTGGTATAATCATATGTCGTCATATGGGTGACGGTCAGAATGCCCATGATATGTTTGCCCCCGGTTTCCCCTGCCCTAATAACGGCGATGACGGTGAAGCAGTTCCACCGAAAGTGCCGGTGAACCCGTTACAGCATTGGCAGATGCGCAGTTGCACACTACCGTCCGGGCAAGGACCGCGCTATGTAGGCGTCAGAAAATGCAATTCGGCCGCCCGCCCGTGCCGGGCCCTGACCGGAGATTGGTGTGATGAAGCTCTATGGCGCGCTGCTCAGCCCCTATGTCACCCGCGTGGTGCTGGCCATCCGCTTCAAGGGATTGGATATCCCCCTGGTGCCCCCGCCGGGTGCCGGGCTGAAATCGCCCGAATATCTGGCCATCAATCCTTATGGCAAGATGCCAGCCCTGGACGCCGGGGATGCCAGCATCATCGAATCGGAAGTGATCTGCGAATTCCTGGATGAACGTTTCCCGGAAAAGAAAATCCTGCCCGGCAACGACGTTGCCCGCGCGCGGGCCCGCATCATCAGCCGCGCCATCGATCTTTATGTGCTGCCCGCATTGCTGGGGCTGCTGGGCCAGATGAACCCGATCAACCGCGATGCCGCCCTGGTGGCGGAAAAGCGGGCGGAGTTGCGGCGCGGCATGGATGGCTTGGAAACCTTCATAGAAGCGGCCCCCTGGTGCATGGGAAGTGAATTCACGCTGGCCGATTGTGCGGTGGTGCCCGCCTGCTTCTTCTTACAGAAATTCCTGCCAGCCTTCGGGGCGATGGATGTGTTTGAACACCACCCCAAGCTGGGGGCGGTGTGGGAACATGCCAATGGCGACCCGATGGTGGCCAAGCTGATTGCCGAAATGACCGGTGCCCTGGATGATTTCATGCGCCGCCGGGCCGCCAACAGCTGAACCGATAGAACCAATTGGCGCACCCCGTTGACCGCCGCAACAGGCGGGCGCATGGTTGCGCCCGTCACGCGCCGGCAAGCGCGCGGGCACATGCAATCCAACGCAAATCAAGAACAGGAACCAAATCCATGGTGAAGCCGATACGCCTTGCGGCAACAACCGCCGCGACGATCGCCTTGATGGTGGGTGTCGCCCATGCCGATGAAGGCATGTGGACGCTGGACAATGTGCCGACGGCGGCGATCGCCAAGGCCACCGGCTTCACGCCGGATCCCGCTTGGCTGAAGAAGGTGCAGCTTTCTTCCGTGCGTCTGGCCGGCGGCTGCTCCGGCAGCTTCGTGTCCGGGGAAGGGCTGGTGATGACCAACCATCACTGCGTCGCCGATTGCGTGGCCGAACTTGCCACCGCCAGCGATGACGTGCAGGCCAATGGTTTCCTGGCCAAGACCCGTGCGGACGAGCGCAAATGCGCCGGGATTGAGGTCAACCAGCTGACCGACATCACCGATGTCACCGACAAGGTGAACAAGGAGACGGAAGGCAAGAATGGCCAGGATTTCGCCAGTGCCCGCCGCGCAGCATTGTCCCAGATCGAAAAGGAATGCGCAGCCAACGACGCATCGCTGCGCTGCGATGTGGTGACACTGTACCAGGGCGGTCGTTATAACCTTTACAAATATAAGCGCTATCAGGATGTGCGGCTGGCCTTCGCCCCGGAAGCCGGCATCGCGGCCTTCGGCGGCGACCCGGACAATTTCAATTTCCCGCGCTATTGTCTGGACATGTCGCTGCTGCGCGTCTACGGCGCCGACGGCAAGCCGCTGAAAAGCCCCAACCATTTCCAATGGTCCAAACAGGGCACCAAGCCGGGCGACGCCACCTTCGTGTCGGGCCATCCCGGTTCCACCTCCCGCCAGCGTACCATTGCGGAACTGGAATTCGTGCGTGATAGGGTTGCCACCTCCTACCTGTTCTACGCGCAGGAGCGGCGTGGCCGCCTGATCGAATTCGGTCGGGAGAACGAGGATCGCCGACGGGAAGCGTTCGAGCCGTTGGCCGGCACGGAAAATGGCATCAAGGTGTGGCGTGGTCGCCAGCAGGCCCTGGCCGACAAGGAATTCTTCGGCGCCAAGGTGAAGGCAGAGCAGGAACTGCGGGCGAAGATCGCCGCTGATCCCACCCTGTCCGTCCAGGTAGGCGATGCGTTCGACGTGATCACCAAGGCCCAGGACCGTTACGCGCAACTTTACCCGCGTCTGGTGATGCTGGAGCGGATGCGCGCCTTCGACAGTGAACTGGCCAGCTTCGCCCGTCTGCTGCTGCGCGCCGGCGATGAAAGCAAGCTGCCCAATAATGACCGTCTGCGGGAATTCAGCGATGCCCGCCTGCCGGCCCTGAAGCAGCGCCTGTCCAACCCGGCCCCGATCCACATGGATCTGGAAATCGCTATGCTGACCTTCTCCCTGACCAAGCTGCGGGAGGAATTCGGCCCCGATGACGCCATCGTGAAGGCGGTACTGGGCAAGCAGTCACCCGATCAGGTGGCCACCGCCGCCATCAATGCCAGCAAGCTGTCTGACCCGGCGGAGCGCCTGCGCCTGTTCGAAGGCGGCAAAGCCGCCATCGATGCGTCTGACGATCCGCTGATCAAGCTGATGAAGGCCATCGATCCGGCAGCCCGCGCCGCCCGCAAGGCGGTGGAAGAGGAAGTGGAAGCCCCGGTGGAGCAGGCCCAGGCCCGCATCGCCAAGGCCCGCTTCGCCCTTTATGGCGACAGCGTCTATCCCGACGCCACCTTCTCGCTACGCCTGTCCTACGGCAAGGTGCAGGGCTGGGAGGAGTTGGACGGCCATGAGGTGGAACCCTACACCAGCTTCGCCGGTGTCTATGACCGCGATACGGGTGCCGCCCCGTTCGACCTGCCGCCGCGCTGGGAACAGGCCAAGGGCAAGGTCAATATGTCCACCCCCTTCAATGCCGTGACCACCAACGACATTATCGGCGGCAATTCCGGTTCCCCAGCGCTGAACAGCAAGGCTGAAGTCATCGGCCTGGTGTTCGATGGCAATATTCACAGCCTGTCGGGTGACTATGGTTACGAACCCAAGCGTAACCGCACAGTAATGGTGGATGTCCGCGGCATGACGGAGGCCCTGCGCAACGTCTATGGCGCCGATCAGTTGGTCAAGGAACTGGGGGTGAAGTAAGCCCCTTCCCCCGCCAGTCCGCCGGGACTGGCGGGGGGGCGCCCTTTCCGGCCAACGGTCGCTTGGCAGTACCGGGAGCGCGGTTGCTGCATGCTTCGTATACGAAGCATGCAGCAACCGATTATCAGCAACGCCGTTTCGCCAGGTTGCTGCCCGGCATAGACACCAAGAATCAGATATCAGAGAAATTATACAGTTAATCTATGTTCATCCTGCTTTTTGGATGAGAGCGGGTCTGATCAAGTCCGTTGGCTTTTTACTTTGGCGATCATGCGACAATCCGCCACACCCTTCCGGATAGGGGTTCACAGACAGGGGTATGGATGCGGAATCCCGCAGTTTGGCTATGCTGCGGCGCACATATTGCGACTTTGCAGTTATTACTCGCTAACACCCATATGGCATTTTTCATTACACGGATCCGCTTGACAGCGCATTCTTCGCTAAGTCACCCTGATCTTGTTAGCAGGAGCACATGGGAGAGACCGGCCTTGGCCGGCGCCGAAGGAGCAACCGCCCCGGAAACTCTCAGGCAAAAGGACCATGTCGCTCGGGATTACAATCTGGAAAGTGACGGCTGCTGCGGCAGCGTGTCCGCCGACGGGGTAATACTCTCAGGCAAAGAAACAGATGGGGCGCCGAAAAGCATTTGAACCGCTTTGGGGGCGCAGCCATGTCCATATCCAGTTGATCCCGGACGCCCGGAATGCGGGCGCACACTCTCCCACAACATTCAAATCAGCATGACCTGCCGACGGCGGGGACCGCTTTTTATTGCCGCCAGTCAGGACCGGCAAAGCAAAAGCCGTGTCCTTTTCGCAAAAATGATCGGCGGGGTGCGTGAACAGGGAAGCAAGATGAACAGGTTCCTTAAGGCGGCGCTGCTGGGCAGCGGTTCCGCCATCACCCTTCTATTGTCCGCCGGGGCCCTGGCGCAATCGGCAGACACGAATTTGCTGGCATCGCCCGCCAGCCCACCGCCAACAGCGGCGGCTCCTGCGCTGCCTGCTATTGACACGGACGAGTTGGAGGAAATCGTCGTCACCGGATCGCGATTGAGCCCGGAATTTTCCGGTACCACACCGGTACAGGTGATCAAGGCGGATATGGCACGCAATGCCGGGGCCTTCGATACGGCCAGCATCATCAACCGGGCCGTGGCGGCCATGGGCTCGCAACAGGTGAATAACCGCCTGTCGGCCACGGGGGCGGGCGGTATGGTGGTGGATGGCGGCAACAATGCCCAGACCATCGGCCTGCGCAACCTGGGCGCGGGGCGCACACTGGTGATGTTGAATGGCCATCGCCTGACGCCGGCTGGTACGGGCAGCCGGGTTGGTCAGGTGGATTTGAACACCATCCCCTCTTCCATCATCGACCGGGTGGAAGTGCTGACGGGTGGCGCCTCCTCCATCTACGGGTCGGATGCCATTGCCGGCGTGGTCAACATCATTCCCCGCCGCGCGTCCGATGGGCTGGAAATGAGCCTGGATGGCAATGTTTCCCAGCATGGCGGGGGCAATTACTTTCAGGGCTCCATGTTCTGGGGCAAGGATTATGGCGATGGCTATATCAATATCGGTGCCGAATATCGCCGCCAGGAATCACTGAAGAACCGCCAGCGATCCCGTACATCCTGCGCCCAGGATTATGTCTATGATCCAGCTACGGGCCAGCGCACCGACCTGCTGGATACCAGCGGCAATATCAAATGCCGCAACCTGAACCCCACCGGCGTTTTCTTTGATTACACGTTTTACGGTGGCTGGTTTCAATATGATCCGACGTCCGGCAACCCAGCCTATCCGGCAACGGCCCTTGGCCTGCGCAACAACCTGCCGGATTGGGTGCGCACAGGGCGCGGCGGCTTCCCGGAAACCTACACCTATGGCACCAGCGACAGTGATGCCTATCAGAACGCCGATAGCATCTCGCCGCTGGAAACCGGCAGCCTCTACATTTCGGGTGCCTATCAGATCAGCGACAATGTGGAAGCCTATGGCAATGTGCTGCTGAACCGCCGCGTCTCCTCCTCCGACACCTGGATGTTCCTCTATCCGCTGCTTTCCCCCACCAACCCCAACAATACGGTAGCCCAAGGCCTGATCCAGGCGAGTGAAGGCGCTTCCAGCGGTCTGGTGCAGCCGCAGATGAACATGGCGCAGTATCAGCGCCAGACGGTGAATTATGGCCAAGCCACCGCTGGCCTGCGCGGCGATGTGGATATGCCATTGCTGAACCGTCGCTGGTCATGGGATGTATCGGGCCATGCCGGTCGATCCGATGGCCGTTACAGCAGCGATTTCTTCTACGCCGACCGGCTGGCCGCTGCCACGGCACCGGGCGTTGCCTGCGATGCCTCGCTGATCACCATTTCCGGCCCGACCAACTGTGTTTCCATCCCATGGCTGTCCAAACGTTTCCTGGTGGATCAGGATTGGACAGAGGAGGAGCGCAATTTCCTGCAAGGGCGGGAAACGGGGCGCACCAAATTCGATCAGGCCGGCATCGACGGCTCCATTTCCGGCCCGCTGTTCGACCTGCCAGCCGGGTCGGTGGATGTGGCGACCGGCTTCGCCCTGCGTTATCAGCGCCTGAACGACACGCCTGGCTACAATGCCCGCAATGGCAATTACTTCGCCGCCTCCACCGCCGGTATCACCAAGGGGTCGGATACGGTACAGGAACTGTTCGGGGAAGTGGGTGTGCCCCTGCTGGCCGACCTGCCACTGGTGGAAAAGCTGACCTTCACCGGGTCTGGCCGCTACACCAAATATCGCAGCTTCGGATCGGATGAGACCTACAAGGCCGGCCTGGGCTGGACAGTAACGCCTTGGCTGTCCATGCGGGCCAGCACCGGCACCTCCTACCGCGCGCCATCGCTTTATGAGCTTTATCTGGCCAACCAGCTGAGCTTCTATTCCTATTATGACCCCTGTCGCCGCTATGGCGACGATGGCACCGCCACCGTTACCGCCAACTGTGCCGCCCAAGGCTTCGCGCCTGATTTCGATCCGGCCAACAGCGGGATCACCGCAATTACCGGCGGCGGCAAGGGACAGCTGGAGGCAGAAACCTCCCGCAACAAGAATATCGGCATCGTGCTGACACCAGCCTTTGCCAACCTGAATGTCGCGGTGGATTATTACAGCATAGCCGTGAATAACGAAGTTTCATCCTACGGCGTGAACAGCATCATCAGCCGCTGTTACAACAATCCCACCTTCCCCAATAACAGCTTCTGCGCCAAGATCATCCGCGATCCCACCACACAGGCGATCACTATGGTCGATGACCGGCTGGTCAATCTGGCCCGACAGAACCAGCGTGGGATCGACGTTTCCCTCTCCTTCCGGCAGCCGACCGATTTTGGCGGCTTCGGCATTGATGTGCAATGGAACTGGGTACTGGAAAACGTGCTGCGGCGGGATGATACCTCCTATGAGGATCGCAACGGCCTGTCCGGCAGTCCCAAGACCACCGGCTGGGTGGAAGCCAATGTGAATATCGGCAAATGGACCGGCTTTTACGGCTTCAACTTCATCGGTCCCACCAATGACGCCAAATATTATGATGGCGACAATCTGTTCACCTATTGCGGTGCCTATGCCGGGCGTACCCAGGCCGGCAACCGCAACGACTGTCTGCAAGTGGCGGAAAAGCTGAAGGTCGGCAGCTACATGACCCATTATGTCAGCGTGAAATACCAGTTGATGGAGGACATGTTCACCCAGTTCGGCGTGACCAACATGTTCGACAAGAAGCCGCCGGTGATGGGTTCCGACAGCTTCACCTATCGCACCGGTTCGGTTCCCAGCAACCTGTACGATCTTCGGGGCCGTACCATCAGCTTCCGTCTGGGTAAGACCTTCTGAACGGGGTTATAAAAGCCGGCAGCCAAAGGTCATGGCAGCCGGAATCCGCGCCGAAGGGCGCCGGCGGCGGCACGCAACCGACGGACTGGAAAGCGGGCCGCCGCTATGATTTGCGTGGTGACAAGGATCAGGGAGACGGTTTTGCGCCTGTTGAACATTCCCATGAAGGGCTGGCTGCTGGCCGGATGCGCCATGTTGGGGCTGGGGCTGGGCCTGGCCGCCACGGCCCAGGCGGGCCAACCCAGGTTGCTGCGTTACCCGGATATCCACGGCAATCAGGTGGTCTTCGCCTATGCTGGTGATTTGTGGGTTGCCCCCACCGACGGTGGGGCCGCACGTCACCTCACCAGCGGGCCGGGACTGGAACTGTTCCCCAAATTCTCCCCCGACGGCAAATGGATCGCCTTCACCGGTCAATATGGCGGGGATGAACAGGTCTTCATCATCCCGGCCAGCGGCGGGGCGCCGCGCCAATTGACCTATTATCCCGCGCGCGGACCGATGGCCCCGCGTTCGGGCACCGACAATCAGGTGACAGGCTGGAAGCCGGACGGTTCAGCCGTGCTGTTCCGGTCGTTCCAGGATGTGCCCCAGGCCACCGACTCCCGGCTTTACACCGTAGCTGTGGATAATGGCGCGGTGGAGGTGCTGCCCATGGCCCGCACCGGCAGCGGCACCTTCTCCCCCGATGGCAAGCAGATCCTCTTCTCCCCCCTGTTCCGCGACTTCCGCACCTGGAAACGGTATCAGGGTGGCTGGGCGCCTGATCTTTATATCGCCGACCTGCAAAAGCTGACGCTGACCAACATCACCAACACGCCGCGCACCGAGCGTGATCCGATGTGGACGGACAAGGGCATTTATTACCTGTCCGACCAGGACGGGCATATGAACCTGTATAAGGCTGGGCCAGATGGGGCCAACCCGCGCAAAGTGACGGATTTCAACGAGGACGGGGCCGAATTTGCCAGCGCGGATGCGCAGGGCGATGTGGTGATGCAGTTCGGCGCCGGCCTGCGACTTTACGAGGCGGCAAGCAGTAAGGTCCGCCCCTTGGATATCGACGTTCCGGCCACCGATGTGGACCGGATGCCCCGTCTGGTAAAGGGGGCGGAGAATATGGAATGGAGCGCCCTGTCACCCGACGGGCGCCACGTGGCCATCATCGCGCGCGGTGATATTTTCGTCATGCAGTCCGACAGCGAAGGGGCGGTGGTCAACCTGACCCACAGCCCGGGCGCACATGACCGCGACGCCGCCTGGTCGCCCGATGGCGGACGCATCGCATACTTCTCCGACGTCAGCGGGGACGAGGAAATCTGGATCGTGCCGGCCAGTGGCGACAGCCCCCGGCAGGTGACGAAGAACAGCCACACCCGCTATTACCGTCCGGTCTGGTCCCCAGATGGTGCCCGCGTGGCCGTGCTGGACCGCGAAGGCACCCTGTTCAGCATCGACATGACGAGTGGTGAACGAAAGCAAGTGGGCAGTACCAAGGCATGGTATCTGCGCCAATATGAATGGTCGCCCGACGGGCGTTATCTGGCCTATGCGGAATTGCAGCCCAACGACATGCGCACCCTGCGCATCTGGGATTCCCGCAATGGCGAAACCGTCAACGCCACCGACCCTTTCTATGACTGCGGGGAACCGGTCTGGTCGCCGGACGGGCGCTATCTGGGTTTCCTGTCCGTGCGCGACGTGAACCTGCAGATCAGCGAGACGGAATGGAATTTCGCCGCCACGCGACAGACCCGGCCCTATCTGCTGGCCTTGCAGAAGGACACACCCAACCCCTTCCCCAATGGCAGCCCCGCTGGAACGGGAGGTGCCCAGGAGAAGGACAAGGCACCCGACAGCCCGCCACCGGTGGATTTTGACGGGCTGGCCGACCGGCTGATCCTTTTGCCCCTGGACAAGGACAATTACAGCGACCTGAATTTCGGCCCCGGCAACAGCCTGCTCTATCGGGTCAGCGATCCCGCCCGATTTGGGGAGGATGGGCCAACCCAGGGGACGCTGTTCACCCTGCATCTGGGCAAGAGCAAACCGGACAAGGTGGCCGGTGATCTGATCGGGTATGAATTGGACCGGCGGCGCCAGAATATCCTGTTGCGTCAGGGGGAAACCGACCTGCGCGTTGCCGCCATCGGCCCCGGTGGCCTGGGTGGTGAGCCCAAGCGCCTGGACCTGGACCGCATCACCCTGCGCATCGACCCGCCGCAGGAATGGGCTGCTGTGTTCAACGAGGCATGGCGGCTCTACCGGGACTATTTCTATGATCCCGGCATGCACGGCCATGACTGGCAGGCCATTGGTGAGCATTACCGCGCCATGCTGCCGGCATTGGGTAACCGGGCGGACCTGAATTACATCCTGGGCCAGATGGTGGGCGACTTGAATGTCAGCCACGCCTATGCCAATGGCGGGGACCACAACCTGCCGACCCGCCCCAATACCGGCTTGCTGGGCGCCCGTTTCACCTTTGACAAGGCGGCGGGGCTCTGGCGGATCAGCAAAATTTTCGAAGGGGAAAAGGCAGACCCGCTTTACCGTTCCCCATTGAACGCTGTGGGCAGCAAGGCACGGGTGGGGGAATTCCTGCTGGCCATTGATGGCCAGCCATTGGATGCCAGAACCAACCCTTATCAGGCATTGGCCGGCAAGGCCGATCAGGTGGTGGAACTGGCACTGGGCCAGACCCGTACCGTGGAACGCCGCCTGCTGGTGCGCACCCTGCGCAGCGAGGCGCTGCTGTTGCGCCATGAACAGCGTCTGGCGTCACAGCGGCTGGTGGAAAAACTGTCCGGTGGCCGCGTCGGCTATGTGCATATCACCGACATGAGCGGGGCCGGTCTGTCGGAATTCGTCAAGGACTGGTATGGCCAGTTGCGCAAGGACGGAATCATCATCGATATCAGGGGCAATACCGGCGGCAATGTCTCCCGCATGATCCTGGAACGGCTGTTGCGCCCGGCCTTCACGCGCGGTTTCGTGCGCGGCCTGCAACAGCCGCAAACCTATCCCTGGGGTAATTATACCCAGGTCTTCACCGGTGAAATGGCCATGCTGGTCAGCGAAACCACCATGTCGGATGGCGACACCATGGCCTGGACCTTCAAACAGACCGGGCGCGGGCCGTTGATCGGCAAGCGCACCTGGGGCGGGGTGGTCGGCATCGGCGATCTGGGGCCGCTGCTGGATGGCGGCAGCGTGACCGTGCCGCAATATGCCCTGGCCGGCCCCAAAGGCGAATGGATCGTGGAAGGGGAAGGTGTCACCCCGGATATCGAGGTGGATTTCGACCAGACGGCCATGCGGGGTGAACCCGATGCACAGTTGGCGACCGCCGTGCAGAATGTGCTGTCCCGCATCAAGGGCAACCCAGGCAATCTGGGCAGCCCGCAACCCTATCCGGTCAAGCCATAATGTAAATGTGCGGCTGGCGTTTCACCCGCCAGCCGCATTGGTTTCGCAATTGAGCTTATTGCGCCGTCTTTTCCACCAGATCCAGACGCGCCCGATAGGGATCATCGACAAAGCGCGGACCTTCCTGGGTGAAGTCCAGAATCTTGTCGGCCTTAGGGTCATAGGGTGTCCAGGCCGGGCCACCCTTGGCCGACGGCACGCCGTCACGCGCGAAAGAAACAAAATACTCGTGTGCCGCCTTGGACGTCGCCTCGTCCGCCGGCGTCACCTGCCCAGGATAGCGGACATTGATGGTACGGAAGAAATA
>Ga0066602_10002094_pt1 | contig 12282 bp, 16 predicted proteins | sample Higcelweek5metaG_FD_59481 | JGI IMG/M metagenome (GOLD analysis project Ga0066602, IMG submission 59481) | Freshwater pond sediment microbial communities from the University of Edinburgh, under environmental carbon perturbations - High... | ecosystem: Environmental > Aquatic > Freshwater > Pond...
TAAGGCCGAGGTCTGCAAAACCTCTATGCGCCGGTTCGATTCCGGCCCGCGCCTCCAAGCTTTCTCCTCTGAAAACGGAGGGCGGGCCATGTGCAATGCCAAGAACTTCTTGGCAGCCGATTACGGGCTATCTTCTCAGGGTGGGTCGCCCGCGCCAACCGCCAACGATTTCTCGGAAGCTCGTTCCCGATGGGAGCGAGCGGTTCCTTGTTCGGGCAGTTGTTCTCGGGAAAGATCGCCGCAAAGTGGTAGCAACCTACGACGAAGCTAAACTCCTCGCCACTCAATGGATGGGTGATCGCACAGAGGAACTAAGAGTGCTCCCAACCCGACTGAGCGCAGGACAATTGCGTAACGCCGAAGCTGCGGAGCTCCTGCTCAAGCCATTAGGCCTCACTTTCTTGGAGGCAGCAATCTGGCTCCAGAGCAACTATCGGCGGCCCGCGTCAGTGCGCTGGGATGCCGTCATCGAAGAATACCAGACGGAACGCCGAAAGATCGGCATATCCGAGTCCCAGGTCACGAACGTGGCCAAAGTCGCGAAACGTTTGGCTGCCCACGTCGCTCGCGACACTGTTGGATGCCCCAGCCGCGACGAAGTACTTGGGTTGCTCGGAACGCTCGGCAAGGATGCCAGTCCGGCAACCTACAATGGGCTCCTCGGTGATGTGGCAACCTTCCTCGCTTGGTTGCGCACGAGGCAGTACATTGCCGACAATCCAGCCACAGGAATCGAGCGGCGTAGGGTCAGCCGCAAACTCCCCGAGATCCTCTCGCCGTCCCAAGTGGAAAACCTTCTGCGCGATCTGCAAAGAAACGATCCAGATTGGCTACCGTACGCTACATTGTGCGTTTTTGGCGCGCTTAGGCCAGGTCTCCGGGAAGGCGAAGCGAATCGTCTCGACGCCGACCTCAGAGCCTCAAGATCAGTGTTACACCCTGGCGGCGTCGAGATTCGGGGCAAGGCTCATGGAACTCGGATTATACCGTGGGACCTTTGCGGACCGCTCCGCCAATGGCTTGGTAATGGAACGCTGAGGTCTCTCTGGCCGCAAAAATCCGGTCCAGCCGCCGAACGCTCTTGGGCCAAGATTCGGTCGCGTCACAATCTTTCGGCTGACGTTCTCCGACACACCGCAATCACAGCGATGTGTTACGCACCAAACGCGTCGCTTGCCCAAGTAGCAATCGCAGTCGGGAACTCCGAGCCCATGATCCGGAAGCACTATCTCGGACGGTGGTCATCTGACATGACAGAGCAATTTCACGGGATTATCCCCAAAACGAGTGCGATTGAGAGACCGCACGCCCACGCGACATCGCAGAATCGCTCACCATTCGCTCTGATGCCTGCGTCAGTGCTGCCCTCTGGTAACAAGCAGGAATGTCACAACCAGAGGCTCGTTGCCGTTGGCTGAGGGCGCATAACAACAACCAACCAAACCCGGTTGTCAGCAGGTCCCCCTCGATCTGTCGGAGTGAAGCGGCTGGTCGTTGGACGTAAGCCCTGACACGGTTAGTACACTCGGGTGTAGTTCGTCAGAAGATTGCAGGTGAGTTCCAGGTACGGCGGCTCCTCGGCAAAGAACAGCTGTACCATGAGCCCGGTCTCACGGCCCATTGCTGCTGCAAGCACACCGCATCGGACATCTCCGGCATTTTCGAAGGTAATGTACTTCAGGCGCGAGAACGTTGACTGGCTTCCTGGGGCAATGCCGTAGATCTTCGACCACTTCGCGTTCGGGAGCTTCTTACGTAGCATGATGTATTCATCGGATAGTTGCGTTGAGGCAAGGACATCACGCTCATCGTCGGAAGGCGGATCTATTGCGTAGGTATGAACCCGGAATATGGCAAAGCTTTGGCTCCGGTCCTTTCGGTATGTAATGCTATGCTCTGGAGCGTCGGTTTCATGCCAGATTCCGGGCAGTACGAGGTCGAAAAGATCTCGTTGATCGTGGATGTGCGTAGCTTGCTCTTCCGGGAGTTTCTCGTGCTGAGTCATGGCTGGGTGTTTTAGTTTTCTCATTCCCGATGACGTCGGCGTGTCCAACTTCTCTCGAGTGAGGTCGCGAGCGCTTGCGGCGAATTCTCCCCAGTCCCCACTAACGAGCAGATGAACCACGGCCTAATTTCAAGGATCGATCGAAACCGCGCCGTTGTCGAAGAATGCAAAAGATCTCGCGTGGCCTTTCGGCCCTTGCCTGACCGATTGAGCTTTACCGCAGCGGCGTCGCGGTCCTCGAGGGCGCTTTCGTATGTGTTTATTTTCTGGATATGCGTACCGCCCAACGGACTCTCGTAAAGTGTAATTACAGAAAATCCGATCTGATGTGAAATCAGTAACTTGGAGCTAAAGATTGTTTCCGAGTATTTGACCCGAGAACTGGCGGAGCCATTAGATTCGGAGGTGCGACCAGTCCCCTCACGGCTTGGTCAGCCGGGGATCGAACTGGAACGGATGCGGGCCCGAAACCACCCAACTCAAACTGAACTGAGGGTGGATAGGGTTGAGGAGGCAGTTGAGTTCGTTCGGGACAATCGCGCTAGGAACGAACTGGGCCGGTGACGACCCGCTCGCCAGCCACGCATCTCCGAATGCCTGGGTCGAAGCCTGATTAACCTCCCATCCGGCGGGTAATGATGGCGCCGCTAGGATCAACGCTTCAGGAACTTCGATTTCCCACCGGTTGAATGGGGCGAGGCTATTCGACCGCTGGATGTGGACGAGGCTCTCCGCCATCGAAAGCGAAGCGTGCGCCGCGGTGTAGACGATCAAGCGCCCGGGCGTGTGCCAACGGCCCTTGCCATGAAGCCCACCCCGCCCACTGAAAGCATCAGCGGGTGTTGCAGCGAACGCCGCTAAGGAGATCCGGTGCAGTCGCATGGCGGATCACATCACGTTGCCGTGGGCGATGCCCTGCAGGGTGGATTCAACCTCTCGAGCCCCCGTGTCAGTGTCGAGCAAGTCGATTGGAGAGAGCCCGTCAAGCGATGGCGCCGGCGAAGACAGCCACTGCGAGACAGCATCATCATTCGTGAAGATGGTTCGGGCCAAACGCTGGATACGAGCAATGCGGACCAACTTCTCCGAGTTCTCACGCGAGAGTCGCCCAACCTTCTTGCGCTGGTCGCGGACGGTGCGAGGCGAGATCCCAAGCTTGGTCGCGAGCATGTCCGTGGTCATGGACAGGACCTTCGCAACCCGGTCAAAATCCCCCGCCGGCAGGCCGGTGCGAATGGCTCCGACAGCCTGGGTGGTGGACATCTCGACGACCTGAAAAGCGGTGATGGGCATAGAGTGATTATCGGCAATATTGCCGGAATCTCAAGCGATTTTGCTGGATTGAGGGGTGTCATCCATGAGGGCCGTGAGGCCGGAAGCCCATGCCTCTCGAATCATGGTTGCCACTTCCATCCTGCGCCGATACTTACTGGCCCATACGGCAGGACATGCGCAACCGTTTATCGTGATTGGAGCTGTTTTATCCTTAGGTTATAGCTAGTTATAAGCGGTTATAGCCAACTGTGGCTATAACCGGCCAAGCTCAATGAGCTCGAAGGTGCCCACGGTGGGGCGTTTCCGCCGAGATCCGCGCTCGGAGGTGTAGTTCCCCCACAGCCGCCCGAACCAAGTGCGCGTTACTTGGCGTCTACAGCGTGCTGGTAGGATCGGAATGTCTGATGGCCGAACAAATACGGACCGATGCGCGGTGGTGTAGTTCAGCCGCGCCTTCAGATCGGTTCGTGAGGTGGCTGTCCTCCCCTGCGGGAGTGTCGTTGTGGCACGCTCAACCCGAGCCCTCCGCAGGAGGTGTAGTTCCCCCACAGCCGCCCGAACCAAGTGCGCGTTACTTGGCGTCTGGTACGCTCAGGACAAACCCCGAAGCAAGTTACACTCGCCGCAATGACGTGGTATATTCCCGTATGAGGCGTTCGCGTTCGGTGAGGGCTGCTTCGATCCTCCGATCATCAGGCGCGAGCTGCCCAGCGAAGGCCCGAGCCCGTAGCGCGTTCGCCCGCATTCCCAATCGGGCAATGCGGCGGTGGAGCACAGCCGGGGCTCCGATAGGTAGCAGTTGATCGCGATACTGAATGGCGCTATTGATCATCTGCGCTGCGTAGAATTGCGCGCCCTTGAGCCCGGCGCACTGAATGGCTCGGCGTGGGGAACGGGCTCGCCGCGGATGGCGCTCTGGTTCGAAAGGAAAGCGAAGGTGGAAGGACATGGGTTCTGGTCTTGGCAGTTGTAGGGAGTTCTAGCCGTTTATAGCCGCGGGCAGCTATATCGCCCTAAACTGGCTATAACTCGCCGAAGTTACCGGGGTGCATTGACTTACACCGCAGTGGCATTCCACTTTGCGCCGCTACTGCGGTCGGCAAACTTCCGCGAGTCGCCGGGAAACCTCATCAAGTGAGAGAGCGATCCGAATGGTTACGGGACGCCTGAGTGTGCTCCCGAGTGTGAGTGTGCAGTGCGACTTGCTAGCGTCTTCCGTAACCCGCTGGAGGTGCTCAGTGTTCACGTGTACGTACTCATGCGCACACTGCCACTTTGCCAGAGGAAGCGCGCAGAACCCCGCTGGTGGCGAACAGAACGGAGGCTCATCCGTGTGCGTGCCGTCTGTGTAGTGCACAATACTTCCACCTTCACCATCAGATAAAGCGAAGTAGTGGGTGACCGTTCTCATATTGAATAAGTGTGGGAGAACATTCGGCTGACGAGGATTCTCCACGGAAATGAAAGCTAGATGTTTCATAGTTGTTGATACTGAAGATAGCTCGTTTTCTGTATCCCGAATTGAGCTCGTTTGCGGGGCCTGTGGAAGCTCTGCTCTATACCAGCTCAGCGGCCATCAGCCCGTGCGCGATGGCCGCTGATTCTTCCGCGAAGTTTCCGTCCCCACAGCCTCTCCCGTAGAGCTCATGGAATATCACAAGAAGGTCCTCGACGGCAGAGGGTGAAAGCTGACGGAGTGATCGCACGTCGTACGCGGTTCCTTCAACGACCGCGCTCAAAGCGGCAACGATGTTAGTCTTTTCTGCGCGATGTGTGCTCTTCGCGCGGGCGATCAGTCTCACTGCGGCGGTGGTGACTGTGGTGCGAGGTGTCTCGAGAGTATTCATGGTATCGGAAAGATAGCGTCCTCGCATCGCATACACTCACAACGGACGGGTATGCTAAAAGCGGCCCTAGAAATTGGGCCGCTTAGCTGTTTGTTCACGAGCATCGATTCGCGATGAGCCCCAGCGAAAACTAGACTGCGAGGCCAGTTTCTAAATATCGGTGACTGATGAGCTGGCGCAGCGCGCCCTCGTGAAATCCCATGCCTGGCGACCTCTCGATCTTCATAGTGGCACTACGGTTGATTTCCGAGTACTGGTTTACGGTGGTGAACTCCCACCTATTTGGGTCGCCTTCCGGGAGCGGCTTGACCGTCGTTCCGAACTTGAAGTCACCCCAGTCTTTGGGCCAGCAAATCTCTACCCGGATTCTGTAATTTCCGTGGAGGATGTGCTGACAAACCACCTCACGGTTCGCTGTATTGAGCCGAATCAGTGACGTAAAATTCATCACGGTTCGTGTAGCCGCCCCTGCGCCCCCAACCTGATCCAGCCGCGCGAAGGCAATCTTAAGGCACTTGACGGCAAAGGCGGTCAGAGAGAGGTCAGGCCCAGTGCCAGGCATGTATTTGCCCATCCACGTCTCCTCGTCAGGCATCTCTCGAACAATCTGATGCATTGCTGCGCGCGTGGGCTCCTGGTTGGCGAGCGTCAGCAGCAGCGCTGCTGAGGAAATAGCATCTTGGATCCGGGCGGAATCCATTTGATTTACCTTGGTTGTCGCTTCACTTGTAGATTTCATGGCTATGTTGGTTGGTGGTTGTGAACTCAATTCTATGTCACCTAAAGATAGCCCGTTTCCGGGTCCTCAGACGTGAGGCGTCTAGTGGGGGCGGGCCTGCCATGTGCCAACTTCCGGGCGATATTCTCCGGAGTTACGCTGAGCTTTATGCAACGGTCCACTGAGGCTTCGACTTCGATTAGCAGCAGATCGACGACAAACTCCGGTACAGGCCAAAGCCTTTGTTCTTTGAGTAGCGATATCAATCTGGTCTTCATTGTGATTGAATAACGGAGATACCTTGCATGAGGTAGAACATGGCGCGGCGTCCGACCGCCCCGCTGACTTGGCTGGCGGTGAGACAGACGGTTACGTGTTCGCGCGTTGCCGGCACAAAGCACTGCACGCAAAGCGTATCTCCGGGGCCTAGTTGGTGGGTGGGCTCACAATCGGTGCTATACGCCTTCCGCTGCGCCAGTAGATGACTTGCTGGCTGGGGGCGCATACTTACTCCGTGGTGGCATTAGGCTCGCTAACGAGCAGCTGCCCGGCTTTGCCAGAACGGACTTCCGCGTCACCGAGGGGTGTCGTTTGTTCGGAGTGAGCCGGGAGCCAGAAGCGGCACCAATGTTCATCCTGCGCGGCAATACGCACTAGCCCTGCCGCGTCAGTACGGGCAAATCCGTGGCGGATCGTGCCACCCCCCGCCGAGATAACCTTCCATGCAACGCGAAAATCGGCACAGGGGTTGAGGCTCGAGTCTCGCACCAGCAGCGTCGCAAAACCGAGCTGGGCCGGCCCCGCTGGCGGTACGTAGTGGATCTCGCCGACTCCGCCAACAGCGATCTCGGCTTCGCCCATGAGTGCATCTTCTTCGGACGCGGCCGGCGTCCAGTAGCGGACGTAGTAGCCCTCCCCTGCTGGTACACGTGCCACGCCGGCGGTGTCAGTCGTGGTCCGGCCGCGCGCAGCGATCGCTGCGCCGCGTATTGCAACCCACTTGAGCGTGATTCCTACGCTCGGGGCTACCCCGTCAGTCACAAGGACGGTCGCAAGGCCTTCGACTGGCCGAGGCAATGCCGTCGCTTGCACTACAGGAGGCGTGCTGCTGCTGGCTGCAATGGGAGCTTCCAGTAGCAGCGCGTGAGGAGTGGTGTTTGCGGTATGGGGCGTGATCGCGACCGGGGATGGCTTTATGGTGTTTGCTGTTTGCGTCGGTAGCCCTTGAGTCCGTTGCCGATGAGCCGTATGTGTAGGCCAGCCGTCCAAACGCATCCGAAGTGAATTCCGCGATGCGAGAACGAAACATACAAGAAGTATAGTCACCGCCACAAAACCTGCGGCTAGCCCCGCTAGCCGCAGAGCAAGAGGGGGCTGTTGTTGTGCTGTTGTGGTGCGCATATAGGTACTTCGTTTCTTCCGCGATTATAGTTATTTTGTTTGTGGGTTGTCCTCGGAGCTAGCTGTCGCTCCAGCTCCAAACAGTCGGCGCAGATTCGGCAACGGGATGGGTTTGCCGGTTTGCGGAGCCCCAACCCGGCTGGCGGCCAGCTGCGGGTCGTCTGTGTACAATACACCATTCACGATCAGGCCGGTCCCTACAGGGCCGATCCCGATCGGATAGCTGCTAATCATCCCATCTTGGGGTTGGATGGCTATGAGGTTACCCCCGACAATATACCATTGCCGTTGGCGGGCCTCGATAAGCGCCTGCTTCAGCGTGTTGGCCTGCCTGAAGGCCGATGCTGGCGGTGCGATCCTAACCAAAAAATCGTTACCAAACCCTAACGTTACTTCGGGGCCAACGAATGTCCGACCGGCTAGTGCCACCCCGAATGTGGCGTCAGTTTCCGTCCGGGAATACTGAGAAAACTCGATTGCGAACTCCTGGCGTCCTTTTGGGACGGAGGCATCGGCAAGCCGCACCAACTGTATATCCGCGTCAACAGTCCCTTTCCCGTTGTTGGACCGTGGGCGAATACGGCAGGCGATCTCAAGCACGACGGTTCGCTCGGGACCAACTCGATCGGCGAGCGCTTTGGCATTCTCGGGGGTGAGTCGCAGCGCCGACACACTGTCCCACCTCAATAGCCTTATTGAGCGGATCCACTGGCCTTTCGTGCCCGGAGGCAACAACGCTGCGACCGGTCCTGGAAGCTTCACGATGTGGTCAGTAGCGACCACACCGTCAGTCAAGAAGCAGCCATTCGCCGGGTTGTACCTCACGAGTTTGAGTGTGGCGTCGATCCGCAAATCTGCCTGTCCCTCGAGTACGTGTTGTGCGAGGGTATACGCATCGCCGGCTTGCTGCTCGATTTTTTCGAGGCGAGCTTTGGCCTCCGCGCTTGGCGCTACCGAGAACTCATCATTGGCTCCAGCTCCGGCCCCAGATGCCAGTACTGCATACCGCCGCCAAAGTTCGGGATCACGATTTCCGGCCGCGACGTAGTGCAATGCCGTCCACTCCATTGGAGTGAGTTTTCCCGGTACTGTCGCGACTTGGTCGCTGGCGAGTGCTGACGGCTCCGCTGTGGTGTCTTGGCCCAGTAGGCTAGCGCACGCGACGAAACCCGCGTACATGATGCCGTATAGTTGTATCTTGGAGGTTATCATTGCAGTTGGAAGATAGCCCGTTTTCGAGGTTTCTACGCGGAGCTAGCAGGTGGTTCTTGGGCGTCATCTCGTGGGCGCTTGGGGTAGTGTACTCACGACCCGCCACCAAGGCTGTCACACGAGACAAAGGTTTACGAAGAGCTCCCGGTCCCTAAGTTGGCGCATGCATTCGCCCCGCAATTCCGGGTATACATCGGCGATGGCCTCGAACACCTTCTTGCGAATGGCTGCTTTGGCTTCCGCAGTTCCAATCCGCCTATAGGTCGTATCGAGGAGCCGGTCATAGTTGGTCTGCTGATGGCGGAGGTAGTTGACCATCAATCGCTCTTCGTCTCCTGAGGTGCAAAATGCTCCCCTCCTCTGGGCGTGCTGCCACGCAGCGGCGAGGAGTTCGTCGTGTTCCATCTTCGGGACGCCGATCTCGATCGAATCGACCCACGCAAAGAGCTCGGCCCGCTTTTGCGCCACGCCGAGCGATGCTATCGCCCGGCGGGATTGGGTACGCGACTGTCGTTGTGCAAATTCCTCGGTTCTCTCCGTCTTTATGACGCGAGGGGCGGAGTACAGGAGCGTTTCACACGCTCCTACTCCAGGAACCCAGATCTGACGAATGTCGTCGGGATCGCCGAGAAGGTCGCGGACCATGGCATCCGTCCAGCCTCGCGATTTCAGTTCCTTCTTGTTGAGATAACCTCGGCGGTCTTTCGAAAGAGATTGGTTGTTCATAGATGGCAGTCGGCGTGTTCAGGAAAAGATAGCCTATTCCTGTCACTCACTCCGGGGGCAGTAGGGCCCTGATTTGGGGCCAGAACGGTTCGTCATCCCTATAAACCCAGCCCCCCGGTCATCGGCGGCGTCCATCACGATTATGCCCAGGACGACGCCTAGATCGGGGCGCTGTCCGGCCGATTCCGGGCGGTGGTTTTAATTCGCTCGCCCTACCCGAGCGCATCCACCTCGTGGGCAACCACGGCCTCGTTTACCTCCACACGGTAGCTCCACTAGCCGCGCCGGCCAAGGACTTCGAACTTCGATGCAGTGTTGCAGAAGTCCCAGGTGCCCGCGAAGTTCTAGTCCTATGATCGATCCAAGAGCCAGTGATGACGATGTGCTCTCCTTTGCGTCTGGCGCAGGAGCTGTGGCTTTGGCCTCAGGAATCTGCGTGGTTCTACAGCGCGAGGGCTCGCACCTCTCTGGTCATGCGCATCGGAGCGACAGAAGTAGCAAGTCAGAGAGCCATTTGAGGAATATTCTTCGCGCGCGGGAAACGAGGTCCGAAACGAGGTCCATGGGACAGGCGTGATCGTTCCAACCATGCCGCAGCCGCGGTACACCGGGAGCTTCGCAAGGCCCAGTGGGCCGAACTCCATGCGGGCCGCCAGCTGCTCCTGTTCGCCTGCGGCTTTGCGCGCTGGGGGCGACCATCTCTTTGGCGGGATCACGTGGCAGGATTTCGACGAATCGCGCTCGGTCGCCGGCATATTCTCAAACGTGTCCACCGCCCTGACCGTGTTCCCGGCGAGGTGGTCGCACGCAGACAATCAGCTAGAGTTGCGGATCGCGAGCGGGTCTGTCTCTCCGCGAGCAGCTGCGGCCACGATTGCGCGATAAGGCTCGGGGTCTAGGCCAAGTACGCGGAGGAGCCGGCCGGCGCCATCAACCTGAACGACGATCCGCGCGAGATTCCGCCCGGCTTGCCATAGCGACGACTGCGCATTGTCGCGCAGGCGAAATTCACGGTCGAAATTGTCGCCCGCGAGCCGCCGTGCCCACTCATCAAGCGCCGAGCCGCTATAGGTGGTCGGCACTAGCCGTGGCAACACGTCGCATGTCGCGACTGTTTCCGCGGCGGCGAATTCGGCCGCGACCGAGGTAAGAGGTCCTGGTGTGAGCGATCTGGCGTCGGCTTCCCCCGCCTCTGGTCTACGCCAAACCGCCGCGGTGCCAGGAAGGGCCTTCGCGCCCGCCCGAATGTCAGCGAGGAGTTGATCGCGTAACTGCCGTCGGACCCTCTCGGTGAGAGCCTCGTAGGATCGACGCGGTAGACTTTGGCCACGCGGTCCGGCATCGCGTAGCGCGGAAGCGACGGCCCGCTGAATCTCAGCAACTGTAAGGGGCTTCAACTTGAGCGCTGGGTTGCCGCCGAAGTCGGTACGGCAAGCAAGGTGGAGTGTCTCCGCGATCCGGTCCGCAGCTTCAGGGGTCGCGGCGGCGAGCTGCTTCGCAAGATCGGAGAGGCGGGTGGCGAAATCACGTGGGGCCATAGCAAAAGATAGCTCAGTTCTGCTCAACGTCGGGCGCTGCGACAAACTCTACCTCTTCGGTGAGTGTCCCGATCCCGGGGGTGACTGCTAGTGCTGCGACATGAGCTAGACGGCCGACAGCTACCTGTGCTCGACAAATATTCTCCTCCACGGAGGTGAAAGTCATCACCAACCCAGTCGGACTCCCAAGGGATGGTTGCAGGGGTAGCACACCAAAAGACTCGATCTGCGCGTCTGCGCCCCAAGCGCCGTTGTTGCGTGTGAAAAATTCGGTCTCCCCTTTGCCTCCTGACACCCCCCAGACCTCAACTCTCGCCAACCGGCTCAGCCGAGTCTTTTTAGCACCCGGTTCTAGCCGGAATGCGGAGAGACCACTCCACGTTCCCACGGTCGCAACCCAGCGCCGGCCCGCGAGTTTTTCGACCGCCGAGCCGTGTTCCGAGCACCATAGGAGGACAATCGCTCCAAGGCCGATCAGGAGAATGATTATGTGTTTCATGTCAGGATGGGCTGCATCGCGCAGGGGTAGACAGGTTAAGCCTCGGGCTTGGCCGCGACGAAGGCGGCGAGCAGTTCTAGAACCATCTCATGGTTACGGCGGGGCTTCGGCGCGCTCGATATGTTCGACCTGAAGGTCGGGTTTGAACCAGTCAGGACCATGATCTGCCCTTCTGGGGCGGTGTTGCTTAACAAGGACTGAGGTGAAGGTGCCATGGTGCGTGTCGGTATTGTTGGTGGTTAATGGAAAGATAGCCCACCTTGGCAGAAGTTTGGTCGCTCGTTCCGGCCGATGGGGAGCATTCCCTCGTTGCGGCGACCGCTCCCAGATCGGCACGACGGCGAGGAGGAGCCTGACAAGTTTCGCGCACCCATTCTCGACGTATATTTCCGCCCAGTAAACCGACTCAGTTGAAGGCGGGCGCACCCTTCTCCATTTCCTTCGGGAATGATCCCAATTTGCCAGTACCTTCAATCATTTGCTGGATCGTTCGTGATCGTTCGGAAAAATAGCGCTCAGTACCGGAGTTGATGCAGCCGACTCGGGAGAAGCCGCGACCGAGTCCGTGGGCGCACACTGACATCCGCCGCCAAGTCTGGCAGGGCGGCTATATCCATCTCGACGCCACGCCGATCGAGCAGCTCGACCCCGACCGGTCCGGCAGCGCCTGCGAGGCGACCCTGGGGGCCTATCGCGCCCGTGACGGACCGATCTGGTTCAAGTACGCCAAGAGCAAGACGCCCGACGGGCCGACCACGCGCTTGGCCAATCTCTTCACGCTGATCGAAAACCGCCGCTTGGTCGGCGCCGATCCGGCAACCTATCTGATCGATCTCATCGCCCGGCTGCCCGACCACCCCAACATGCGCATCGCTGGAGCTTACCAGCTCGGCGCCCGCGCGTCTTCACGTCGGAGTTGAACGCTTACGATCTACGCGCCACTAGACTGCGACCCGCTGCGCGCGTCGCAGATTATCTGCTGCGCTTCGCTTTGCTCCGCTCCGCCTTCCTTCACGTTCTCAGCAAAACTGCAGTTTTGCTGAGAACGTGAAGGAAGGCGG
>Ga0066602_10002100_pt1 | contig 12249 bp, 10 predicted proteins | sample Higcelweek5metaG_FD_59481 | JGI IMG/M metagenome (GOLD analysis project Ga0066602, IMG submission 59481) | Freshwater pond sediment microbial communities from the University of Edinburgh, under environmental carbon perturbations - High... | ecosystem: Environmental > Aquatic > Freshwater > Pond...
CTGATAATCTCACAGAGCCCTAGCTACATCTCTTGAATTAGCATCTCATCAAATTCATCTAACAAAAGCTCATCTCAGGTCTGGGGTACCACTATTAATTCAATCAGCAGTAATCCATCAATCAGGACAATTAGTAAGATTAAATGCCATTATTGCTCACGTTGGAGTAGTGAGTGAAGAAATCATATTATTCCACTTTGAGACAGTTAAAATTTCACTGCTAGTTGCAGTAATTCAAGTTGCTGCATATGTAATAAAAATACCAACTACCGTCAAAGAAAATATCAATCAAGAAATAATAGATTTTTTTATTGTCTTTTTCATAAAAATTAAAATTAAAAATTAAACCTGCTTTATGGTAACATATAAAAAAATAAATACAAGATTAATTAGACGAACATAAAAAATTTGACATATCTCAAAAATTGTTAATATAAAATTATTATCAATAAAAAATAATCTATGTCAAAAAAACAAATTGCCGCTATAACTGAAAAGTTAGATATTCCAGCTCCAAGTCTAACCCCAAAAGAACTAGTAAGTAAAATATATGAAGCAACTAAGAATGAAGAAAAACTCTGACGTTTCAAATGAGAAATAAAAAAGCCTGAAGATTTAAAAGCTTCTATAGTTATTTTAGCTTTATTACTACAAGAGAATATTCATCCAGAATTAGTCAACATAATTCTACAACATAGTATCCAAAACTGATATAATGAAGGTGGAATAGATCTTAATATTACTAGAATTATCAGTTCTTCAGAAGATAATTTGCTTGATTATGCTATTCAAGGCTGTAATTATGAACATTTTAGAAAATTAATTGAATTAAATGTTAATTACCTTGACTGCCTATGATCAATTCCGAGTTGGCCAGGAGAAATTATGAAAATTAGAACATATACTGAAAAAGACAGAGAAAATAGAATAAAAATGTTGAAAGATCTTCTTAATCTTTGAGTAAAAGTAACTGAAGAATTTATAAACAGATTGACTATGCATTGAGAATCAAATTTCTTTGAAATTGCAGCAGAGAGTGAATCTTGAAAAAAATTATTAACTCCTAGTTTTTTAGAAGAATTAATGGAAAGCTGTAAACAACGGCAAAGAAATAAAGATACGCATATGCTGACGGCAATAATCAAATTACACAAAAGAAAAAAAGTGGAGGAAATACTAAAACAGGAGGAAACCAAAGAATGAATGAATGAAATGTTACTAATCACAGGATGAGAAATCAAAAAGAAAGCATTATCTATAATTAATTCACCAGAATTCAAGGCTCAGGCTGTAGAAGAATTACTTCATTATTATTGAGATGATCTTGCATTTCAAATTGCTAAATGATTAAGGAAGAAAATACTTGAAAATCCTAAACAAATACTAGATTTACTTCTTCCAAAATCATAAAATCAAAAAGCTTCAGATTAATCTGAAGCTTTTTGATTTTATTCTATTACTCTGAATAATTCTTCTAGAGTCGTCTTACCTCTCATGGCTTTGAGTACTCAATCTTCTCTCATTATCATCATATCTTGTGTACGAGCTTCTGTAAGAATCTCAGTTGGACTTACTCAATCTCTAATTAGTGCACGTATTTTGTCATTAAAAGAAAGGACTTCATAGATTCACACTCTTCACTTGTATCAAGAATGTCAGCACTCACTACATCAAGCTCATTTATATAATTTGAATCAGTTCTTCTTTGCTTTTGATACGGCTTCAATTCAGATATCTTTCATCATCCACTTGATAATCTCATTCTGTTCTGGGGTTGCCTCAATTGTTTCAATACAATTAGTACAAATCTTGCGAACAAGTCTTTGAGCAATTATTATATCAATTGAAGAACTAAGAATATATGGTGGAATTCACATGTTGATAAGTCTCTCAAGAGTCTCTGACGCCGACTTAGTATGTAGAGTAGAGAGTACAAGATGTCAGGTCATAGAAGCCTGAGCTGCAGTCTGTGCAGTATCAAAATCACGTATTTCTCAAATCATTATTATATCTGGGTCTTGTCTAAGAAGTGCCTTAAGTCAAGTTTCATAAGTATATCAATTCTTCTCATTTACTTCTGATTGCACAATTCAAGGAAGTTCATATTCTATTGGATCTTCTAGCGTAATAATTTTTTTATCAGAATTATTGAGAATATTAAGCATACTATAAAGTGTAGTCGTCTTACCACTTCAAGTTGGTCAAGTTACAAGAATCATTCAGTTTTTCTTCTTGAGACTTCTTTCAATCTGTCTTTTGGATGCCCACATAAAACCAAGCTCATCAATGTTTGGGATACTATTAGTGGAGTCTAATATACGACAAACAACGTTTTCTCATCATTTAACTGGGAGCGTCGAAACCCTGACATCAATCTTTCTCTCCTTATCATCGATTCTATATTTACCATCTTGAGGAATATTTGTAATATTGAGCTTGAGATCAGATTTATATTTGAGTCTCTCAAGAATTAACTTATATTGTTGTTTTGTTAGTGTAAAAATATCAGACAAATTACCATCAATACGAAATCTAAGCTTAATAATTGACTCTTGTATATCAAAGTGAATATCACTACTATTGAACGATAAAGCTCACTTAGTAATGAGTATAAGTGCTTTTTCTGAATCCTGTTTATCAAGCGCATCTAAGATAATTTTTGCTAATTCATCAAACTTCTCAGATTTGAATGCAACTGATTCTCAAGAAATTATGCTTTTTAGTTTATCAAAATGTTCTTCACTGCTAATTTGCATTTTATAATTTAATGTTTACTTATTACTAAAATTAATTATATTTATTATAACACTATATTTTAATTATTGCAAATAATATAAACTATGGGGACAAAAATAATAATATCGACCATTTATGTGATTATAATAATCGCTGTAGAATTATTTATCGAAAAAAGATTGAATAAACTCAAAGAGCTTCATCAACAAAAAATATGATGAGGATATGCATCTAGCTGATTATCAAAAATCAATAATAATCTCAAATTATTTATTAGAATAATCTTTACAATTCTTTGTGGTATCAGCTCAACTTTAACTTTTATTTTAATATAATATGGGTTTTATTAATCATAAAGAATATACAATTATAAAAAAACATTTCGTTGTATTATTTTTTCCATTAGCAAAATTTATTTTTCGTGGACTAATAACACTTTCATTAACGCTTTTTGTGATATATTTTAAAGATAGAATTTGAGATGAAATAGTTCAGATATTCTTCTATCCATTGATTATAATATTTTTAACTTATTCTTTTTTTGCTTTCATACAATCAATTATAGTTTATTACAACAAATTAATTATCTTCATTCAAGATAAAATTATTATTTTTAGAAGTTCATTATTTTTACAGGATGATTTAGAAATTATTGATGTTAGTAAAATTATGAAAATTGATGTCCAAATGCACTGATTTCTTGCAAATCTTCTATGATATGGTAATCTAGTTATTGAGCAACAAAGAGACGAACTATTTACACTTCATTTCATTCCTGACCCATACAAAGCACTTCAACTTCTTAGAGAAAAAACAGCATATTTGCACACTTCTGATGATATAAGTTTTTTTAAAGTAAAATAAAATGTGATTTATAATGATTAATGACAACTTCGAATGTGAGAATTGTCATGAAAAAATTGAGAAACATCCAGAAGGTTCTGCTAGAAATCATTGTCCATATTGCCTATATTCTAAGCATGTTGATAAAAATTTTCCATGAGATAGAATGAGTGAGTGTCATGCACTTATGAAGCCAATAGGAATTGATTATAAGAAGAATAAATGATACATGATAAAACATAAATGTATCAAATGTGGAAAGGAGATGTTAAATAAAACCGCTCCTGATGATAATTTTGAAGATTTTACAAAAACTTTCTATAAAAATGATAGATTTATTTAATAAATATAATATTAAATCAAAAGATAAATTAGTTATTGCTTGTTCATGATGAAGTGATAGCATGTTTTTGGTTGAAGAAATTATGAATCATAATCCTAAAGAAAATATAATTATAGCGCATTTTAATCATCAACTAAGATGAAAAGAGGGCATAAGAGATGAAGAGTTTGTGAAAAATTATTGTGAAAAAAATTCTATTATTTATGAAATCTGAACAGCAAATATTTGAGAAATTTCAAAAGAAAATAAAATATGAATTGAAGAATGTGCAAGAATCAAAAGATACGAATTCTTAGAGATAATTAGAGTGAAATATTGTGCAAAATATATTCTTACTGCACATCATCTCTGAGATAGTATTGAAACATTTATGTTCAATCTAATCCGCTGAACACGCCTCAATTGACTCACAGGAATTGAAGAATTAAATGGAGATATTCTAAGGCCTCTGTTAAATATCAGCAAAGTTGAAATTCTTGAAAAATGTAGAGAAAATAAAATAGAATTCGTAGAAGATAGCACTAATAAGCAAGATGAATATCTAAGAAATCACATCAGATTAAATATTCTCCCAGAATTCTCAAAAATTAACTCAAATTATGAGAAAAGTTTCTCTTCTATTTTTGAATATTTTAAGGAATTAAAAAACTTTGTTGAAGAAAACATAAATAGTCTTATTATAGAAAGTAGTGAAATTAATTGATACAATAGTTATTTTGAAATTGTTACATTCCAGAATCTAAATCCCCTACTCCAGAAAGAGCTTATTAGCAAAATCTATAAAATCTCTAATAATGGAACTATCTGATTAAGTCAATGAAATATTAATGAGATTATAAAATTCATTAATGACAAATGAAATAATACAAGAAAAGAAATAAAAAATATGAAGCTATATAAAAGAAACAATAAAATTTATTTTTAATAAAAAACAAATGAAAAATCTACCAAAACTATTCTATACAAGACTAGAAAGAATTTATCCAAAAGAAATTTGTGATAAAATTGCTGAAGTTATCTGTAAACCAAGAAATATTGTATCTTTTAGAGTAAATAATCTCAAATCCAATCCAAAAGAGGTTGAAGAGTTTTTAAATAGAAATTCAATTGATTTTATGAAGATTGAAGAACTAAATAGTGCCTACGTTGTAGACAAAAAATATGATTATTCATTGAAATGAAGTGAAATATTCTATTCTGGGAAAATATATATTCAATCTCTATCAAGTATGATTCCAGCAATAATTCTAGCACCTAATAAGTGAGAAATAATTCTTGATATGACCGCCGCTCCTTGATCAAAAACTACTCAAATTGCAGATTTGATGAATAACTCTTGAGAGATTCATTGAATAGAACAGAATCAAATAAGATTTGATAAACTAAATTTTAACATCAACTTACAATGAGCGACCAATGTAACGACTTATAAAATGGATGCCGATAAGATTGGCGGAATTTTTGGTAATAATTATTTTGATAAAATACTTCTTGATGTGCCATGTAGTGCGGAATGAAGAATTAATCTCGCAAATGAGAAAACATTCGGATTCTGGAGTACTGAGAATATCAAGAAAAAGCAGGAACTACAAATTAAACTTCTAGAAAAAGCAATCCTCCTACTCAAAAAATGAGGAACAATTGTTTATTCTACTTGTACAATTGCACCAGAAGAAAACGAAGAAGTAATAAATAATATTCTTGAAAAATTCGAAGAAATAGAGGTTGAAAAAATTGATTTTAAGTTCGAATGAATTTGTGGCTGAATTACAGAATTCAACTGAAAAACATATAACTCTGATGTCATAAAAACTCTAAGAATTATTCCAACAAGTATAAATGACTGATTTTTTGTTGCAAAATTAAGAAAAATCTAATCTAAAGGTTGCCAATTTTTGCATTATAGGATATTTATGATATAATTGACAAAATTATTTTCTAAAATTATAGATAATGAGTGGTTGAGAAAATACATCTAGTGTTGCAAGTAAACCAAATGAGACGGTAACTTCCCCGAAAAAAAGCAATATCCAACTGGAAAACGAATTGATTAGTGATTTTGTAGATCATTTAAATTATGATGATTTTTTATGGATTTTCAGAGAAATAACAACAAATAGCTCACAAAACATAGACACAAAAATTATTAATAAATTAGAAAAATTCAAAAAAAATAAAAGCAAATATGATGAGATAACTAATTTGAATAATATAGGTTATCAATATCTCTTGAGAGCACTCACTAATTCGACGCAGATTAGACTTAAAGATAATCAAGCAAAATTAATTGATTTATTTACGACTCTTTATAATCTTGATGAAGACAAGAAAGAGGTTACAAGATTAAAAAATAGAATATGAGAGCTTTGATTATTAGAAGTCGAATCACTATTCCATTCTCAAACTGAGAGAGACAAATTGTTACGAAATGTGTTGAGAAAAAAATCAAAACAAAAAGTAAAACAAATTTCTAAAGTAATTGAAGAGCTTACAACAATAAATAAAAAGTGACTTACACAAGAACAAAAAAATTCATTAGCAATTTATGAATATAATTGATATTTTGATGAGGAAATAATTAATTTTATTAAAAATCTAAGTCCTGAATCAAAAAAGTCTTTTTTATTAACATTTGTACCAACTCTAACAATAGATGAATTAGAATTATTATGAATAGGTAGTAGTCAAATTGATGAAATTGTTCAAAATAAAATTAATTCATTTTTGGAATCAAACAACACCAAATTATCCAATGAACAAAAAAATGTTGTTCAACAAAATATTGTTTCGTATATTAATCCAGATTTTAAAAGAAATACAGTAATATTAACCAGTGACTTAGTTGGTAATATTGGAGAAAATAGTTCTAATATATTGTGAAATAATATTGGTGGCATCAATAAAAATGTTGATGAACTTCTTAACTCTGAAAGAGTTGCCAAAATACTAGCTGAAATTAATCAAGAAATTGAAGCAGAAAATAAAAAAACCAGAATAAGAAATAGAAAAGATTTTATTAAAAAATGTTCAAGTACTTCAATAAGAAATATTCCTTGATACCAAAATCTATTCACTCCTGGTAGTATAATTGAATGAAAAATTCATGAAGATTATTCATCTAAACATTTTTATATAGAATTATGTAATTTTGATGATAACTCATTGAATGTATATGACAGAACACATGACAATTGAATAATAAAAACAACCCACTGAACACCAACAAGTCTTAATTATCAAGAATTATTTGATATTTTCTCAAAGACCCTACTGCATGATGGACATATACATATCAAAACACCCGAAGAAATTGAAACACAAATTAATGCATGAGCGGTGAAATCATTTGAGGAGAGCGGTGAAATCAAAAATACTGATGAATTAAAAACTGTTCTTGATTCTGCTGATCCCGAATGAAGAGATATCAAATTAATTAACTGAATGACTTTTGAGTTCACATGAAAAGATTCAAACAAAGTTGCCATTTGAAAAATAACTAAAATTAATGAAACTTGAGTTACCATAGCTAGTGAATGACCACTTACAGATATGACTTTCAAAGAATTTTTTGACACTTTCACAAATTTAAAATGAAAAAGACTAACTAATATTACTGATTATAATTCAGTTTTTGAGAGTATAAAAAAACATAAAAATGGTGCAAAATTTAAAGATTTAGAATTAAAGAAGGATAAATTAGTGCCAAAAAATCAAGAAAAAAATGAACAACATCCTTGAATTAATCTATTCGTAAATGAAGATAATTTTCTTGAAATAAAAAAAGTACATTGAGATAGAATAGACGTCATAGTATGAAAATGAAAAGAGGACAGTAAAACAAAAAGCTTTAAAGCTGATAAAGCAGAGAAAATCACACTAACTTATGAAATATTTTATTGATATATAACAAAGAATAAGTTAGAGCCAAAAATTAATCAAGATCTTATTGAACCAGTTGATAAGATTAATAAAAATAAGCCATGAAAGAGATTTAGTATCTGAAATCATGTTTTCTGAATGCAGAATATTATCACTATATGAATGTGATTCAAACAATATGTTGATTCTATAAAATCTACTCTCAAAGAAAATAATGAACTTCAGGCAGCACAATTAGCACTTGCACTTTGATGAATTTTACCAGCCTCAATGAGGCAAGACTTACAAAACAAAGTTGAATGAGTCCAAAAAGGTAAAATGGAGGCAAAAATAAAACAAATGATGGATATGAATATATTCCTATCAATCGACTCTGTAGAAAAAATATTAAAAACTTCAAATGCGTTTGAACATGAAATTGAAGCTGCACTTATGTTCGTTCTTAAAAAACATTGATGATTATATCCTATGAAATTACAGCAATATAGATGATCATTTATGTGGTATGAAAAATTATGATGAAGAGTTGGAGACAAGATGTTTAAAGAGTATATGAAAGATATGATCAATGATAATCGTGAACCAACTGAAGAATGACTGATCTCAAAGCTATTCGTAAAACAATCTGATCAATCAGATAAAGATTATTACCCAAAAAGAAGATCTACTATAGTATGAGATTTTATGTGAAGTTATTCAGGAGGAAGAGAGGACTCAATGTCTGTTTGAGAAAAAGAATGAAAAACACTTGCAACACTTGGATGAAGGAAAAATACGACAATATGAAAATTAAAAGAATGAAGACACATGTTTGCTCTTTGATGTTTTAAGACTGTTCTTGATAAATGATGAAACCCAAAGGAAAAAAATCATATTCCATTTCTGATATTACTATCTTGACTACCAAAAAGATTGCATCAATCAACAAACGGAACTTTGAAGTGATTATGAATTAGTCATCAGTTGCCTTCATTGTTTTTTTGTCAAAATCCTGCGCTAGTTGATACATTTGAGAAAATAATGTTAAAGTTTGCAAAACAAATTTCAACAGATTGCGAAAGAGAACTTGCTTGAATAACAAATAATAGAGATAGCTGAAATAAAAATGAGAGTGAAACTATTGGAGCCTTGGATAAATTTTGGGATAAATATGGTTGAGAACTTTGACCGAAACTCAATACAGTTGATGATAATGCATATTTATCTTCAAAAGAAGATAATGATGTGAAACAATATTTTGATGTTGCAAAAGTTATTGCTGATAATAACAATAAATCAAAAGATAATTTTGAAAATGATGTATATAAACATGATAATTCACTAATGTTGTATGCTTGATGAAGTAAATATTTTGGGTCAATGGTATGATGAATACAAAGTTCTTGAAGTCTTAGGGACTGACTACCCGCAAGTGTTTTTGATAACTTTGTTACTAAATTAGAAAAAATTAGGGATTATAAAGCTCCTTGAAAAGAAAAAAACAGTAAAGAATCTGAAGAATGAAGAGAAAAATTATTTATAGCTCTAAATAGAATTGCTGCAATATACACAAAAGAACATTTTTCTGGATGAAGAATAATGCAAAGTGATCAATATAAGAAATTGTATAAAATGTGACTATGGTTGCCAAATAAAGATAACTATTCATTGTATTCATCAGAAGAAATGGAATCGAGTAATTTTGACAAACATTATTTATCTTGTTATAACTCATTCAAAAATAAAACAAGGGAAAATGAAATTGTAAAAAAGAAAAGTGAAACGGCTATGAAAATTAAAAATATACTAGAATTGCCAAATATTAAAAATAATAATAAAAACAATAGGAAATTACAATCATGAATTCCTATAGAATATTTGGAAGATGAGGATGAGTGAACATTTTGAAGTGTTATGTGATTTTAAAATTACAAATTAATTCTAATTAACTTAGTACTATCTCCTGCTCAACTCATGATCTCTATGAGTTCTTTTGGTATTTCTAATTCTTTTGAAAGAAAGGATATTAGTTCCATATTCGCTCTTCATTTCTCTGGTATTGCCTTGATTCTGATTTTGAGAGTATTATCGTCAAGAACATTATATAATTCTGTTTTTGATTGATTGGGAGTTGCTTTAATTTTGATGTAATTTTTTTGTCAATTAATTAGTTTGACATAATCTTTTAATTGCATAAATTATTCGCATTAATATTTTCTAAGAAGTAATAGATTTATAAGATTTTTTTTGTTTTCTCAAAATATAAATTATAAAAGGCTTCAAAAATTATTAAATTAAGAATTAATCCATAGAAAAATGCGCATTTGAATAGATTGTAGAATGTATTCACAACAATTCACTTGAATTGGTAGATATGTTTTTGAACTCGTTTCATATTTAATCAAGAATGATAAAGAAAATGAATATGTTTTATTTTTTAATGAGCCTCATTATACCAACTTCGAAATCCCTAATGAAAGATGGAAAAAAGTTCTAGTTAATGTACGTCATTATTCATATCTTGAGCAAACTACTTATTTATATAAATTATACAAAGAAAAATTAGATTTAATGCACTTCACACATTTTAATGCACCAATTTTTTATTTAAGACCTTCTGTAGTTACTATTCATGATCTTACTCTTTCTTTTTATCCCGGTAAAAAAATGACAAAGTTCTATCATAGGCTTTGATATAATCTCACTATTAAGGCAATTGTAAAAAATGCAAAAAAAATCATTGCAGTATCAGAACATACAAAAAAAGATATTGTAGAAATCCTTAATATTCCAGAAGATAAAATACAAGTTATTTACGAATGATTAAACAAAGAAGATTTTTTTATAGCGAATCAAGAGCAAATTGATAAAACCAAATTAAAATATGATATCAAGACAGAATATTTATTCTATGTTTGAGTACTTAGGGAACACAAGAATCTTCTAAGATTGATTAAAGCATTTAAGAAACTCCAAGATGAATGATTTGATAATCTTGAATTAGTAATAGCCGGAAAAGAAGATGTGTATATAGAGATTAGAAATCTGATAATAAAAGACAACCTGCAAAAAAGTGTAAGACTTCTTGGATTTGTACCAGATGAAGATCTTAATATTTTATATTCTTGAGCGAAATGAGTTGTATATCCATCACTCTATGAATGATTCTGATTACCAGTTTTGGAAGCTATGTGACATGGAATTCCTCTCGCCTGTTCTAATATTTCTTCTTTACCTGAGATTGCATGACCTAATTGAGCAATATTTTTTAATCCTCTTAGTATAGATAGTATTAAAGAATGAATAAAAGAATTATTAACAAATGAAACAAAGAGACAAAAATTAATTAATAATTGATTCAAAAGACTTGATTTTTTTAGTTGGAAAAAAATGTGAGCTGAAATTCTTGAATTATATACAAGCCTAAAAAATCCCGAAATAAAAACTATTGAAAAAAATACTTAAGATTAATTAATAATGAAGAACTATTTTATCTCATATCTCAAATGAATTGCAATCATTCTAATCATGCTTGTTCATCTTATTAATTGGTCAGATATGCCAATTGATACTTTTTTATTTGCTTTCAAGGATTTTTGTCATATCTGAACTCTGTATTTTGTTGCATTATCATGAAGTCTTATCGTTATAGCATACGGTAAATATGATAGCCTATGGAAAGCCAATAAAAAACTACTAAAAAGAGCAGTGATTTTATTTGGAATATATATACTATATAGTCTTGTAAAATTCCAAATTTTTGATTTCTCAAAAGAGCCTTTTTATCAGAGTTTCATAGATGCATGAAAATTTGATATACTATCTATTGTAACATTTAAAACATATGTAGTTCCAATAACTATTCTGTTATTGTGGTGCATGTTTTTATTTATTACTCCAATTATTCTCTACATTAATAAAAAATTCAAATACAGAAAAGAGATTATACTTTGATTAATTAGTTTATTAGTTTATTTTAATTATTTTGTTATATTTCCTAGAAATACAATTACCGAAATGCTTTATTGAGAAAATTTCATATTATATTGATTTAATCTATGGCTTCTGCCATATTTAATATGAATATATCTTTGAATGATATGATTTCACAAGAAAAGACTTGAAGCATTGATATTTTTTGGTATCCTAACAATAATCTTTTGAATATATCAATATAATCAAAATCTAACTTTTTATCTTGATCCTTATATGTTTCCTCTCAAACCATACTTTATTACTTCTTGCTTTTTTATAATGTATGTTTTTATCTATATTCTTATTTGGATTAGCAAATTTAATAATACTTCCATAAATTATTCTCTATCAATTTTAAAGCTTATATGAGATAAAACATTGTTTATTTATATAACTCATTGGATAATAATTGATATCACAATTTGGATTTTTCGCCCAAATGCTACAATAATATGGATTACAGTACCTGTTTATTTAATATGATTTTTATATTA
>Ga0066602_10002107_pt1 | contig 12226 bp, 9 predicted proteins | sample Higcelweek5metaG_FD_59481 | JGI IMG/M metagenome (GOLD analysis project Ga0066602, IMG submission 59481) | Freshwater pond sediment microbial communities from the University of Edinburgh, under environmental carbon perturbations - High... | ecosystem: Environmental > Aquatic > Freshwater > Pond...
TTGAAAAAAGTCTCAAACAACTTAATGAGTCAGGAAGTATTGATGGAATAGTGCCAGATGACAAATTAAATCAGGCAAATGGTGAATCTATTGACAAGATTATTGGAAGTATTACTGAAAATCTCTTTGGACAATGATTCGTACAAGAAGATTCAACCACACCATTTGATCACAATCGTACCCCACAATCTACCAAAAAATCTGACACAAAAACTCCAGCACTCGATTTCTTTTCCAATGATATTACCGCTGAGGCCAGAGAACACAAACTGGATGCGGTAATTGGACGAGAAAATGAGATAGAAAGACTTCTTTCTATTCTCAATCGTAAAACAAAAAACAACCCTGTACTTGTTGGAGAACCATGAGTTGGAAAAACCGCAATTGTAGAAGGACTCGCACAAAGAATTGCGGAATGAAATGTCCCCTATTCTATGAAAGACAAAAAAGTACTTGCGATAGATATGTCTAGTATGGTAGCGGGAACAAAGTATAGATGAGAATTTGAATCTCGTATCAAGCAAGTCATAGAGGAAGCTTCCAAAGTAGAAAATGAAGTTATACTATTTATTGATGAAATACATACTATCATCTGAGCTGGAGGTGCAGAGGGAACACTCGACGCATCAAATATTCTCAAACCTGCCATGGGAAGAGGAAAAATCCGTGTTATTGGAGCCACCACTCACAATGAATATCAAAAATACATCGAAAAAGATTCCGCACTCGAAAGAAGATTTCAAAAAATCACTGTCCCTGAGCCAAATCGTGAAGATGCACTGAGTATCATCACTGGACTAAAAGGTTCTTTTGAAGACTACCACAACCTCAATATTTCTCCAGATGCACTGAGCGCAGCTGTTGATCTCTCTATCAGATATATTACCGATAGATATTTGCCAGACAAAGCCATCGACCTCATTGATGAAGCCTGTTCACTCAAAAGTATGACCTATTCATGAGATGAGGAAGAACTCAAAAAGAAAAAAGAAAAGATTGTTGAACTTACCAAACAGATCGAAGCTTGCGTGATGTCACAACAATACAAAAAGGCCTCTCAGTTCAAAGATAAAATGCAAAAATTGGAAGAAGAAATCATCAATTATAAAAAACAGTTTTCTATTCCGAAAGACAAACGTCTCAAGATTGAATCTCGTGATATTCAAAATGTGCTCTCAATCACCACATGAATACCTGCACACAATCTTGAGCAATCCGAAATCGACCGTCTTAAAAAACTTCCAAAAAAATTAGAAGAATCTATCATCGGGCAAGAAGAGGCTATTGCATCAGTCGTGAATGCGATTATGAGAAGCAAAGCTGGAATCTCAAACCCCAACAAACCTCTTGGAAGTTTCTTGTTCCTCTGACCAACAGGCGTAGGAAAAACAGAACTTGTAAAAGTACTTGCAGAAGAATTTTATGGAGACAGCCAAAGTCTCATCAAAATAGATATGAGTGAATATTCTGACAAAACCTGAGTATCAAAACTCATAGGAGCCAATGCTGGATATATAGGATATGAAGAAGGAGGTCAACTCACAGAAAAAGTCAGAAAAAAACCATATAGTATTGTACTCTTTGATGAGATTGAAAAATGAGATTTTGAAGTCTACAATCTCCTGCTCCAAATTCTTGATGAATGAGTCATTACTGACAATAAAGGGAGGAAAATCAACTTCAAAAATACCATTATCATCATGACAAGCAATATAGGGCAAGAAGATTTCAATAACAATGCTACCAAAATTTGATTTGATATGTGAGAAATTGAAGAAAAAAATGCCAATGAGGAGTTTAAACGTATCGAAGAAAGTATCAAAAGATCTCTTACAGATACCTTTTCACCTGAATTCCTCAATCGTATTGACAAGACCATAGTCTTTCATCCTCTCGATAAGAAATCCATCAAAATTATCGTAGAAAAACAGCTCAAAGAACTCGCGACAAGAATCAAAACAGCAAAGGGGATTACCTTCTTGTTCGATAAAAAAGTCATCCCTCATATTACTCAGGAAGTCTACAATCCTGAATATGGAGCAAGAGAAGTTAAAAGATATATGAACGAAAAAGTCGAAGACTTAATAGCAAAAAACTTGATTTATGGAAAGATATCTGATACAATGACTCTGATTCTCGATAAAAAAGGACTCACGCTCAAATAGATTTTAACACAAAGAAATGAAAAAGCTTTTGGCGGTACTTGTCTGATTCCTCCTCCCAAACTTCGTTTGGGCTTCTTTTCTTGACTGAAAATCAGAACTCGACCTCTATAATAAAATTGATGAATGAGTGTATGACCTTGAGATGAAATACACGACCAAAGAACTCAAAGGAAGTCATGACTCTATTGAAGAAGATGTAAAAGCTCGTGCAGAACAAAATGATCTAGACTCTGAATGTATCAATTGAAATATTTCTGCTGATACCATGAAGAGTATTGGGACGGACCAAGAAAATGGGATAAAACTCCTTGACGAAATGCTCTCAGACTGTCATGAAGGAGAAGGAATTTCCAATCAAGATGTGAACAAATACTATTCTGTTATCAAAGAAAGCTACCTAGAGAGCAAGAAGAAATCGGAAAGTAAAGTTTCAAATATTTACAAAATCTGAAGAATTTGAATGTATAGTGATGGGATCGATGAGAATTCCCCCTTTGACCTCATCACAGATATAGAAGAAATCAACAGAATCATTTTTGAACAAGAGTATGAATACAATTGAGTGAACAACTATGATCTCTCTGATTTGGTGGATGGTGTTTTGGACTGAGAAAGCTACGATGAAGCTCTTGACCAGTATAGCTATGCCACTCCGAATGCGACCAATACAAGTACCCCCATCAAAAAAACAGATGGAAGTACAACCATATGTCAATCCAACAACTCTGGATTATCTTCTGATGAAATAGGAAAAATTTTTTGAAATGGGGAAAATAATGAAAACTGAAGCAACATTGAAAACACTCCTGCCCCAATAATTGCAGACAACTGATACAGTAAAACCAATGACGATGAAACATGGCCATGTAATGATTTCTTTTGTATCACAGTTGAATTTAAAACATACAACCACAAACTTCTCGGAGGCTGAGGAAACCTCAGTATCGAGGGGCTGATTAATCGTTCAAATGGACATCTGAAAAAATTTGTAAATACGTCTCTAGTGCAAGCAAAGATGACCACCAATAACTTTGAACTTGGACTACGTGACCTCAATTTGCCAGACATCTTCCATGTTGGAGTAGTAGTCTCATACAAACCTGTGCCTATCCTTGATCTCGACAAACAGGATAAAAAATGAGACCGTGATGAAACTGATTATTCCTACGAACATTTAGAAGAACGCTACTATGCCAATTACTGACTTGATGCACAGAGAGCCAACGATATCAGTCGTTTTCATCGTGATGAAGCTCAATTGAAAAGTTCTCTGGATGCAACTGAACAATCTGTGACACAAATGAATCAGAAATATAATGATTACGAAATCTATGCCACAAACCTAAGAAAGCAAAATGAATACCTCTCCGACACGCTCGTTGATAGAAAAATTGTACAAGAGGACTCAGGAGAATTCTACTACAAATACACAGAAGTAGAAACTTTTATCAGAGCCATGATGGAATACACTATTGATGTCTATGGTGATATCAAAAAAATGAATGAAATCCCGACCTCTGGTGACAGTCTTTAATACTCATTTACTTGCATTCTATGAAATCTTTCTCGTGACATTTTCTGATACTTTCCGGCAGTTCAATCCTATTGAGTCTTTTGTCAGTGTCAGGAGTTGTAGCAGATTGTGGTGAATGTAAAATTAAAAGTGGTCCACCAGAAGTCCTCGATGAATATATAGACACCCTTCAAGAAGTTCTGGATAATGTTACTTCTGAAATAGTTCAAAATGATGAAAATGAAAAAACTTCATCGAATTACCAATGAGTCACCAATGTATATGAAGGTCTCAAATCGAGACTCCATGAGGGGCTCAGTCTCTTCACCAACTGGGATGGATACTATGAATATTTTGATTATTATGTCATCTATGGAATCAAAAATGAATACGTGCCTGAAATACGGAGAGATCACACCTCATTACAAAAACAAAGTACTCAGATAGATCAATATCTCAAAATTGCTCTCAATATAAATATAAAAGATACCTATCTTACAAAAGAACAAGTATGTGGAGATATTGAAAATTGTGATTTTGAAGGTTCCCTCATCAAAGTACTTGGAATGCTTCGCAACAACAACGAAAAAGTGCTTACTTACTACCGTATGAGCATTACAGGGAAAAAACATTCATTCAAAGACCATATAGAACTAGTAAGTGAGGACTTTTTTACAGAATTCAACGAATATTACAATGAATATACGACAGAAAATTGTTCTGCTTGTGCAGGCAGTTTTAAAGATCGTATCAGTAATGCTATCTCAAAAATCTCAAATCTCCAAGAATCAGCCAAAGATGGTATTAAAGAATGGCAAGATGCCATAGCAATTCTCAATGGCAGTCTTGATGAGAGAGAGTATGAACGACTCGAAAGAGAACTGCTTGAAGAAGAACTTTCACGTCAATGAGTCTCCAGTAAAGGATCACAAGCTGTTTTGAAAAATCTCGACCGTTACAATGAGACTTGAGGATTTACTTCAGACAACAACTTTATTACCAATTCATTTGCATATTTTCTAGATTCCATACAATCAGAGATAGATGATTTTCGTGATAGTGTATTAGCACAGTACAAAGGTACCGATAAAAAATCTGTCCCTATTCAGGCATTTAATAAAAATACCCAAGATTTTCGTATTACAAAATCAGTCGAGGAAAGTATTTCCGAGCTCTACCAAAAAGAACTTCCCTACGCACAAATGGAAGACGAATCTACCGAAAGTCTCCAAGCACGTATCATCCAATTGCACTATGATCTTACCAAAGCTATAGAAATGCTTGATAATGCTGTTCCTGTATCTGAAAAAGTCTGTAACGATCAAGCAAGAGGTGTGGGAAAATGTGACTATGAATAACCAAAAATACTATGAATCAGAGAAAAAATTCCACTGTAAAAACAGAAGCTGAACTTCAAATACTCAGGGCAAATGCCGTCGTGCACAAACTGGTCTTTGAAGAAATAAAAAAACGTGCAAAACCATGAGTTACCTGAGCAGAAATCAATGATTTATGTGGAGAAATCTGTCAAAAACACTGAGTACTCTGTGGCTTTAAGGGAGTATACAACTTTCCTGCCAATATCTGTATCTCCATCAACTCTTGTGTCGTGCATGGAGTTCCTTCAAAAAAAATGATTTTTCAAGCCTGAGATGTCATCAAATTCGATTTCGGAGTCAAAGACAAAAAGATATGAATCAACACCGATGCAGCATTTACCATGATTATTGGAGACGGTCCCCATCCACTTGAAATACAAAAATTTCTCAAAGTATCAGAAGAAGCTCTCTACAAATGAATAGCCAAAGCTGTCGTTTGAAATCGAGTCGGTGATATTGGTTTTGCCATTCAGACCCACATAGAAAGTCATGGTTACCGTATCGTCAGGGACCTGACTTGACATGCTGTTGGGTATTCCCTTCACGAAACTCCTTATATACCAAATTTTGGGATTCCTCACACCTGAGAAATCCTCAAAGAAAATATGACCCTTGCCATCGAACCGATTATAGGATTTTCCAGTGGAAAAATCATCGAGAAAGGAGGATTTGAAATCTATATCGCTGATGGAAGTCTCTGAGCTCAATTTGAGCATACCATCGTGGTAAAATCAGGATATCCAGAAATAATTGTGTAAAAATAAAATAGGTTGAAGGATTTCAATCTATTTTATTTTTCAAATTTATCATGAATAAGTAAATCTAGCTTAGTAATCACAACATCATTCGTATACTTTCTACAATCAACATCAACATGATCAATTGCTATGATTTTATTTTCACGAGACAGTGGAATATTAATTATTTCTGTTCAAAACTCATTTTTTAAATTATTTGATAAAAAACATAAAAAAGTTAAAGGGAATATTCAAGACTTCTTACTGATAAACGCATTAATAATATACTCAGCTTGGAAAATTACATTACTCCTATCTCAATGCTTATTCCGAATCATAGAAATAATTCATCCATGCCTTTTTAATGGTCATAATAATGCATTTCGTAAATCTATCGTGCCTTCTTCATCAACATATTTTTGTTCAATATATCTGATTATTTCTGAATTAGGAGATACTATAATTTTTGTTTTTGTATGCATGCGAAATAAAACTTATAAATATCAAAAACGAATACACTTCTATTATAGTCTCAATAATGTGATTCGATAATTCAATCTGATTTGTATGAAATTGAATAGGTTGATTGTTTAATTTGCTCACTAAAATTTACCAACGTAGTAATTCATTCTTTTCTAATGTAAAAATCAATATTTCAGCTATTTCATGGTTTAATGGAAAAAAGTATATTATCTGTTTTGATTTTATCAAAGTCAAGTTTATCAAAAATTGCTTTTATCTCAAAAATTACATTATGCCAAGTGTTTTGAGTTATAGGAATAAAACTTCAATTGAATCAATATTCTTCTTTTAAATCTAAAATATACTGAGATTTATTGATGATTTTTTCTAAGAAAACTCTTTTTTCAAAATTAGCTAATCATTCATCATATGACTCCTTAAACAAAGACACCTCTTCACTATTTCTTTTTCTAGGAAAAATTTTAAATGAATTATTTTTTGAAACAACCAAATCTTCCGAATAATCATTATTCGTAGAATTTGGTGTACTAAATCAAATTAGACAAGCATTATAAATAGTATTCATAGTTATTATTGTTATTTTCAATGTTCTTAATAATCTGAGATATTTCCTTATTAATTTTATTTAAATCATTTATATCCATAACTAAATGAAACTTGTCATCATTTAATTCTATCAAAACATCAACAAGCTTTACAAATTTATCTTCGGAAAATTCACTATTAAATTTTGTCAGAGTTAAATCTTTTAGTTTATTTGGATAGTTATCTATAAAAAATGTTTTCTTTAGTGAAAAAATAAAATTATTGTCTTGTTTAAAAATTGTGCTAAAATCTTCGTATGTAAAGATTTTCGATAATGAATCCACACTTTCATAATACATCTTAAAATTATTTAAATCATCTTTTTTTAGAAGAAAATTTCATAAGTTTATTATTGAAACTAATAAATCTACTGTTTTATTTAATAAGTCCAGATCATCATAAAATCCCGAATAATTTTCAATTATCCTATTAATATCATATATTTGGGGCAAGCTTAAAACATAATCTAAAACTATTTTTTTCTCAAAATCATTAAAATCTACAAAAGAATTAAAATCCTTATCAATTTGATTAAATATAGTATTACTCATTCTATCTCTTAAATTATACTAGTATTATTTGTATATATATTTACATTTTTACAGCAACATTGTACCACAAAATAGTCCTGAGTCAAAAGATTTTGTGATTTTTTTGATAGCAAGTATCATACAAATTGTGATTTCAGAAAAATATTTGATTTATTAGTTGATTCTATTAAACTTGATTCAATACTCAATTAATTCAATTTCATGATTTTAGTTCCTAATTTTGATATATCCCCAAGCAAAATTGGTTTTTCGAAAAACTGGAAGAGACGAAAACTGTTAGAGTCGCATGTTTGAACGTTGTTTAAACTGGTCGAGTTTTTGAGTTGATAAAAAATTTTCGAAAAACCAAAATAGAACGAGTATATTAATAAGTGGTAAAATTTGAATTAGGACGATAAAATGTTTCATAAAAATTGGAAATATACTTTAATTTCTGTATTATTTCCAATAGATAAATTATATTTCTGTTTATAAAAAATTATGACCTCTCCCCTTCCCAAAGTAGAGCTATTTTCTGATTGATGAGCGAGCCCAAATCCTTGAAAAGGATGATATGGAATCATACTCTGTTGTAAGTGAATCAAAAAAGAATTTTCGCAAGGATATCAATACACGACCAACAATAGGATGGAACTTTCCTGAGTCATTGCCTGACTGGAAAAACTCAAAACAAAATCTCAAGTTACCATCTACACCGACTCACAGTACACCATCAATGGAATCGAAAAATGACGGGCATTGAAATGGAAAAAGAATAATTGGTATCGTGATGCTACTAACAAAGCCATCAACGCTGATTTATGGGACAAATTATTGACGGTAATTGCACAGCATGAAGTCTCATTTGTTTGGGTGAAAGGACACAATGGACACAAAGAAAATGAACGATGTGATGAGTTAGCAACGCTTGCGATGAATATGGAAGAGCTCAAAGTGGATAAAAATTTTGAAGCGTCACCTGACCAAAAAACAAAATCACAGATAGAACTCCCATTCAATGAAAACGCAATAACAATCAAACAAGTCTTGTGAAAGTGAAATCCATATATGAAAGTCAATAAAGACTGAGATCTCTGTCGTAAATGCCTCACTCCTGTGATAAAAAAATTCCCCAAACATACAAAAAAGACGCTTGAAAAAGCTTATTATTACGAATATTATCTCTATTGTCCGAATTGCAAAACTATGTACATGCTAGAAGAAGCCAAAAAAAATATAAAGACTTTACAGTTATAAAAACCATTTTATAGTCCTTATGTTTAAAGAATTCTTGTTTTTTCACTTCCCTCACAAAAAAATCCCAAATGGGATTTTTTCTTAATCTTTGGAATTTTGAGATTTTTTTCTTTTTCTTCTGATCCAAATAAAAATAATTGGAATGAAAATGATAAGACTCAAGTATATACAATATTGAACGATTTGAAAAATCACTTCACCTTCATCTGAAGCCGAATTTCATTCTAAGGCAGACATATCGCTCGGATTCATCGGTCGAATATTCATACCTCCTTGATAAGGTGTGAAATTGGTGGGAGTTGAATCTTTTCCATCGGTTTGAGTAATGTTGGGTGTTTCTTGAGTGAACAAATGTATTCACGTGTTTTGATAGACTTGCAAGCTAAATACTCAGAAAAGAAATGCAAATGAAAAACCTAATCCCCACCAATACCATGGAACTCTTTGGGATTTTGAAAATTTGTGAGTCCTTGGTGTATAGAGTGAGTCATATTCATTGAGAAGTTTATTTTTGAGCAATTGCTTGCTATTCTCATCCATTTTCTTTTCAAGAGGTTTGAGGATGGCTATTTCCTCGACAAGCTTTGTTTCTTCTTCTGTCAATACCACACTTTGTTCTCTTTCGTTTTCTGACATATTAAAAAATTAAGAAAATTAATACCAGTTGAAGAAGGATAGCTTGTATATGGTTCACTCCTCTTTTGAATTGCATCTTACAAGCTCACTGTGAAAGTCCTAAAATTTGAGATATTTCTTGAAATGACATATTTTCAAATACCCTCAGTATGATAATCTGTTTAGTGGTGGAGGGCAATTCATTGAGTTGAATGTATACTTGTTTGAGCTTCATTTCTTGGTCAATTGTTTGATCAATTCCATCATAGTAGCACAGCATATTTTCCATTTCTTCTAGATCTACCACTTCTTTTTTATCTCGAAAGTAATCAGTAATGGTATTATGTGCAATCGTATAGATCCAAGTTTTAAAACTTGATTGGGAAGAATCAAAAGTGGAAAGCTTTTTGAGTGCTTTATAAAATACATCAGAGGTAAGATCAGAGGCAATGGGATCATCATTTCCTATCTTGTACCACACATAATTATAGATTTTGTCGACATACTCAGTGTAATAAGACTCAAATTCCTGTTTAGAAATCATAATAGAAGAAAAGAAATACTACTTAGAAATCATTGTACTCTATATCTTCTTTTTTTGCAAAAATAGAATTATTTTCGTTACTTGTATACTATCAACCACAAAGGGCTTTAGCCCTTTGTTGACAAACGATACTTAATATTTTAGTTCTTTTCAACAGAGGGCTTTAGCCCTTTGTGAGCATTGGATAAGTTATATCTTGGCTGATAGTAACTTATTTTCTCGCTTTGTACCTTCTTCTGAGCCAGATAAAAATAATTGGAAGAAAGATGATGAGAAATAAAGTTATACTTGATTGTATAAGTTGAGGGACCATATCGCTCCAATCCGAAGCAGTACTTCATTCTAAGGCAGACATATCCCTTGCCCCCATAGTCCTAATATTCATGCCTTTACTCAAACCAAAATTTGATGTTGATGAAATGGATCATGGGGAATAATCTTTTCCATCTACTTGATATGTTGGCACTTCTACGGTTTGAGTATTATTTGGAGAGGTTCTTTTTTCATCATCTATAGCAATAAACGAAGTGTACTCAGTCATAATTGCATATTGGAGTCCCAATGCAGTCACTTCTTCTTCCAATTTGCTATTTGGAGTATAATAATTCTCTTGATAGATTTGCTTGATTTTTTGTCTTGCCCAAAGTCCAGCAAGTGATTGATTTTCACTTTGGTCCTGAGGAAAAGAAATAGTAATCTTTTGAGAATAATCCTTATTTCATCTTTTTCCAGTGATCACAATCTCTCTTTGTGTATCAAGCCCATGAAACATAGTTCATGAATATTTTCCCGTGATATTGATTGGTTCTCCTGCATACAAATCTGGAATTTTTTCTGGGAGGAGGTCAAAAACTTTTACATCTCCCCAATTGATCACAATATCAGTAAGTATTGGTGATTTAAAGGTATTATAAAATTCATCTACTTTTTCATCTATCGAATCATTTTCTAAAATATAGGTAGTTTTTCCTCTTCCTGCTTCACTGATACTATCGAGAAGGTATCTGTTCGGAGAAGCATCTACTCAAAAAGTAAATACCCTGTTTTTTCATAAGTTTTTTTGTATAATACTGAGAATTTCGGATTCATTTCCAATATCTCAATCGGTCATGATCAAGATAATTCTCATTCTGTCTTCATAGTCTCCTGTATCTTTGAGAGCTTCTTTGAATGGCTCATCCATGACGGTTCCTCCCCCTGCTGATAAATGATTTACGAAATCTAAAGCCTGCTCTTTGACTGTCACACTTGATTTTTGTGATTCTTCAAATAGCTTTTCTACTCCATTATTGAAACTGTATACATTGATATAGTCATTCTCTCAGAGATTGTTAATAGCCTTTATCATTGCTTTTTTCACAGATTCGATGGGTGCTCCTCCCATAGATCATGAGGTATCCAAGACAAAAATGATTTCTTTGTTTCTGATATCATCCGCTACTACTTCTTTTTGAGGTTCAGCTAAAAGAGTGAAATATCCATGGTCGGAGGTAGCATCTTTATGCAGAAGGACTCAAATTTGTGGCTCTTTTCCTGCGACATCGTAGGTAAAAGAAAAATCTCTGTTTGGTATTTCATCCTTATTTTTTAAGCTTACAACCACCTGAGAATCATCAATTTTTTTGATATCTACATCGTGAGAACTACTATTTAACTTTGAAATATTTACTCCTGCATGTATACTGAGTTTCAAATCGATATTGTGTCCATCTCTCGCATCAGGAGAAATATTTGGACTGGTGAGGTTCTCAGCATCACTCACAGAATCAGGAGAAAATCTCGGTCCCACTACCATAGGAAACACATAGTTATATTTTCCATCGTTATACTGAATCGTTTCAAAATAACTGATGGTGATTCTTATCTCTTCTCATGGTAAGATATTGGCTACTTTTTGAGTAAAAACATTGGGTCTTTCTTGGTTGAGGAGAGCTGCAGTTTTTCATTCATTTTTTGCTTGTTCATAGAGTTCCTCGGCTTTTTTTCTTTGCTCAATCTTTCCAATAATTTTTTTCTCTCAAATTTCCATCACCATACTATCTACAGAAGCGTTGCTTGGAAGTGGAAAACGATACAATGCTTCAATAGGGGTAGAATATGGATTTTGAAAAGTTTGTACTACCGTAGTTCTCCCAACAAATCATGAGATTTCTGCTTGCACAGAAGTATTTTTGAGAGGAAGTTTTCAAACAACATTTTCTCAGTCAACAGATTCGCTTGATTTCGTTTCGGAACTTGGTTGTTCCTCTCCAGAAATCACGAGCATCTCTCATTCTCAGATCTTTGAAAAATCAATTTCACCGCTCTGAGCAAATGCAAAAAATGCAGAACTTATACAAAATAGAAGTATAAGTAATTTTCAAAAAATTTTCATAGTGCGAAAATTAGTAAAATAAATTGGTATGAAGAATGTGTCTT
>Ga0066602_10002119_pt1 | contig 12187 bp, 8 predicted proteins | sample Higcelweek5metaG_FD_59481 | JGI IMG/M metagenome (GOLD analysis project Ga0066602, IMG submission 59481) | Freshwater pond sediment microbial communities from the University of Edinburgh, under environmental carbon perturbations - High... | ecosystem: Environmental > Aquatic > Freshwater > Pond...
GACGAGGAAGGCGCGGCCAACATCGGAAACGATTTCGTTTATTCCATGAAAGTCAATCCCGCCATCATGGCCGGTGACGAGTGGGATCCCGTCCAGGCAAGGAAGGAGCTCGCCGACAGGCTGAACAAGACCCGCAACTGTGCGGTGGAAATCGTCATGAAGGACCTCAGCACCGTGCGGAACCAGCCGCATCGCCTCCGGGAATGGACGCGCATCGCCGTCGAGGAAGCGGCGAAAATCCGGGAGGAGTGATTCCGGCGGGGGAAGGGTACCCTTTCAAGAAAGGCTTTATTTCTTCCCCCCGGCATTTTCAGCTTTAGGCGGCGCACCGGGCTCGACCGCGACATTCCACAGACATTGCCAGATGGTTTTGAGAAGGATGAACAGTTCGCGGCTTTCGATGGTGACGGCGTAGTTTTCCTTGAGCGCGGAATGGATCGCGATTTTCTCGTCGTAGAGATACAGCCCGGCGATGTCCTCGCTGATGGGCGTCGGAAGGTAGCGGACCCGGCGGAGATTGTGTTCTCCCGGCTGCATGTAATCCTCGTCCCGTTCACGCGAGGGATTGCGGATCGCGTTGGACCAGATTCCCCGTTCGATGCGCCGCTTGAAGTAATCGCGCAGATATTGCTCGCCGCTGGTCTTGAACATTTCCTGAACGGAGCCGAAGTAGAAATACTCCTTGGACTTGACGTTGAGGAGCTCCTCGTTGACCGCCTTGATTCCTTCCGCCCCCTGATAGAAGCGGATGCGAGGACGCTGCACCCCGCCGAGATACAGTTCCTTCAGGCTGGGCAGAGTGGAGTCGAGCGTACGCCGTCGGCGCTCCTCGATTTCCTGAAAATTGTCCGGATTCTCCGCAGTGAACCGTTTTTTCTTTCCGAGGAAACTTTCCGAGACCAGCCCCCTCGCTTTGAGGGAGTCGAGAACATCATAAACGGTCGGATGTTTGAATCCGGTGTTTTTGGCCAGTTCGATGGCCGAGGCCGACCCCAGTTGAAGCAATGCCAGATAGACCTTGGCCTGCCGTCCGCTCAGATCGAGATTCGAGAGTTCTTCTATCAGGTTCATTTTCGGTTCCTCTCCCGTAAAACGGAATCCGCTCCGTGTGGCTGCGTCGGTTTTAATATACAGGATGCCTGCCGTCCAATGCAAATGTCTCTGTGATGAAAAACCGATGATTTTCCGGGAAACGCGCCTTGTAAAAAGAAAATTCCGCGAAATTCCGGGATGTCGTAAAAAAGCGACATCTTTTATTTGCATATTTTCAGTTGAAAAAATCCTTTTTACGGATATACTATGGCGTGTTTGTAATTTTTATGCGACACCATTTCAGTAAAGGCGCAAAAATGAATTATTACGATGTCTTCCCGAGAATGGTTCCCGCGGACAAATCGTCCGAAATCCGGATTCGACCCTGTTTCGAACACGCCGCTTTTCCCGCTCCGGAACGTCTGAAAGTCTACTGCGTTCCCGTGGACGGCTATTATCCCGACGGCACGTGCCGGAACTACAAATGGGACGAAACCTCCCGGTATCCGCTTCACTGGGAGATCGAGGACGGCGTGCTGATCGTAAAAGGCTTCTTCGCCGGAGAACAGGAACAGATCATCACCGTGGAGATCGCCGGCGACAAAGATCCTTCCGTGAAGACAGTGCGCGAATTCCGCGTCTATTCGCTGAAAAAAGACCTGTATGCGCTGCGCCCGTTCAAGGGGGATTTCCATATCCATACCACGCGCTCGGACGGCAGGGAATGTCCGACCTATGTCGCGGCCCATTACCGGCGGCACGGATTCGACTTTATCGCCGTGACCGACCACCGGACTTATGAGCCCTCGCTGGAAGCGATCGGCTTTTGGAAAAAATTCGAACTCGATTTTCAGCTTTTCCCCGGAGAAGAGGTCCATTCGCCGGAGAACCCGGTCCACATCATCAACTTCGGGGCGAAACGGAGCATCAACGAACTGTTCCGCGCCAACGAAAAGAAATACCGCCGGGAAGTCAAGGCGATTCAGGACAAGCTGCCGCCGATGGAACCCGGACTGGACACCTTCCCGGTAGCCGCCTCGGAATGGGTTTTCGAACGCATCCGTGAAAACGGAGGACTCGCGGTCTTCTGCCATCCCTACTGGTACGCGACGCAGAACGTCATCTGCGAAGCGCTGACCTCGGCCATCTTCCTCCGCCGCAAATTCGACGCCTTCGAACTGATCGGCGGATTTTACAAGCATCAGTCCCGCTCCAACAACTTCCAGGTGGCGCGCTGGGCGGAAGAACTGTCCCGGGGAAACCGTTTCCCGGTGGTAGGGCTGAGCGATTCGCACGGCACCAGCCATTTCGAAGAAGGCAAGGAGAAAACCTTTACGGACAGTTCGGACCGCGACCTTTTCGACTGGCATTTCACGATCGTTTTTTCCGAAAAGAACAGTGTTCCCTCCATTGCGGAAGCTGTGCGGAATTTCCGCTCGGTGGCCGTCTGCCGCTACGGCGGCGAACGTCCGAATCTCTACGGAGATTTCCGGATGGTCAAATACGCGGATTTCCTGCTGCGCGAATATTTCCCGATCCAGAAAAACATCTGCGATCCTGAAGGCGCGCTGATGCTGGCGCACCTCGCGGGCGATCCCCACGCCGAGCCTGCATTGAATTCGCTCCGGAACCGGACTGCTGTTTTCCGCGAAGAAAGTTTCAGGAAGTGGTAAGATGTCGTTTTTCGCCTTTGTCCTGATTTTCTTTTCGGTGTTCCTCCATGTGGCGTGGAACATGATTTCCAAGAGCACGAAACCCTCGATGGCTTTCTACACGTTGATGTCCGCGACGGCTTCCGCGATCTGGCTGCCGTTTTTTCTGCTGTCCAACATCCACATGGCGGAACTACCGTGGAAATTCCACGTTTTCCTCTTTTCCAGCATCGTCGGGGAAGTGCTGTATGTCTTCGGGCTGGCGCGGGCCTACCGCTGGAACGACATCTCGCTGGTCTATCCGGTGGTGCGGGCGCTTCCGGTGCTGATGATCACCGCCGTGACGATTCTGTTCGGTCTTGGAAAAACGCCCGGCGCAATCGCCATTTTCGGAATGGTCCTGATTACAGTGGGATGTTTCCTGATGCCTCTCATGAAGTTCTCGGATTTCTCCATGAAGCATTACTTCAGTACGGTCACCGGATTCATTCTGCTGGGGGCGCTCGGCACAACCCTGTATACGATTTTCGACAGCAGCGCGATCAAAATCATCCGGGAGGGCGCGGGACGAATCAGCATTCTGGACACACTCGGATATCTCTTCCTGATCGAGTTCGGCCTCACGATCGGGGAACTGCTCGTGGTTTTGACGAACCGGACGGAACGCGCTCTTTTCAAAAAGATGTTCGGGCGGACCGTTTACCCGGTCCTGGCGGGCGGGTGCAGTTCGTGTGCCTACGCGCTGGTCCTGTTCGCAATGGCCTACGTCACCAACGTCAGCTATATTCAGGCGTTCCGGCAGATGAGCCTGCCGCTCGGCTTTTTCGCCGGAATGCTGATCCTCAAGGAAAAGGGGACCGTCCCGAAAGTGCTGGGCATGGCGCTGATCCTGACCGGACTCCTCTGCGTCTCCCTCGGCTGATTTTTCTGTATCCCTGTAACATGGGACGTCTTCTTTTTACCGCTTATGATTGGAAAAAACAGAATTTTCTGAAAGACTCTCTTGACAATTCCGCAAAACATTGTATAATTATATATAAAGATACGGAAGGCGTCCATGAATAAATATCTGAAATATAATCAGGCGAAGCAATATGTTCTGAACTTCATTGCGAAAAAACAGCTTGAGAAAGGGGCGCCCCTTCCATCCCTGAGTGAATTCATGAAAGAAGCCAGTTTCAGTTTGATTTGTCTTCGGCGCGCTCTGGATGAACTGGAAGCGGACGGGATCATCATGAAGCATCAGGGCAGGCGTGCCGTGCTCAATAAGCCGATCCGGGGGAGTTACAATACAAATATATTGTTCCTTCAGCTCTGCCGGACAACCATGGAAGAACCCAAATATGTATACCAGATCCGCGAACTTCTGAGTTCATACGGAATCGGACTGGATTTTCTGGCGCTCAGAGCCCCCGAGATCAAACTGCTCAATATCGCTGCGAAGGTCCAGCTGATCGTCATCAGCGGCTGGATCACGGAGGAATGGGTCGGGTTCCTGAAATCCCTGAAGCTTCCGGTTTTTGTTTTCGGAAACAATCCTTTTCCGGAGGAGTTCCCGGAAGTATCGTGCGACTGGGCCGCGGGAACGCGATATCTTTGCCGCGCCCTGCTGAAGAACGGATGCAGGAAAATCGGACTGATCAATGGAGCAAAGGAATATTATCCGACGAAGCTGATTCAGGAAGTCTTTCAGGATGAAACGGGGAAGGATTTTGACAATAGGCGGGTATTTTACTTTGCCGGTGCGTACGGCCAAGACGATGCAAAACACATGGCTGAATACCTTGGATCGAATACGGACTGCGACGGATTCCTGATCGAAACGGGAGCCATTCCCCAATACCTTCTGCTGTCACGTGAATTTGAATTCACGCACAGATTGCCGATCGCGCTGCTGGGCAATGAAAGATGGAGCACTTCCTATCCCTATAAAACTCTGCTTGCCGCAAACTTTGAAACGAACCTGACGCAAATTCTTCTCGAGCAGCTTCTTTCCTACCTGGAAAAAGGAAGCATTGAAAAGAAAACGATCAGAGCACTACCAACATACGAAGGAGCATTTCGATGAAAAACAGATCTGTTTGGAATTTCACATTAATTGAACTTCTTATCGTGATAGCGATCATCGCTATTCTGGCGTCTTTGCTGCTGCCCGCCCTGAATTCGGCGCGTGAAAAGGCAAGGGACATCTCATGCAAGAGTAATCTGCGGACTCTGATGCAGTCCGGAATGCTTTACATCGGCGACTTCAAAGAATATTTTCCGCCCGCCGTTTATCAGGTGGTCGACAATAATTCTCCCTATCTGAGCTGGGCAAAGCTGTTCCCCTTTCTGGGATACTACAAAACGAATATTAAAAAACTGAACAACAATATTCACTACTGTCCTTCCAATCCCAATCCGAACGAATCGAGTTATGGGACGGACTACGCGATCAACCTCATGCTGGGGGCGGCCATCAAGAATGACAATACGGAGAACTCTTACGACGGTTATTACTGGAGATGGAACAAGCTTGCGCCGTGGACCACGCAGAAAATCCTTTTCATTGAACACTCCGGAAGCGGATTCGGATTCAGCCATTACGGCTTTTCCAACCTGTTTGCGGGAGGGATCCGGTGGCGGCACAATCCTCGTGTCATGGTGAACGGGAAGAATCCGAACGGAGGCAACGCGAACACCGCGTTTGTGGATGGTTCTGTCAGGAGTCTCCGCTTTACCGATTACCCGACATGGTCCAATGAAAAATGGAAATCGATTTATGCGCGTCCCGCAAAAGATTACTGACCCTTACAAGAAATAAGGACCATACGATGAAGCTCTCCATTTTTCTCTTTCTCCTTGCGGCAGTCTCCGCCAGCGCCTCGGACAAGACGGAGCCGCTGAAATTTCCGGAACCGCTGAAAAAAGGCGTTACAAAAAATGCGTCCGGCAATACGGAAATCGCGGGTATGTCGATTTCCTTTCCGGATATTCCCGTCAAGCCGCGCGAACGGGTGAAAATCACAATCAATGCCAGAGTCAAAGAAGGCAATTGCATTGAATCGCAAGGCGGAATGGAATCCCTTCTGCCGTCCGCGATCTGGTCGCAGCAGGGGTTTCCCTGGCAACTCGCCACCCTGGATTTCGAATACAGGACCTCCGACGGAAAACGGCTCTGGACTCAGTACTATGGCACTCCCGTTCCGATATACAGCAATCAGTTTCAAGACTACGCGACCGGTTTCTATGTGATTGACAATGCGGCGGCGCTTCGCATTTCCATCCGCGCAAAAGATCCGAAAAATATTGTGGAAGTCAAGAGCGCCTGTCTGGAACGGGTTGACTCCGCGAAGGAGAAATATATCAACGTCAATCCTTCGCTGGAATACGGAAAATACAATCCGACCGGGTACGGCTATGCGCACAAAAGCACACTCTCCACCGATGGAAACGGCAGGCCTTATCTGGAAATGGGGACCAGCTGGTTTGTCGGGGACTGCATTCCCGTCAATCCGGGTGACAGACTCCGGGTGTCCTATGGAGGAGAAGCCGTTCCGGAAAAGAACCAGATGACCTTCAACCTGAATTATTTCAAGACCTCCTCATGGAATGAGAACGAACGGATCGGCAAGAACCGTCTCCCGATGAGACTTACCCCCCAGCTCAAGGAAGATACGCAGGAATTCACCGTTCCGGAAGGAGCCTTCTGGATGCGCATCTCCGCGAGCGGCGGAACCCTGCGTTACATAAAAATCGAGAAACTCAATCATGCAGAAAAGTAAGGAATCAGTCCCATGAAAGAAATAGGAAAATATCTGGTTGCCATTCTTTCCGCCGCCATGACGGGCGCCTTTGCGGCGGACTCCGCACTTCTGGAAATCAGACAGGAGAACAACCGGCCCAATGCGGAAATCATACTGGACCGGAATTCAGGGCCGGTCATGGAATACGCGGCGAATGAACTCCGGAAATATCTGGGAGCGATATCCGGTCTTCAGATTCCCATTGCGGATCCGTCAGCGGCGTCGGCTCCGGGGACGCTCGGGATTGTCTTGTGTCTCCCGGATTCCGGCACTTCCGCGGCGATCAGAAAGCAGTATGCGGAGGATTTCGCCGCGCTGAAAAACACCGACGGGTATGCGGTCCGGAGAGGCGGCAATCGGATTTACCTGATTGCCGACTGTCCGAAAGGGATTCTGAACGGGGTTTACCGGTTCCTGATGAAAAATACAGATATCGTCTGGCCGAGACCGGGCGGCGAGTTGGCGATATTCACCCCATGCAAGACGATCCCTTTGAAGGAAACCGATTATCTGGACATCCCTAAATTCAAATATCGGGGATGGGCCTGGAACTACAACCGGACCGCATGGTCGGACGACGTCCAGACATGGCGCGCCAGAATGGGTTTCAATACTCCGGGCGGACTGTCTCACCAGAAAAAACTGGAACGGGACCGCAAGCTCGGATTTGCGGATGGATTCCTGACGGTGTTCAGCGGCGGGCACAACATGATCACTTTCTGGCTTCCGCTAAAGGAGTTTGCGGAAGCGCATCCCGAATATTATATGCTGGTCGACGGCAAACGCTGGCTTAAAAATGACGCCAATCCCTGTTACACCAATCCGAAAGTCGCGGAAGTCATTGCCGGACGCGTCACGGCACTGCTGGACAGCCTCAAGACACCCCCGACCATCGTGGCGATCCAGAATGCCGATCAGGGACTGACGTGCGAATGTCCCGAATGCCTGAAGCCGATCCGTCTGGCGGACGGGTCCCTGCTGACGAAAGACGACGAGGCGTTCCGTTCCACTCAATTCTTCCTCTTTTTCAACGACATTGCAAGGCGCGTCGCAAAAAAATATCCGGATGTCCTGCTTCAGACGTTCGGTTACTTCTTTACGGCGATTCCGCCGAAGGTCGCTCCTGAAAAGAATGTTCTGGTTTCCTTCTGCCCCTACATCCGGAACGACAAGGAGCCGATTTCCGGCCAGACAAACACCAAATGGAAATTGCGCACGGAGGACTGGCTGAAGCTGACTCCGAATCTGATCTGGCGGGAATACTATTATTCCGGAGCGCGTTTCCCGCGTCCCCTGGCGGAAATCATGGGACAGGACCTCCGCTACATCCAGAAAAAAGGAGTGCCCTATGTCACCAGCGAATTCACATGGAGCGACGATCAGCATCTGCCGGATTATGACAAGATTCCGGCTTCCGAATTCTGGGACCTGACCGCTGTCGAAGCGTGGGTCCTCAGCCAGATGCTGTGGGATCCCTTTGCGGACCCGAATCAGCTCCGGGACGACTACCTGAACCGGACCTTCAAGGAAGCCGCTCCTGAAATGCGCGAGTTTTACCGTCTGATCCGGGAAGCGTGGCTGAATGATCCCTCGCCCTCGGCCTTCAACGACAATATCGTGAAGTCCTTTGCCTACTACATCATCGGGAAGAAGATCGACCGCAAATGTCTCGCCGCACTGGAAAGCGCGGAAAAGAAGGCGGTCAATCCCGATTCCCGGCGTCTGATCCAGGCGGCGAAGAAAACCTTTCTGAAGAATCTCGCCCTCGGGAAAGAAGAAACCACCACGGAGCTTCAGGTTCCGAGGCTGAACCTCACGGAAACGCCCCCGTCCGATCTGAATGCCGGAGTCTGGCTCAAGGCGGCCGTCTTCCCGGTCTTTTACAAGATGGGAAACAGAAATCAGAAATCCGCCTATAATACTGTCTGCAAAATGTTTCACGACGGACGCAATCTCTATCTGGGGACCACCGTCGAAAAAAACAAGGAAACCTTTTTCACCCGTAATCAGGCGGGACAGAAACGCGATGTGTTTCCGGGCGGCGACCATGTGGAATTCTTCTTCACGAACGCCCGCGACGGTTATTATTACCATCTGGCATACGATCTGCGCGGAAATCGCTATGACGCGAAACTGACCGATCCTTCGTGGAATCCGGAATGGGAAGTCAAGACGTGGACCTCCGAAAACAAATGGGGAAGCATTGCTAAAATTCCGCTGGATACCCTTGGCGTCGAAATATTGAAGTCCAACAAACTCCGGGCGCTTCCCATGATCACTTCCTGCGACAAGGAGCAGAAAGGGGAAAATGCGACATGGGGCGGCGGGGTCGTGCATTCGCCCGATTCCTTCGGAGAGCTGACGCTGGCTCTTGAACTGGAATAAAATCTTTGCTTCAGTTCAGGCGTTCCGGCAGATGAGGCTGCCGCTCGGCTTTTTCGCCGGAATGCTGATCCTCAAGGAAAAAGGGACCGTCCCGAAAGTTCTGGGCATGGCGCCGAGCCTGGCCGGACTCCTTTGCGTCTCCCTCGGCTGACGGGCCGGGGAATGTCTTGCTGCAATCAGGAATCTTTCCGTTCGTTTTTCCCCGGTTCCGGAAAATCCCGTATCAGGATTGTTTTCTCCGGACGGAAGCATTATAGTATCCAGTCCCGTCTTGAAGAAAAACGATTGCGTGGTGGCGGAACGTTTTTGTCTCCAGAACAACAGAAAGGCGCTGGAACCAATGAAAATGATGCCGGGTATTCTCGTTTCGTTCGGCTTTATAATGTCGGTTGGAGCAATGACTCTCCGAAGCACTGAATCCGTATGGGAAATGCCGCTGGAAGCCGGGCGCTGGGAAAAAACCGAAGGCACCGGGAAAAAAACACTGTATGTGGACTCTCTTTCCGGACTTTCCGAACACACCGCGGCTCCGGACCGACTGGACTTCTCCGTAAAATCGGAAAACGGCATTTTGAAACTATCCATCCGGGGAAATCCGCCGGAGCGCTCCGGCGGCATCCTGACGCTGAAACTTCCTTCCGGACTCGACCTCTCTCCGTTCCGGTATTGTCTGGTAACCTGCAGTGCCGGAAATCTTCAGCGGGCCGACCCGCCGCTCGATCTTCTTGTCCTGAACGGTGCGAAAAGGATCCCGGTTCTCGGGTCTGATGAAGTCCTGTGTGACGGTCTCGAACACACCTATCTGATCCAGGTCGAGCTTCCCGCAAAACTTGATTCGGCCGTTTTGTCCGCCTATACCAGAGGAAGCCGGGCCTCACTGGAAATCTCTTCCATCCGCTTTCTGAAAGAATGCCCGGAAGGAAACAAACTCTTATCCCCGGGCTGGAACGGAATTCGGGCAACAGACATCTTCAAACAGGCAAACCTGACACCGCTTTTCAATAATTCAGTGGAAATCCTTTTCCGGCACAACCTTTCCCGGAAAGAAGCCGTGATGGATCCTGTTTCCTCGTTTCCCTCCGGAAAAGTTTCCGCAGACGGGATTCCCTTCCGGCTAGGGCCGCCCGGGAAAAATCTGATCACGCCGTCCGACACCTCGACCGCCCGGAACGCGGAAACCGTTGAAGCTTTCGGCCTGCGCGTAAACAGGGCAAACTACTGTCCCGTCAGCCGGGACGACCTCATTTCCATCGAGGTGAATGAAAATGTCCATGAAGTTTTCATGCTTCTCGCGGACGACAAACCGGGAGCCCGTTCATTGAAACCGTATTGCATTCCGCCAAGACCATGGACAATCGAATCGATCGAAGGTTTTTCCGCCGATCTCGAATACACGGACGGCTCCCGTGAGGTTGCTTTTCCCTATTCTCTCCGCGCCGGAGGGTATTCGGTCCGGGGCATGGCGGGCGTCTACGGAATTCCGGCGGACAAAACGCGCAAGCTCAAAAGAGTCGTACTGCACAATAAAATACCGGGAATCACGGTCAGTCTGGCCGCCATGACGTTCCATCTTTCCGACCGGAACTTACTTCCCGCGGAACTCACCGCAGAACCGGAACTCATCCGGGTTCCGCCGGTTCCGCGCCTTTCCGCCGGAACTCCGTCCGTAAAGGAGGAGAACGGCGTGGTCACAATGAAAAACGCCTTTTATGAGATTGTCTTCGATTGCCGCGACGGCTTCGCGATCCGTTCCGCCGTCAATCGTTTTTCTCCGGATACCCGGCTCCAGTTCGCCCCGGATTCCGGGCTGGAAGTCATTTCAGAAAACCGGAGGCTTTCCGGAAAAGACTTCAAAACAGAAAAGATTTCCATTTCCGGTACGACCGTACAAATCCGTCTGGTTCCGAAAACAACGGGACCCTCTCTTGCACTGACCCTCATTCTGGAGGCCGACGACGGACCGCAAATCACGGCTCTTGTCCGGGCGGAAAACACTGGGAAAAAGCCCCTCGGCGCGGATATCCGTTTCCCCTGTTTCAAGGAACTGACGATCGGGAACCTCCGCGACACCTGGAGTTTTTTCCCGCAGTACCGCAATGTTCTGACCGACAAGAGTTTCTTCTGCAAACAGCCCAATCACCGCGGTTTTCTGATGCAGTTCATGGATGTGTTCAACCCGCGCACGGGCTCCGGGCTCTCGCTCCAGACGCGCAATTCCGGACAGGAACCGGTTCAATACTGTCAGTTCAAGAATGAGAACGGCGTCACCGCGTATATCGAGAACGAAGGAGAGGACTTTCCGCTGATTCCCGGCCAATCGCGGGAGTTCTGTCCGCGCACGATCGCGTTTCACGGGGGCGACTGGCGGGAGGCCGCCCGGATTTACGCGGAATGGGTGGCCGGATGGTACCGGCCATTCCGTTCCCAGGACAAGGAATGGTTCAAGAATGCATTTTTCATAAAAACCTATTGCGCATCTCCGAAAGAGGCCGCCGACATCTACCGGATTCCCTGTCCGGTCATCGATCCCGTTTCCAAAAGACATTTTGTCGATGAAATGCTCTCCGCCGAGGAAAAATACATGGGAATGAAACCGCAGCTAGCCCATTTCTACAACTGGGCATTCTTCGAAAAAACAGGCAATGCGAGCTGGGGGGATTATTCCGTCCGTGAATACCGGAATCTGGGAGGACTCGAACAGTTCCGCGCAATGCTCCAATATTTCGAAAAGGAAAAACGGATTCCCGTCTCGCTCTACACGATATGGGACCGCTATTCTCCGGAAACCGATGCGGGACGGAAATTCGGAACGGCCATCGCCTCGGTCCGGGAAAGCAGAGAGGTCATGGCATTTCCGGAGGAAGTCAGCGTGTCCGTGGGCGTAACCGTCTGGAAAGAACACGCCGTGTCCAATCTCGCGCGGCTTGCCCGTGAAACCGGAACCAACGTCCTGTACCTGGATGTCTTCGCCACCGACGACCGGGCAAGATCCTTCGCCGAAGGACGGGGACACGCCACGCCTTCACAGACGGCGCGGGACGATACTGCCTTTCTGAAAGCCGTCCGGGAGGCGGTTCCGGCAAAGGTCGCGCTCTGGGGAGAATTTCCGATTCCGGATGTAGGAAGTCAATACTGGGACGGCTTCATCAACTACACTCCGCTGTTTCTGCATGAATATATGGCGGAAACACTGGATACAAATGAAAAAGCCCCTTCGGATTCCGATCTCGCCCTGCTTCCGCCTGATCTTTTTCGTTTTCTTTTCCCTAAGCTCCACAATGTCTGTTTCCCGGTCGGCAACGAAGGATATACCGACGGCTGGCGCACCTTGAA
>Ga0066602_10002139_pt1 | contig 12104 bp, 8 predicted proteins | sample Higcelweek5metaG_FD_59481 | JGI IMG/M metagenome (GOLD analysis project Ga0066602, IMG submission 59481) | Freshwater pond sediment microbial communities from the University of Edinburgh, under environmental carbon perturbations - High... | ecosystem: Environmental > Aquatic > Freshwater > Pond...
CCGGCAGTTCGTGGAAAAAACCGGCCGTCGATCAGCTTTTGTTTTGCCTGGGAACTCCCTTTGACGGCAATGACTGTTGTTTGGCACAAGGCCCCGAAACCTTGGCCATGGCGCCCTATCTGGCGGCATTGCAACAAGGAGACACGCTTTATCTTAACGGTTTTGAGAATGCGCAATACCAATTTCATCGGGTCACGCTGACACTCTCGGGCGATTATCCCGTGGAGCCAAAATGCGACATCCGGCTCTCGCTTGACCAAGTGGAGCATTTCACGCTGGCGGTGCGCATTCCCGGCTGGGGCGGACAACTGTCGCTCAACGGCGAACCGGTCAAAACCGTGGCGGGGACGTATTGCAAACTCAACCGCGAGTGGCGCGACGGCGATGTGTTGTCGCTGATCTTTGACTTTACCCCGCGTAAAATCGAGCTGCCGGGGACCAAAGAGCGCTTCGCCGTCCAAAGCGGCCCGTGGATATTGGCGCAGGATTCGCGCTTCGGCGCGGTCGATACTCCGGTGGATATGAGTCAACCCTGCCGCCGCCAAATGATTTCCGGGACGCGTCAGGCATGGCAAATCGGCGACCAAACATTAATCGATTACGCTTCGGCGGGCGACGACTTTTGCGAAGATCACCGACTTTGCGTACTTTTTAAAGCACCGGCACCGTTTGCAAAAAAAGAATAAAGAGTCTATATTGATGATTTTGTCATATTTCCAATTTACCGATCACCGAAAAGTCCATAATTTACCAAAACAAGGAGGTTCCTATGAGTGACTTAAAACGAACCCGGCCACGCAATTTTACCTTGATAGAGTTGCTGGTGGTTATCGCCATCATCGCCATTTTGGCCTCGATGCTGCTGCCGAGCTTGAATAAAGCACGCGAAAAAGCCGCCGGAATTGCCTGCCTCAACAGCTTGAAATCTCTCGGCATGACCCACGCTTTTTATGCCGACGCCAACAACGGCAATTTGCTGCCGTTGCGTTCGGATGACTGGACAATGTTATGGTACAACGGCAACACCGGCATGCACAGTACTTTTTTGCATATGTTTTTGGCGGACAATTCCTTGCCCAACTGGGTCGGCAGCGTTCCCGAAAAGAGACTGTGCCCCAAAGTCGGCAACTACGTCAATCGATGGAAACAGACCGACAGCCGTTATTTGGGCTGGGTGCGCCTCAGCTTTTACGGGATGAACAGCAATACCTATAAAGTCGGCAATTTCTGGTTGCACCGGCCGGGCCGCGCTTACACGCCCTCGTCCAAACTGCTGCATGTCGAGACCAACAACCCGGGTGCCGCCGCCAACAACAACGAGGGAGCTTGGAATGCCGACCGGGCTCAGTCCGCATTGGGTCTGACCGGCAGTCAGGTAACATACGCACACAACGGTCAGGCCAATGTGCTGTTTTTTGACGGCCACACCGCCGGGGTCAATTATCAAAAACTTTACGGTGATTTTAACACCAATAAAAACTGGAAGCCCTACGAAAAATGAAACTGTTATTTTTACTCTTTGCTCTCATCGGCGCCGGACTGCTCTCCGGCGGCGAGCTCAATGTCTGGAAATATGACTCCGAGCGCGATCTGATGGGTGACCGCATGATTTTTTACGCGGCCCAAGGCTCGCAGCTGACTCAATCAATTGCACCGCAAAAAACTCCGGACGGTCAAAAAATCCTCAAGGTTACCTTGGACAAAGTCGCCCCCGGCACTCCGGCCCACGCCATGCAAATCATTTATCTCTATCGCGGGAAACTGGAGCAAGGCAAAAATTACCGGGTCACTTTTCAATACAAAGGCAGTCAAACCGGCGATATTCAATTGATCCCGGCGCTGGTCGGCGCGCCGCACACACCACTCGGCAAAAATACCGGCAAAATGCTCTCGGTCACCCCGGAGTGGCAAACCGCCGCGCTGGATTTCACGATGGATCCCGTTTTGGCCGGGGATTATGCACTGCCGCGAATGATGATTGCGACATTCCCGGAGGGCGGTGCGCTTTATCTGGGACCGATTACCTTGTCCGAAGTCCCCCAAATACTGCCTTTGGCACGTTTGGAGCAATGGCAAATGACATCACCGGACGGGAAAAATCAGGAGATCATCCTTGTCAACCAGACGTATGTTGTAAAAATCAATGGCGCAAATCCGCCGGAAAAAAGTAAATTTGTCTTTCAATGCCAATTCGATTCCCCGGAAGACGGGTTAATGCAACTCGGGATGTCCGCCGACTGGTGGTTTACCGCCGCGGTCAACGGTCAAGAAGTTTACAGCACCGCCATCCACGGCAATCAAAGCAATGACTTCAAACCGACGGACCATATTTTTAATCTGCCCGTAAAAAAGGGGAAAAACGAGCTCGCGGTCACCGTCACGGCGGGGAGCGCCGGTTGCCGCTTTGTCTGCGGCCCGGTGCCCTACATCGCCGATCCCCAGGCGCGCGACCGTTTGTTTACCGTCACCGAGTCGCCGCAATACCGCCCGGTACCCAACGACCGGTATTTGGTCAAAAAAGGCACGGCGCTTGATTTCTCCGAACTCAATGGGCCCCGCGCTCCGGCCGGCAGTTTTGGCCGAGTAATCGTCAATGCAAATGGCAAACTCGCGTTTGAAAAGAGTCCGGAGCAGCCGGTCCGCTTTGCCGGGGTCAATTTTTCTCCTTCTTATTGGCGGTTGGACGGTCAAAAGTGGACAAAAGAGGACATTGAGAAATTGGCCGACGGCGCTTCGGCACAAGGCTATAATCTCGTTCGCATCCATTATCTTTGCCGCTATTTGCTTGGATTCAAAATTCATAACCGCCCGCATCGCACCGTTGCCGAGGCCGGACTGCCGCAGTCGGCAGATGAAATTGAGTTTGACGCCGCCAATGTCGACCGCTTTGATTATTTGATCAAATGCTTCAAAGACCGCGGAATTTACCTTAACATTGACTTGATGAATTCTCCGGGATACTCCATGGCCTACAGCGAGGGACCGGACTCAAATTTCAAAACCGATCTCTTGTTTGATCCGCGCTTCCGCAAACACTGGGAAATTGCGGTAAAATACCTGATGAATCACCAAAACCCGTACACCCAAACCAAGCTCAAGGATGAGCCCGCGGTCGCTTTTGTCAATTTTTACAACGAGCAGGACTTCATCTTCGGCAATGTTGCCGTGATGAAACGCTTTGAGGCACCGTTTCAGACATGGCTGCGCCAAAAATACAAGACCGACGAGGCGCTCTCAAAAGCATGGGGCAAAAATACCACCTTTGAAACCGCCGGTGTTATCTGCGAAGACGTACTGCGCCGGGGCGATGCCGCAGCCCGCGACAACGGAGACTTTTTAATCCAGACCATGCAGGAAATGACCGCATGGTATTATAAAACATTGCGGGATGCCGGTTACCCGGGATTATTTCACCACTGGGATATGATTATGCGCACCATGGAGATCCCGGCGCGCGCGCAAATGCCCGCCATCGCCCAACATACCTATTTTGCGCACCCCAATTGGATCCCGACCCGCAATCTCGCACCCAAAAGCAAAGGCGCGGTATTTATGGGCGGAGCCGACCGCGACATGACCGTCGATCAATCAAGCTCGCTTAACTCAAGCTATTTCCGTGCCGCCGCGATGGCACGTTTTTTGGATCGGCCGTATATGATTACCGAGTACTCGCACGGCCCGTTTAACCGCTACCGTCATGAGCGCGGACTCTATTTCGGCTCCTACGCCGCATTGCAGGGGTGGGACGATTTGACGCCGCACGGCGACTATCTCCGGTTGACGGTTGACCCGGTATGGGCGTTTGAGCACGGCATGGACCCGATTACCCACGCCTCCGAGGCGATTTCGGCGCTGGTGTTTTTGCGCGGCGACGTCAAAGAAGCCCCGCACTCGGTCGGATTGCTGCTCAAAAATGACAACCTTTTCCCAAAAAATTATCTTGCCGCCGTGGGCGACGATTACGGCAAACTTGCGATGCTGACCAAAACCGGGATTTTGTACCCGGAGGGCAAACCGCTGTCTCCGGTCGGCACTTTTAAACCCACGCTGACACTGGAGCCCAAAGAATTTGCGCCGCTGCAAGTCATGAGCTGGTATGTCAGCGCCGACAACTCCGACGGCGCCGAATTTCCCAAGCTCGTCGGCGAGCTCAGGGCAAAAAAAATCCTCCCCGCCGGCAACCGCACCGACTGGAGCAAGCGCATTTACGAGAGTGAAACCGGTGAATTATTGCTCGATGTCAAACAAGGCACCATGTCGGTGGTCACCCCGCGTTTGGAGGGGATGATCCTCAAAAAAAATCAGAGCATGACGCTCCCCGGGTTAGCCGTGCAAAATGTTTCCGTGCCCGCGAGCGTGGTTGCCGCCTCGCTCAATGCCGGTCAAACGTTGCAAAATGCGGCGCGTATTTTGTTGATCGTATCGACCAACGCCTTTAACAGCAATATGACCTTTGAAAACGCATCGATGTTTTGCTGCGTCAATCCCGGAGATTTGCCGGTATTGGTAGAGTCGATCCAATGCCGCATTGAGCTGGCGACCGATCAAAAAACCGCACCGCAAGTCTATGCGCTGGCACTGGACGGCACCCGGATGCAAGAAATCAACGCGGAGCTCAAAGACGGTAAAATCATCCTCAATTTGGATACCTCCAAGCTAAAAAACGGTACACCCTTTTTTGAAATCATCTTTTAAAACACAATACCTTTAATCCCAAAGTCCTGACCAATCCGGTCGGGACTTTTTTTTATTTTTTGACTTGAAAATTTTATTTTTTGTTTTATATTGTATTATACCTATACGGGTATATGTATAAAATAAAATCAAGAGGATAAAATATGAGTCATCATCACCAACAACAATCCCATTGCTGCGGCTGTTGCGGCGGCGGCCAGTCCGAAACCGGCGATACCCAAAAAACGTTGCGGCGTTTGGCCATCGCATTTGTCATCGCCGTCGCGGCGGCTTATCTTGTCCCCCAAGGGATCAATCAAGTGCTTGCGTTTGCGGTCGCGTATTTTATCGCCGGGTACGAGGTCCTGTTTGACGCGGTCAGAAACATCCGGCGCGGCCAGATGTTTGACGAAAATTTTTTAATGGGTGCGGCCTCGCTGGGCGCGTTTGCCATCGGCGAAATGGCCGAGGCGGTGGCGGTCATGATCTTTTACGGCGTCGGCGAAATGCTGCAGGAAATGGCGGTTGAGAAATCGCGCAAAAATATTGTAGAGTTGATGGATTTACGCAGCGATCAGGCCCATGTCAAACGCAACGATGAAATCATCACCGTTGCTCCCGACACGGTCAACGTGGGCGAAATCATCATGGTCAAACCCGGCGAAAAAATCCCTTTGGACGGCGTGGTCACCGCCGGGAGCGCCTTTCTCGACACCAAGGCCTTAACCGGCGAAGCGGTGCCGCGCCGCGCCGAAGTTGGCGGCGAAGTATTATCAGGCTCGATCGCCCTTGACGGCGTTTTGGAGGTAAAAGTACAACGCCCCTTTGCCGAGTCCACCGTCGCAAAAATCCTCGCCCTGGTGCGCGATGCCGCCAGCCACAAATCGCCGACCGAGAAATTCATCACCCGGTTTGCCCGCATTTACACCCCGGCTGTGGTCGGCTTGGCGGTGATTTTGATGATTGCGCCGCCATTACTCGGTTTCGGCACGTTTGAGGAGTGGATTTACAAGGCCTTGAGCTTTTTAATTATCTCGTGCCCGTGCGCTTTGGTGTTGTCGATCCCGCTCGGCTTTTTTGGCGGCATCGGCGGCGCGGCGCGCCACGGCATTTTGGTCAAGGGCGGCAATTATCTGGAGCTTCTGGGCAAAATTACCACGATCGCGCTCGACAAAACCGGCACCTTGACCAAGGGCGTCTTTGAGGTCACAAGCAAACACCCCGCCGACGGGATCGACAAAGCCGAACTCTTGCGCTACGCGGCCATGGCCGAGGAGCACTCCAACCACCCGATTGCCAAATCGATCCAAAAAGCTTACGGCAAACCGCCGCAAGCGTGTACCGACGTAACCGAAGTCGCCGGTCAGGGAGTCATCGCCCAAAGTTGTGACGGCGAAATCCGCGCCGGCAACGCCCGGCTCTTGAGCGGCATCGCCGATGTCAAAAACGACATTGCCGGGACGGTGGTGCATGTGAGTGTCAACCGGCGTTATTACGGATATTTGGTCATCTCCGACCAGTTGCGGCCCAATGCCGCCAAAAGTTTGCAAACATTGCGACGGCTCGGCGTCAATAACCTCACCATGCTCACCGGAGACCACGCCGCCAGCGCAGAAAAAGTCGCGCGGCAACTCCATCTCAATCAAGTCTATGCCGAACTTTTGCCGCAGGATAAAATTGCCAGACTGGAGGAGTTGATGCAGGGCACACCCGGGCCCGGCAAAACCGCCTTTGTCGGCGACGGGATCAATGACGCCCCGGTGCTGGCACGCGCCGATATCGGCATTGCCATGGGCGGCGCCGGGTCCGACGCGGCCATCGAGGCCGCCGATGTGGTAATTATGACCGACGACTTGGGCAAACTTCCCCTGGCCGTAAAAATTGCCCGGCGGACGCAGTGGATCGTGCGGCAAAATATCGTGATGTCGCTCGGCTTCAAAGGAGCGGTGATGCTCCTCGCGGCCATCGGTCTCGCCTCCGTGTGGTTCGCCATTTTTGCCGACGTCGGCGTCGCCTTGCTCGCGATTCTCAACTCGCTCCGGGCGATGAAAACCAAGGGTTTGGAGTAACTTTATTTACTCAAACGCAACTCCCCCCAAGCCCCGCGGTCGGAGGAGTTGCGGTGCGACCCACTCCACATCAATTGTGCCTGCCGGTCTTTGCCGTTGCTGCTGTCATCGACGGCGAGGTCAAAGCGGAATTTCATGCCGTCGGTGACCTTATCGACGCCTAAGACTTTCCACGGCAAGGCGACTTCCAACGTGTACCCCTTGCCGTCCGCGGCCGGGACGACCGCCGAGACGATGCCTTGGGTACTGCGATGGTTGCTGACAAAAATCTGACCGTCTCTGCCCGCGCCGATTAAAATTTGCAGGTCGGAGAAAAGCATGGGCCCGTTGTCCTCCAAATTTTCGCTGCCCAAAAAGAGTTCGATCCCGTCAGCGCTCCAGAGCATATTGCCGGTTTGACTGTTTTGCATCGGCGTTTGGTCGCGGACTTGTACAATCAAATAAAGATTTTGATCATCCCAGCATGCTTTAAAACTTGCCTCGACATTGGTGCCGCCCGCTCCTGACACCACGCGATCGGCCGGGATCAGCATCGGGGGACGCAAGGGATAACCCTTGTCCTGCCCGTCGATCAATATCCCCGGCAACGCCCGTCCGGCGTCCGCCGTGCGCCGCGTCGGAGCATTGGCGACAAACTGCGGGTGGTCAAAAATATAGGGCTCGGCTTTGCCCTCAATTACTTCATAAATTTTTTGGTGCGTCTTGGCCATCTCGTCAATCATCTCGCGATACGGCCGGTCCACTACACTAAAGAGCCCGGTATTGCAGCTCTCGCCGTTGTATTTCTCAAAAAAGCGCCCGGTGACCGGCTGATCGACCAAGGTAAACCACTCGATCCCGACGACAAAGCCGAGCGAAGCTGCCGTCTCCACATAATTGCGGTACGCAAGGCCCCGCTCACGCTGGGTGGCGAGGTCAAAGGAGAAACTCCCCGGCCCGGCTTCGCGCTCGCCGGTGTAGTAAAACTCGCTCCACAACTGCGGCTTTTGGCCGGTCCAGTCATAAATGCGGCGGATAAAATTTTTGTCAATCATGCTGGTGTAATAGTTGATGCTGATGACATCCATGTATTTGCCGGTGATCCGGCACAAAATTTCACTGTTGGCCGTCCCCGGCTGCCAGCGATTGCCCAAGAGCAGGTGGTTGGTGTCGTATTTTTTAAAGGTTTCCGTGACAAGCTTAAAATAAGTCTCCAAAAAATACTCGTAATACGCCAGCATGTCGGCGTTGGCCGCTTTGGTTTTGACCGCGAGTTGCATGTCATCGAGTGCCGCGAAGTCTTTGGCGTCTGACTCCCAGACGCGGTTAAAGTCGTCGATGGAGGCATATTTCTTTTGCAACATCTTGACCAACTCGAGCTTGCACGCTTGTTTGCCGGTCATCAACGGCACCGCGCGCGTCAAATCCTGCCAACTTTGCTCATTGGCCAAAAAATAACCGATCAAATACGGATTTTGAGCGTTGGGCGACAAAACTTTGGCAAACGACCGGTCAATTTTTTGACGGACCGCCGGATCAAACGGATCAAAAATCCCGGTCAACCCGGGCAAGTGGTCTATTTGCCAGACGGCCAGCGGCAGCGACTCGACAAACGGAAAATTGAATTTGGTAAACCCGTCCACTTTGCCGGAAAACGCTCCGGCGGAGTTAAAGCCGAATGCCCGCACCCGGTCGATCATCCGCGACAGAAATTCATTTTCGTCCATTTTGCCGTATTTGCGGATGTAATTGGCGTCATAAAACGAAACCGAGCTCGGATTCCAATAACGGTCGGGATGCCACGCGGCCTCAAAGCCGTCGCTGCGGGGCGGCAGCCACTCGTAAATGCTCTCGCGCCCGGTCACATAAGTATAATCGGCCGCCCGGTCCATGCAGCAAATCCCGAGCTGAAAAAACAAATTGCCGTCGGGGTCGACCATCACCTGGCGGTCGTTGACTTTTTGGACATGGAAATAACCGGTCTTGGTCAGCTTGAGCGCCGCCCCGGAGCCGGGCAACCCGCCGAAACGGTCCAATTTCGGCATTTCAAATTTTTGATAATAAGCGTTCTCCTCCTTGGCATCATTGCGAAGCTCCTGCTCACCGGTCACTTTGCCGGGGTACTCTTTGAGCGTGGTTTGGCCGAAGCGGTCCACCCGCGGCGCAACTTTGGCAGCGGCGCTCCCGCCGGTAATCGTAAAACTCTGGGGGTCCATATTGGGAAGCGGCATAAAGACGCGCCACGAAAACACCGGCCAATTCCACTCTCTGAAGTCGGTCAATTGTTGAAACGCCCACGCCGCCGGGCAGCGGACGGTCAACGACTGGCCGCCATAGTTGCCAAACGAAAATATTTCGGCGTTTTCCTGATAAATCTGCGCCTTGCCTTTGACGCTCTGCTGCGGAAATTCACCCGACTTGCCGCCCAATTGCCACTTGCCGCCCTCGCGGTAGTTGCCGGGGATGATGAGCTGCAGCTGATAGCGGCTGCCCTCGGGAATATTGGCGAACGACCAGGTGAGCTGATTGCCCTCAATCACCCCTTTGATGGCGGCGCCGCCGGCATAAGTATAAGTGACCGCAGCCCCCTCGATCTGATTGGTCAGGGGTTTTTGCTCCTGATCATTGACGAGCAAAATCGGCGACTCCAGAGTGAATTCGCCCATTTCGCCATTTTTAATCATCACACCGTTGCCGCACCACTCCAACTTGAGCGCCCACGCCTGACATACCAGCAGCATCACCGCCGCCAGAGCCCACCCAAACTTTGACCTCAACATACCACACCCCCATTTTTAAGCAAGGAAAACGTTTTATGTATTTTATATAATTATAGCAACAAAAAAATAAAATGCAAATGGTTTTAAAAAATTATTATGAACTTTGCCTGATTTGCAAGGTCGGTGCGACCGTCATATCGAGCATCGCCTCCGGGTCGGCAATTTTTTGCAGCAAATAGGTCATCGCCGTCGCGCCAAACTCCTCCAACGGCTGACGCAAACTCGTCAAACTTGGCGTATATTCGGCCGACTGCGGCACATCGTCAAAGCCGATCAATGCCAAATCTTCCGGGATGCGAATTCCCATCGCCAGCGCCTGTTGAATGACTCCAAAGGCGACCCAGTCATAACCGCAGACCAAAGCACGCGGCAATATTTTCTTTTCCGCCAAATACCGGAGAGCGGTCACGCCGTCGGCATGGCTGCAGCGGCCCGTGCGCGGGATTACCGGCAAATCGCCGGTCGCGCGCTCAATGCACGCTTCCTCGGCAAACCGGATGCCGTAATGACCGGCCTCCCGCCGCAAAACTGCCGCACGCTCGAGCAAATGACGCTGCGCCTTGTCGGTGATTTCGCCGACAAATCCCACCGACTGGTAACCGCGCTCCGCCAAATGGGTCAATGCAAGTTTCATCCCGACTTCGTTGTCCACCCGGATGCCGGGAGTGGTTGCATCACCGTTAATGACTGCAAACGGGTATTGGCGCGCGGTGAAATGCCGAAACATTTCACTCATGGCGTCCTGGTACGGGTTGTCCGATAAATTGTAATTGGTGACCACCATCGCGTCCACCCGCTTAATGTCCATAAAATGCCGGTAATCGACGCCGTTAAGGAGCAGCACCTGATAACCGTGCGCTCCGGCGGCGCGCCCCACCCCGTTGAGGATGGCGGCGTGGTAATCGGACAAATAGGCCCCGCTGTATCCATCGGCTGCGAGAGGGCAAAGCCGATCGTCCGGCTGGCCTCGCCGCGCAACAGTTTGGCGCTGTAACTGGGCTGATACGCAAGTTTTTTGGCCACGGCCAGCACCCGCTCCCGCGTCTCCGGCGAGACTTGGATGTTGCACGCCGAGTCGGGGTTGAGAATTTTGGACACGGTGCCGATGGAAACCTTGGCCTCCGCCGCCACCTGCCGGATGCCGTTCTTTTTTGCCATGACTGCTCCAGTTTATAAAACGTTTTATTTACTATAGCAGAGTTAGGCAATTAATGCAAATCGCGCATGCGCCAGTCGCCGCTCGTGATCGGCACGGCATTGCCGGGCAGCTGACGCATCACATACACCCATGCGTCAACCGTGCTCCCGTCAGCCAACTCGGCCTTAATCAGCTCCCGGCCGTAAAGCAGCGGGTACTCCTCCAGGGCGTCAATCTCCGGCCAAGTCTTGACCGGGATCTCGATCAACTCGGCGGCGACCGCGCCCTCCCCGCCGGGGACAAACGCGGGATACCCCCGGAGCGTGTCAAACAATGTTCCCCGGATCACGCATGGAGTTAATTTCAAAAGTTTTCCGCAAACATGATGGTTGCACTCGCCCGACATCAGGGTGCCGTAAGCAACGATCCGGACGACGTCCACCCCCTCACTCCTAGTGCGATTTACAAACGTCATCCTTGACTACCTTGAGATCATGCGGCGCGGCACCGGCGATGAACTCCTCCTCCATCTCCTTTGCCCCCGCCTGATAATAGCTCTGCTCCTCGGGGTTGAGGGCATAAAGAAGGCGCAAAAAGCACCCGGCATGCACCCGCTCGTCATTGGCGATCTCGTGCAAGGCCTTTTGGATCATCACGTTGTCGGTGGACTCGGCAAGCTGCTGATACAGCTGAACGGCCTCATACTCGGCCGCCACCATAAAACGGATGGCGCGGACCAACTCCTCATTGGTGAGCTTGCGGTCATGGTGCAAACCCTCAAACGCTTGAGCAAAACTTGGCATAATATCCCTCCTGGTTAACGGTTAAAACTAATATATCACGCTTGACCTCAAAGTACAAGCCCGTGATGACAAATCAAATACAACGGGCATTGCCGATACCGCCAATTGCCCCCCTTTGTCCAATAACTACTCGTTGGTACACGTTATTGCACAACCGGAAAACCAAAATAGAAACCATATTATTAAAGCGGAAAAACCGATCATTAATGGAGTCTTCCATGATTTCCGTTGATAACGAATGCCTTTTTCGGCCATATATTTTTTCTGCTGACGAATGGAAAAGCAGTACCAAAAAATTAAATACACTAAAGTCAAAAGATTAGGAAGAGAGGCAATTAAAGTAACCAACAAGAGTGCGATATTGCTATAACACCAAAGCATAGCTCTTTTTGCCTTTTGTATTTCTCCCAATGTTTTCCAGTTTTTTGCAATCAGCACAGCGCCCCAAATCGGAGAAAATACAATACTCCACAATCCAACCGGGTCGGGAATCCATAATTTTATCTGCTCTGAGCCAACCGACGATTGATCGCAGTGCGGGCATTCTGCAGCATCCGTGTTTATAACATCTTCATTGCTTTTGTTCTCTGACATGTCTTTCTCTCGATTTTTTACTGTTATTGACGGATTGACTCCGCAACCAATTATTGATATATTCTGC
>Ga0066602_10002140_pt1 | contig 12101 bp, 16 predicted proteins | sample Higcelweek5metaG_FD_59481 | JGI IMG/M metagenome (GOLD analysis project Ga0066602, IMG submission 59481) | Freshwater pond sediment microbial communities from the University of Edinburgh, under environmental carbon perturbations - High... | ecosystem: Environmental > Aquatic > Freshwater > Pond...
ATCGCGCTCGATGTTCCACACCCAGATCAGGTTCTTGACGCCATTCACATTCACCATGCGGTCGTAGAGCAGCTTGTACAGCGACTTGTAGCAGGTGCTTCCACCGATACCCCACCAGAACCAACCACCCGCCGCTTCGTGGAGCGGACGCCAGACGGCGGCGACTCCGGAATCCTGCAGTTGCAGGAACCGCTTGGAAACCGTGTCGATGTCGGCCATCATCAGCTTGTACTCGGCGGACGTCGTATTGACATCGGCACAGCTGCTGTCGGAGAATGCTTTGGTGTAATTGAAGCAGGTGTTGTCCGCCGAAGATGCCATCACGCCATTGGTGCAGCCCGCATTGTTGAAGCCTTTGGACTTCACGTAGAACGCGGTATCCTTCCCCACCTTCCAATGCCACGTGAAGGCTGGAATACCGCCCAGGTTCCAAAGCTCCTTCGCCATCAGCATGTTGTTGTCGGTGTAGCCTCGGAACCAGCCTTCATCGGCATGTCCACCCGCGGCGAAGAGCATGTCGAATCCGCCGAGAGCCGGGTATTCCCCGGATTTCTGCTTGAAGAACCGAATGTCCTCCTGGCCCAGAAACGTGGTGAGCGAGTCGGCGAACTTGCAGGAATCCGTGGGGACGCACGTCTCGATGAGACGCATCTTGCCGTAGTCGTAATTGAACGCGTTGTCGCCGATCATCATGCCAGAAATTGTCTTGGTCCCGAAGTTCCTGGTCAGGAACGTCTTGACCTTGCGTGCGGACTCGGTGGCATTGGCAGCCACCGGAGCAGCATCGAGGTCGAAGACGACGGAAGGATGCCGCACGACGGTCAGGTAATCGAAATTCGCGGCACCACCGCTGACGGTGATCGTGTTCTTGCCGGCGTTCAACTTGCCGTTCGCCGTGAGCGTGTAGGTGGTGAACGCCGAGTCTTTGGAGTTCGTCAGGAAGGTCGCGACGGCGTTCGCACCATTGTTGATGAAGATGGAGCTGGTGAACCAGTCGTATTGCTTCACCCACATCACGACGGCAAGGTCGTAGATCCCCGTTGTATCGACCGTGACGTTGAACGTCATTCCGTTGGAGTTGACATACTTGTTGCCCGAAACCCCAGCGCTGTCACCGACGACGGCACCGGTGCCCAGGGTTTGACTTTCCGCCTCGTAGGTAGCCCCATTCGCCAGCGCCGCCATGGAAAGAATCAGCCCGGCGATCAACGGTTTTTGCGACAGATGAATCTTCATATCCCACCCTATCCTGCTTGACATCCTTCGAGCATCCAATCTTCCAAGAAGACCTCTGTTAAGAATACAACACCAAGCATTCCACCGCTCTCACGAACCGCCCCCCCTTGTAGCACCACTCCATCTCGATCTCGGCCAGTTCCACGACGCTGTTGCCCCACCGTTTGGCGGCGGTGTCCATGACCGATTGCAGGCGCTTCAGGCGGTCGCGATCGACGGCGTCGAAGAGGCTCTGCTGGATGACGGAATCCAGTACCACGCCGCGCAGCTCGTTCCAGGTACATGCCAGCGACCTGCCGCCAGAAGGGTTCGCCGATCAAGGTGATGCCTCCAGGCGCAGGCTCCGCTTCAGGAGTTCGACAATACCGGCAACTCCCCCAGCGATCCAGGTGGCACCGACACAGGCCGCCACGATGGAACACCGTGGCACGGGATGAGACAGCTTCCATCGCCTCCAAATCCGCATAATCAGGGCTGTAGGAACCGGAAAACAAAAACGCCCATCGGGGTTGGCCGACGGGCGCTTCTATTGGGTTACAATCATCGTAACCTGCCAGCATTCATCGGGATTCCAGGGCCGAGCAGGCGGTTTTTAGCCCATTTTGAACCAGTCCAAGACCGGCCGAAATCTCCGCAGGTCTCCTCCACGCCGAGGCATTGACTTGTACGGCAATTATCCGTACTTTCTATTCATAAGTGGAGGCACCCATGGCAACCATCCAGCGTCGAAGCAAGGCGGCACGGGAACTCAAGAATGAGCGCCTGGAACTCCGAATTGCCGCGTCCACCAAACATCTGATCCAACGAGCGATGGCCGTCAGCGGCTTCTCCGCAGGAGATCTCGCTTACGAAGGCGCTCGTCGAGTCCTTGAAGAACACGAGAGGATGGTGCTGTCCGGTGCGGATCGAGACGCATTCCTTGATGCGTTGCTCCACCCAGATGAGCCCTCTGACAAGCTGATCAAGGCGCTTCGTCGACACAAAGCCGTCGTCGGCTGATCCCGCGTGTCCATCGAATTCGATCTGCTCGGGAACGAGCACGACAGGAGATCGTTCCATTGCGGTGATGCAAAACTGGACGACTGGTTTCAACGGCGTTCCGGTCAGGACCAGCGCCGGAACATCGCCAATGTTTTCGTAGCCCGCGATGAGAGCTTGGGGATCGTCGGCTTCTACAGCCTGAGTTCCTTCACGCTCGAACTCGATGATGTTCCCCCCGAGATCGCCTCGAAGCTACCACGATACGGCAAGGTTCCTACCGCATTGATCGGTCGGTTGGCGCGCGACGAGCGGGTACGCGGCAAGGGCATGGGTGAGCTCCTCTTGGCCGATGCGATCAAGCGCATCATCGGAGCAAGCCGCACCATCGCAGTCTTCGCGATCGTTGTCGATGCCAAGGACGCGAACGCATCGAACTTCTACGAGACCTTCGGCTTCCGGCCTCTGCCGCTTCATCCCACTCGTCTCTTCCTGCTCACGTCCACTGCCGTCGCTGCTCTCACGAAGGCTTGATGGGCTACAAACAGAAACGGCCCGCATCGCTGCGATTCACTTATTCCCGATGCATCGGATGCTACAACCGTTCGATTTGAGGTAGTTGGGGTGGACTGTACCAGGGTCATGCGTGTACATGTAGAGGGTCCATGCACCATACTCGTTGCTCTCGGAGGAGCTCCAAAAGTAGATGTAGCCATACAAACCCATGCCGCCACTGTTGTACCTCAAACCCGTGGAAAGCGCGCGAAAGCCGTATTCGTCCTTGCTGTAGTCGGCAAAGTCAAAGCTCCAGCCACTCGTCGACTTGAGTCTATAGCCTGCGCCCCCTCCCACACTGGCGTAGTCTTCAAGTGTATCAAACTCGACTTCGCTCGGAACGTGCCAACCCTCTGGACAGATACCCTGTAGCGGAAGCATTGCATTCAACAATGTGGAGTTGTAATTCGACGCTACGCCCATAGCATCCGCCCAGCTGTACAAACGCCCATACTTCGAACAAGAATCAATGCTGTTGAGGGGGCACTCGCCAACCGTGTCTGAACGCCCCTTCATGTTGCGGTAGTTCAGGTTCTCCGCCATCCAGACCTGCGTGCCGATCTTCACCGTACGGTAGCTCCGTCCATCCCGCGGATCCTTCAGCCATCCGTAGATGACAGCCGCATTCCACGTGGTATCGTAAATTCCGACAATTCCCGACCGGGAGGCTGATACCGTGTCGCGCAGGAACACCTTCCCGGCAATGGAATAGACCAAGGTATCCGGCGCGCTGGACGCCTTGCGTGCGAAATACGCCATCGATGCGGGGCGTCCGGACGAGATCCCGGTCACGCGACCGGACAGGCCACGCCCCTCCCACGATAGCCGCAGCCGACCATCCACCACCGACAGGTGATTCGCCAGCGCTTGACGAGGAGCCCGACCTGCGACGCCGACGCTGCTGCTGTTCAACGACCACTGGCCGGTGGCATTCGTGGTCGCGGTCGAGCCGCCGGAGACAAGCGTGACGGTCACGCCCGATCGCGGAGTGCCATCGGGATTCGTCACCGTACCGGAAAGATCCAGGGCCATCGCGGAAAACGAAGCGGTGAGGACAAGAATCAAGGTTCTGGGGGATGAAGTCATGGAATCCACCGCTTCTTCCTATGCGGGTGAGCTGGAACCTATCGGGTCATTGGAAAGCATACAATCGCAGATCACCCATACACCAAGTGCCGACCATCCAACCCACTGCGGCTCGAAAAATGCCCCCCATTGTCACTGGGAGTGAACCAGAATGTCCGCGAAAGACCCCAACGCGTAACCGTCATCGCATCCAATCCACATGGATCAGTACTGGAAGAACAGAGGAGCCGGGGAGGCATAGCCATCATCACTCGCGACGGAGGCCACAAACAGAAACGGCCCGCATCGCTGCGAGCCGTTTCGTGAGTTGGGGTACAATCAACTGAAGTAGCCAGTATTCATCGGGGCTCCAGGGCGAAGCAGGCGAGTTTTAGCCCATTTTGAACCAGTCCAAGACCGACCGAATTACGCCTTGGCCAAGGCGTACTGACCAAGCTGATGATCTCACTGTCCATCACTCCTGAACACTCACGCCCTGTCACATCTAGCCCGCAACAAATCATCAAAAAGAACGCCTATATAGGCAGCTTTTGTTGCATGAATCATTGGATTGCATGCCAAGCACTCCTCAAAGAGAGCCCATGCTCCGCCCAGGAACTCACACAGGTCGGAGTCGCACGGAGCACACACTCTCGATGGGCCGAGTCAAGGCGCATCCTTCGACTGGCGCATGGGCTCTACGGCCTACCCGAATCGACCTACGACGAGCACCACAGCCTGGTCCTTGCACAAGGGCAGATGCCCAATGGGGTTCTCTGTCTTCTCTCCGCCTTGCAGTTCCACGGAATCACCAGCCAGCTACCTCGTGAAGTCTGGATGGCCATGGAAGGTGGTACCCATCGGCCGCGTGTGACAGGCATCAAGGTGCGCATCTGCCGGTTCACCGGAGATGCCTATTCCTCGGGAATCGAAATCCACAAGGTGGAAGGCGGCTTGCTTCGAATCTACAGCGTGACAAAAACTGTGATCGACTGTTTCCGGATGCGCAACAAGATCGGAGTGGATGTCGCCATCGAAGCGCTTCGGGATGCCTTGCGATCTCGGAAAACCACGATTGCAGAGCTGGAGAGCACTGCGGCACGACTGCGGGCACGAACGATCCTTCGCCCCTACCTGGAAATGGCGGCAGCATCGTGAACAAGGCACATTCCGTATCGGCACGCCTGCTTCAGATCGCCAAGGCGCGCAACGAGGACTTCCACTTCGTTCTTGTCCGTTACGGCTCCGAACGGCTTCTGTATCGCATCGGAATGCATCCTCTACTACGGACATTCATCTTGAAAGGCCCTCGTTGTTCCTGGTCTGGGAAGGAACATGGTTTCGCACGACCCGCGACACCCCCTCGTCTCAACGCCTACCCGATGGAGACTGTCGTCTCCGAGAAGTTCCTTGCCATCGCGACTCTGGGAATGTCCAACACCCGCATGAAGGACTACTTCGACCTCGCGGTTCTGGGGCGACGTTTTCCTCTTGATGCCGCGATATGCGCCCTGGCGATCAAGAACACCTGCCATGCCCGCAGGATCGACATCCCAAAGGAACTGCCTATCGGCCTGACGGCCAGCTTCGCCTCGGACATCGACAAAATCCGGCAATGGAACGCATTCGCCAACCGAAGCGGGCTCGCGATCCAAGTGGGCGATCTCGCCTCGGTTTTGAAAGTGCCATCCAACGGACAGCCTCAGAACTCTCCCGACAAGCAATAATCATTCGCTCGTCTGCCTCGACTTCAATCGCAGGGCGACCTGAACCAAAGCGACCATCACCGGAACCTCCACCAGTGGCCCGATGGTTGCCGCAAATGCCGCCCCGGAAGTGAGTCCGAACGAACCGATCGCCACGGCGATGGCCAACTCGAAATTGTTCGAGGCCGACGTGAACGCTTGGGTCACAGTCCGTTCGTAGTCCATCCCGATGCGCCTTGAAAAGAACCATGCGGCGGTGAACATGACGGCGAAATAGATGGCCAACGGTACCGCGACTCGAACAACCTGGAATGGCTCGGCGATGATGCGATTTCCCTGCAAGGCGAAGAGCACCACGATCGTGAACAGCAACGCGATCAACGTCACCGGTCCAAACTTGGCGTTGAACTTTGCCGCACCGGCATCGCCTTGGCTCCGGACGATCGCCCATCGGATCCCAAGTCCGAGCACGAAGGGCAATCCGAGGTAGAGGGCCACCGACGATGCCACTTGTCCCATGCTAACAGAAATCGCCTGCGCAGGTAGTCCCACCATCGGAGCCACGACCGTGAGGAACAGCCATGCATAACCACCATAGGTGAGCACCTGGAACAGGCTGTTGAAGGCCACGAGCCCTGCCGCCGCCTCGGCGGAGCCATCCGCAAGCTGATTCCAGACCACCACCATGGCGATGCACCGGGCCAGTCCCACCAACACCAGACCTGCGAACAATTCCGGGCTATCCGACAAGAACAACCAGGCGAGTCCGAACATCAACACCGGACCGACGATCCAGTTGAGAACGATCGACATTCCCAAAGCCTTGGGGTCCGCGAAGACCTTCGGCAGTTCTTTGGGCTTCACCCGTGCAAACGGCGGGATCATCATGGCGATCAAGCCGATGGCGATAGGAATCGAAGTCGATCCGACCGACAAGTTGGCCAATGCCTGCGCCAATCCGGGAGCGAATCGGCCAAGCAACAAGCCCAGCCCCATCGCCAACGCGATCCACAAGGTTAGCCAACGGTCCAGGAAGGACAGTTTCGCAGCGGCCATCAGCAGCACCCCGATCCCGGTACGCAGCAGGCTTCCGAGCCGCCTTCACCTGTAGGCTCGCAGGTGCCGGAAGGAGCACGACCCGAGATGTCGCTCGACACGATGTAATCGGACAGTTTCCGTCCTTCTGGCAGAAGCGCAAGGATCTGCTGGTAGAGCGCATCCTTCGCGTTTTCCATCACGGTGACGTAGTTGTGCTTCACCTTGATCTGGACATCGACGAGACCTGCCGAGCGTGCGTACAGCTCGATCTCCGACACGAGAGATGCTCCGCCCACGCATCCAACCAAGGCTCCGACCAGATCTTGCACTCCTTGAGGAAGCGGTCGCAACAGAGCCAGGTCCGAAATCGCGACGCGCCCACCTGGCTTCAATACCCGCGAGATCTCGCGCCACACCTGCGGCTTGTCTGGTGACAGGTTGATGACGCAGTTGGAGATCACCACATCGACACTGGCATCGGCGATAGGCAGGTGCTCGATTTCGCCCAGTCGGAAATCAACATTGCTCAGACTCGTGCGATCGGTGAAGGACGTGGCATTCCGCCGCGCCTTGGAGAGCATCTGGGAAGTCATGTCGACCCCGATGGCCTTGCCGGTGGGACCGACAGCCTGGGCTGCGAGGAATACATCGAAGCCCGCGCCTGAGCCCAAGTCAAGAACTGTCTCACCGGGATTCAACGCGGCGATCGCTTGGGGATTCCCACAAGAGAGCCCCAGGTTCGTGCCTTCGGGAAGCGTTTCCAGGATCTCGGGGGCGTACCCCAATTTGACCGCCAGGTCCCGCGCCACCTCGGGCGAGGATCCGCAGCAGGAGGTTCCCGTGCAGCAGCTTGCATCGGTTTCGGCGATGGCTCCATAACCTTCGCGAACGGCGGTGTGGATCTGTTCTTCGAGAGAGAGGCTCATGGCAGAATTCCTTTCAAAAAGTCGTGCATTGAATCGCGCAACTGATCTCGTGCTTGGCGATACTATGTGATGATTCCCGCTTCGCTTCCCTGGATATGTCCGGGATCGAAGACGGGTAGCTGGCAGGAATTGCCAATACACATCACGAGAACGACAGGCTTGTCACTCAGCGAGCGCACCGGGAAGGGTTTCGACCCATGCTTTGATCTCGTCGCGCACGCGGCGGTACGGCACGAGCTGTTCTTCTTCGCTGGCACCTTGGGCGGCAAGTTCGCGAGCCAACTTCGGCGGGTCGTCGAAGCCTTGGTGGATGCGCTTGACTTTGCCGGGAAACACGGGGCAATTCTGGTCGGCATGTCCGCACACGCTGACTACGATCTCCAGACCCGTGGCGAAGAAGTTGGTGACCAGATCCGATGTCTGGGAGGTGACGTCGATGCCGACCTCGGCCATCACCTTCACCATGTTGGGATTGAGTCCATGAGCCTCGATACCTGCCGAATAAACCTCGTAGAGGTCTCCCTTGAGGGCGCGAGTCCAGGCTTCCGCCATCTGGGACCGACAGGAATTCCCGGTGCAGAGATACAGGAGTTTGGTCTTCATGAGCAGCAACCATCCTTTGAACATTGTGATGTGGTTTTGACGGAATCGGGCAAGTTCGACATGGCCCACCCGAGAGCTTGGGCGGCAGCGGAAGAGGGGTTAGCGTCGCTCAACCGGAAGTGCATCCAGCGACCATCCTTGCGGGTCTCCACCAAGCCCGCCCGCTTGAGGATGGCCATGTGGTTGGACACGGTCGAGGAGGACAATCCCAGGGCATCGGTGAGATCGCACAGGCATAGCTCACCTTGAGCCAGCAGCCCGAGGGCATGCAGTCTCTTGGGCTCGCCAAGTGCGGAGGCGACTTCGGCCAGCTCGTCTAAGGTTAACTCATTTCTATGTTTCGCCATATATCGAAATATACGAGGGAGACCATCAAAAGGCAAGCGCGAGTTGTTCCAATTCCATTACGACCTTCGAGCGATGTCTACTTCCGCTTGGATCCTGACGATCAGAGCCAGCCTTTGCCCAAAAGCCAGATCCCAGCAGCAATCATTCCCAGCACCGATAGCCGATGCAACCAAGGGGTTGCATTCTGGGTCACACGGAACACCCGTGCGATCTGGGTGGTTCCGTAGCCCGCTGCGAGGGTGAGGACAAATACCGGCAACGCTGTGGCAAGTCCGTATGGAACTGTCACTGCCCACGAAGGGGTAGTTGTCATCGCAAGCGGAATGACCGATCCAAAGAAAATGCCTGCCGAAACCGGACAGAACGCCAGCGCCAAGATCATCCCCAGACCAAAAGCACCTGGTACGGCTCCTAGCCGGTCCAACCGGCCTTTCCAGGCCATGGCATTGATCCCGCTTCCGGGCAGCTTGAGCCAAGGCGAGATCGCAAGCAGCACTCCTCCAATCAGGAAGACCAGGCCCAGCACCGATTCGGCGTGCGCCTGGATCTTGCGCACGAGAGGCCCCAGCCGAAGCAATCCCTCCGAAGCGACCCATGCAACCAAGACGTAGGAAGCCGCACGCCCCAAGGCATATGCAGAGCCCACGACCATTCCGCGCCGAAGACTCCCCGCCTGCCGAACTAGGACGGAGATTGCCGCAGCGTGGCTCGCCATGGGACATGGAGAAACCGAGGTGAGAACCCCGAGTCCGATGGCAGCGAAAACGGGAAGCTCGACCAAGCTCATCGGGCTGTTTTTAGGAAGGCGACGGTTTCCGTCTTTACATAGTTGGCGAAGGCGACCGAATCGCGCAGATTCTTCCAGGTGTCCTTCAGTTCTTTGAAGCGGGTCATTTTGCCACCGCGCAGTTCCATCAGGACCAGCGATTTCGTGGTGAGTCCCATCTTGTCGGCCAACGCCGAACCTTCCGGAGTGTCCATGCTCTGGGTGCCCCATGCGAGACGACCGGTCTTCATCGAATCGGCAAGACCTTTCTGGATCGCCATGGAGGACCAACGCTCGATTTTCAGGCAGGATGGACAGCGATAATCGGAGTGGATGTAGTTGGCTTTGACGACCACGGCCTGGGAAGGCCCTTGCGGTGCGGCGGCCAGACCTGACATGGCAAGCATGAGGATGGACAGTGTCATGCGACGAGCCATGAGGCGATCTCCTTTGGCGTGGGGACCTTACCAGCAACAAGGATCTTGCCATCCTTGACCAGAGCGGGTGTGGACATCACGCCGTACTCCATGATCTTCGCGATGTCTTCGACCTTGCGGACTTCGGCGTTGACGCCGGATTCTGTCACGGCCTTGAGGACCGCTTCGTGGAGCAGCTTGCACTTGGTGCAACCGGTGCCGAGGATTTCGAGAAGCATGTCGAGTTCCTTGATTTGAGGGTTCAGGTCAGAAGCAGGTTGAAGAGCCAACCCACCAACAGGATTCCGAAGGAGACGAGTCCGAAGAATGTCGCGAGCAAGCGAGGCTTGAGCACCTTGCGTAACAGGATGGCTTCGGGAGCCGAAAGCGCCGTCACCGACATCATGAAGGCCAGTGCGGTCCCCAAGGCGGCCCCCTTCTCCAGCAGCGCCGACACGACGGGTATGACCCCTGCCGCGTTGGCGTACATGGGGACACCGATCAGAACGGCCAGCGGGACGGTCCACCACGCGTCCTTGCCCATGAACGAGGCAAGCATTCCGGTGGGAACGTAACCGTGGATGAATGCCCCCAACCCCACGCCAGCGACAACCCACGGCCAGACATTGCCCACAATGTCGCGCACGGCCTCGATTCCGGCTCGCAAGCGATCGACCCATCTCATATCGGAATCCAGTACGTCCGTCGAACCGCGAACCTTCATCACCCAATCTTCCACATGGTTTTCCATGCGCAGTTTCCCGATCACCCATCCGCCCAACATGGCGACAGCCAGCCCGGTCAGCAGGTACAGACCGGCGACCTTCCAGCCAAAGAGTCCGAACAGGAGGGCCAGCGCGACCTCGTTCACCATCGGAGCCGAGATCAAAAACGAGAAGGTCACGCCCAGCGGGACGCCTGCCGTCAGGAACCCGATGAACAACGGCACCGCCGAGCACGAGCAGAACGGCGTGGCGATCCCCAACAATGCGGCAAGGACGTTGCCGACGCCTTCAGGAAATTTTGACAGAATTTGTCTCGTTTTTTCGGGAGAGAAATAGCTGCGCAGAACCCCGACAGCGTAGACGATCAACACCAGGAGCATCAGGACCTTCGGAACCTCGAACAGCAGAAACGCCAAGGACGCGCCCATGTGTGAACCGTGATCAATTCCAAGAGCCGATACAACGGATCCGGACAAGCAGGCAAGCGAAGTGTAGAGAAGCCACCACCCGATCAATGCGGTCACCAACACGGCATTTGCCGTTCGCGTCCTCATGCGACAGCCAACCTGTCGCGGGCAGTGCGGCAAGCCCGTTCGATGTTCTCCTCCGACGCGGGAGACTTGCCCTTGGCGAAGCCAACGCTTCCAAGTTCGATGTGGACATGTTCCGTCACTCCCGATTCGGCCAACGCCTTGGCAACGCATCGGGTGGCGCATCCGTCGATGGCCAAAATCCGTCCAGCCGACAGGGCTCCGTTTCGCAACGACTGGATCCCGGCCCCGACACCAACGGCGCAAGACATCTTTCCCATCCCCTCTCGCGAAAGCATTCGGGCTGAGCGGTCGGCGATCTCTCCGACATCGGCGGCTCCCGAGCAGGAGTAGATCACTGTGACAGGAGCGGAGGAGCACGAGCAGGACATGTGTTTTCCTTTTGTGTATTTGCGTGATTATGCAATCTTATTGCAAAACAAAGCCATGCCGAGCGTTACCCGGAAAGGCCATCCAAGCAGTCGAGGAACGAAGGAAGGCATGTGGCCTTCAAGCTGTAGAACACCATGTTCCCGCGGCGCTCGTCGGTAAGTAGACCGGCCTGTCGAAGCTGTACCAGGTGGCGCGAGGTCGTCGACATGTCCAGCCCAACCTCGGCGGCCATGTCGCACACGCACTTCTCACCATCGGCAAGCGAAACCACCATCCGCAACCGCGCTGGGTTCGACAATGCGGCAAGCACACGTGCGCGCTCCACAAACCATGCCTTGTCGTGGGCGGATGTTGGCTTGCAAGATGTTCCGGTGGAGCAGCTCATGGGATCATAATACATGTGTTATTGTATGATTATACAACAAGTGAATCGAATTTGCTGGACACTTACCCACCGATCCCCTAACACGATCTGAATCCTGGATCACGGGACGACCTCCAGCTGATGCCAAAGAAACGTCGAGTCGCTAGGCCACCTTCCCTTTGGATTCTGCCAAAACCACCGCTGAGCATCGATTTCAGCGTTAATCGATTTTCAACCAATTGATGATAGTGCCAAGGTCTGCCAAACTGCAGCATCGCAAACCCAGCATCCCGGATTTACCCACAAAATCGCGCAATGAAAGGGCTCTGCAGGAAACCCTCCGGAATTTCGTCATGAAGGTCGCATTCGAACCAACTGGAAACCCGTTCAAGCCTCTAGCGCGCTGAACCCAGCATTCATCAGTCTTCGCGATCCACGGACCCAAAACAAAA
>Ga0066602_10002141_pt1 | contig 12099 bp, 8 predicted proteins | sample Higcelweek5metaG_FD_59481 | JGI IMG/M metagenome (GOLD analysis project Ga0066602, IMG submission 59481) | Freshwater pond sediment microbial communities from the University of Edinburgh, under environmental carbon perturbations - High... | ecosystem: Environmental > Aquatic > Freshwater > Pond...
GCCGCAAAGGGATATTTTGAGCCGCTGATCACCGGGTTCTCCGACCGGGTATTCCAACAGATCAAAAAGCTGGAAAAGGAGAAAAAAACCAAGGTTTACCTGACCGAGCTGAAGGATCTGGAGCGACTGTTTTTCAAGCAATTGCAGTCGTTATATAAAGCCGAAGAACTCATCAGATCGGCCATCAGTGACAAAGATTTCTCGAAAGAGGATTTGCTGAATACCACACTATACCGCGACAGGATGCGGCAGATTGATGCAAATGCAGTACCGACCACTATTACTAAAGGGAAAAAAGCACGAAAAGAGGTCAGGGAACCTAAAAAAGAGAAACCGAAAACCAGCGAGGTGAGTTACGCGATGTTCCTGGAGGGCAAGAGCATCTCGGAGATCGCCGCTGAACGGGGTTATACCGTCCAGACTATCGAAAGCCATTTGGTTCAGTATGTTGCCAAAGGGTTGATCGGAGTCGACAAGTTTGTTGACCGGGAAAAGCTGGACAAGGTGATGGAGGTGGCCAATGAGCTGAATACGCTGAGCCTGGGGCCGTTAAAGGAGAGGTTGGGTGAGGATGTAACCTATAGTGAACTCCGGTTTATTATGGCTCATCGCATACATCAGATGGCAGACTGATGGTAAAGGTTGATCCGGTTCCCTTGATGCTGGTAACGGAAATCTCCGCTTTCATGATTCCGCAAAGCTTTTTGGTGATGGAAAGGCCGAGTCCGATACCTTCGTAACGTCGGCTATATCCTGTATCTTCCTGTGAATAAGGTTCGAAAATCTTTTGCTGAAATTCTTCCGACATGCCGATGCCTGTGTCATGAACGCTGATACAGACGGATCCTCGATGATTGCGGTAAAGGCGGATCGTGATGGTGCCTGACGAAGAGTATTTTAAAGCATTATCCAACAGGTTGGCGATCGACGTTCTGATACAAAAGTCGTCAAGATCGAGTTCGATTTCTCCAATGGAATTCTCGAAATAAACACCTAACTCATCTTCAGGATGGTGAATCCGGCTCTCCTCAACAAGATCCTCAATCAGCTTCGGCAAATTGATTTTTACGATGCGAAGGTTAAGGTCCTTGATCATCAGCCGGGAGTAATTTACAATTTCATCCACGGTGCGGGTAAGCCGCTCTCCCGATTGATTTATTTTTTGAAAATAGAAATGCTCCTCTTCGGTAAAACGGTCTCCGGCTTCGTCCTCGATGATATTGGCAAACCCCAGGATGGCGTTGAGGGGTGTACGGATTTCATGCGAAATGCTGGCAATGAATGCATCTTTCAACCGGCTCGATTGTTCGGCCTTCTCTTTTTGAACGATCAGCTCCGCATGTGCCTGAAGGCGATCGAAATTGTCCTTGAGAATTTTACCCAGAATGACTGTTGCAACGGGGTAGATGACTAAAACAGGAAGGCTGAATGTTTTAAAGGCATTGGCTACGGATTCCTGAGGCAATGTGGTCATGAGCGCGATCATTGCCAGATGGACCAGGATTCCGAACAGATAAAGCCTCAGGTAGGTGATTCGGTGAAGGTTTCCTTTGATCTGGTAATGGAAAAACAATCCGATAGCAAAGGAACTGGAGGCGACCAGTATGCCCATGAGAACACCTCCGCCGCCGATGTAAATCCGCGCCATGATTGCCATAACAGTGGCAACGATGCCTGTCAGCGGGCCAAAAAAGAGTGTGCAAAGACTGATCACAACCGACCGTCCGTCGAAGATGACTCCGGGAGTCAACACCACCGGGTACAAAATGCCGATGACGACGGCGAGTCCAAAAATGAAGCCTTGAAGGATTTGCCTCGTGAACTTATTCCTGGATGATTTGTCGGAAACGATGGCCGAAATGATGCAGATGGCCACCAGCAATGAAAGGTTGAATACCAGGTTAAGCGTCAGATTCACAGCGTCAGAATATCTTATCTAAAGATAGTCAACCTTTCGCAGTTATCCCGCCTGTTTATTTGATAAAGCCCCTGTTTCTCATCAGGGGTGTAATATCAGGCTGACGGCCACGGAAATTCAGGAACATCTGATTGGGGTCCATGGTACCATCTTTTGATAAAATATTATCTCTGAAAGATTGCGCGGTATTTTTGTCGAACAAACCATTCTCATTAAAGGCTTCAAAGGCATCATTATCCAGCACTGCGGCCCACTCATAGCTATAGTAGCCGGCATCATAGCCGCCGGTAATATGAATAAAATAGGTGCTCCTGTACCGGGGTTGAATCTCCGGTATCAGACCTTTGGCGGTTAGAAATTCGCTTTCGAATTTATTGATATTGAGCAGGGTGGTGTCGGTTCGGGTATGCAGGGCCAAGTCGAGATAACAGGCAGCCAAAAATTCCGTCGAAACAAACCCCTGATTGAAATAGCTGGTTTTTTTCAATTTTTCAATCAGCGGATCGGGCATGGGCTCGCCGGTTTGATAATGTTTGGCGTATGATTTCAGAACAACCGGCTCGGTGCACCAGTGTTCCATGATCTGGCTCGGCAGCTCGACAAAGTCTCTGGCAATAAAAGTGGTACTCAGTTTATTATTGGCAAAGAGCCCTTCGAGGGCGTGGCCGAATTCATGAAAGAGGGTTTGAACATCATCCAGACTTAGCAGGGCAGGCTGATTGCCAACCGGACGTGTAAAGTTACCGACCACGGTGACCACCGGGGTGATCTCAATGCCGTCTTTTACCCAATGGTCGCGGTATCCTCCGCACCAGGCGCCTTGCTGCTTGCTGGAACGAGGGAAAAGGTCCATGTAAAGAATACCGGTATGGGAACCATCGGCTTCCTTGACTTCATAAGCCATAGCATCAGGATGAGGTTTCGGAATATCCCTGATCCCCGTGAAAGTGATGCCATAAAGTTTATTGGCGACCTCAAAAGCGCCGTCCCTGACATTCTCCATTTTGAAATAGGGGCGGAGTTCATTTTCATCCAGATCGTATTTTGCCTTGCGCAGTTTTTCGGCATAATACCACCAATCGCTGCTGGCGAGCTTAAATTTCCCACCTTCCTGATCGATGATCTGCTGCATATCGCTTCGGTCGCGGATGGCGGCCGGAATGGCAGCAGCCCAGATCTTATCCAGCAGGGTGAATACATTTTCAGGCACTTTTGACATCAGGGGCTCCAGAACGATGTGCGCATGTGTATTGTACCCCAGAAGCTGAGCCCTTTTGGTGCGTAGACTTACAATTTTTGCCAGTATAATGTTGTTGTCCTTGTCATTTCCATTATTACCCCGGTTGAGGTACCCGTCATACAATTTCTTTCGCAGATCGCGGGTTTCAGCGTATTGCAGAAAAGGAGTCATGCTCGGGCGGGTTGCCATAAACAGCCATTTCCCATCCATTCCGGCGGCTTTTGCAGCTTCGGCGGCCCCGGCAATGACGCTTTCCGGTAAACCGGCAAGATCCTCTTTTTTATCGATAACCAGTTTAAAGTCATTGGTTTCCGAAAGTACATTCTGATCGAACTGAACGGTAAGAACCGACAATTCGGAGTTCAGCTTTTTGAGTTCTTCCTGTTTTTCGGCACTCAGATTTGCTCCGTTTCGTACAAATCCTTTATACAGATTTTCGAGAATATAAGCCTGAGTGGCATCGAGGTTGAATTTTTTCTGATTGTCATAAACCGATTTTATCCGGCTAAACAGCTTGGGATTCAGGTTTATTGCATCGCTGTGGGCAGATAGTTTAGGCGATACTTCAACCTGGATTTGCTGGATCGAATCGTTGGTATTGGCTTCAGCCAACCCGAAAAACACCCGTGAAGTTCTCGAAAGAAGTTCTCCGCTCTTGTCGAGTGCCACGATGGTGTTTACAAAGGTGGGTTCTTCCTGGTTGTTGATCACCGCTTCAACCTCCTTCATGTGTTCCTCCATGCCTTTTGTAAAGGCAGGCATGTAATGATGAGGTTTGATCAGGTCAAACGGCGGAACACCGAATGGGGTGGTGAACTCTTTGAGCAGAGGATTGTCCATATGGGTTGTTTTAGTTCCGGTCTGGCATGACGAAAGCATGCCGAGAAACAGGATTGCGGATAGAATGGGTTTTAGTTTCATGGGGGGTTAGGATGATTTGATGATGATCGTCTTTAGGATATCTGATACGTCTTCGATAGAATCCGAAGCCATCTCCAGAGATTCAAGAATCTCTTTGTCCTTGATCAGTTCTATGGCATTTTTTTCAGATGCAAAAAGTTCCGCCAGCAACAAATGGTATATGTCGTCGGCAACATTTTCCAGTTCATTGATTTTCACGCAGGCATCGGATATTTTCCTTGGTTTTTTGAGGTTCCGGAGCTCCTGGGTGGCAATTTTCAGCTGTTCACAACCCCTGATAATAATGCTAACCAGCTCTTTATACTGAGGAAGCAGGTTCTTGGGTTTGTACAGCTTGATCTGACGGCTCGTGGCATTGATATAATCCAGAACATCGTCCATTTTTGAGGTGAACTGGTGGATATCTTCCCGGTCGAATGGCGTGATAAAGGTGGAATCCAGCGAATCGAAAACCGCATGAGCAAGGTCGTCGGCCTGCTTTTCATAATCCTTGATCTGCCTGAAATGATCGAGCTGCAATCCCGGTTCCGGACTCTCGACAATTTTCAATAATATCTGAGCAGACTCAGTGAGCAGATCGGCCATCTTTTCAAACAGCGGGAAAAACTTTTCTTCTTTCGGAAGAAGGAATTTTTTGATGAATCCTCGGGCCATGATGTTTTTATTATGAAGAGTTGATCAGTCGTTGAGCGTTAAGGGCACAACCTAGTGAATAAACAGGGTGATAATGTAATAGAGTCCGGCACTGATGATGACATTGACCGGAATGGTCCAAATCCAGGCTTTGACGATATTGCTGGCAACCCCCCATCTGACTGCGCTCAGTCGTTTTGCCACGCCGACGCCCATGATGGCACCGGTAATGGTATGAGTAGTACTGACCGGGACCCCCCCGAGGGTTGCGAAAATCACCGAAACGGCTCCGGCTGTTTCGGCACAGAATCCCTGAACCGGTTTCAGGTGAGTCAGGGAAGTGCCTAGAGTTTTAATTACTTTTTTTCCGCCGACCATAGTGCCCAGCGCTATAGTGCCGTAGCTGGCAAATATCACCCAGGTTGGGATATAGAACTCGGCTCCAAGTTGGCCGGTGCTGAATAACAAAATCGAGATAATACCGATGGTTTTTTGAGCATCGTTACTACCGTGCCCGAGGCTGAAAACTGCTGATGACAGAAGCTGCATGACCCTGAACCCGGCATCGACCTTTCGGGGTGCTGTTTTTTTAAATATCCGCATGGTGGCGGCCATGACCAAAAATCCGAGTCCGGCACCGGCAAGCGGAGCAATTACAATGAAAATAGCGACCTTAATGATGCCCGAAGCAACCAAGGCACCTGGGCCGCCAATCAATAAAGCGGGTCCGATCAGCCCCCCGATCAGGGCATGCGAAACACTGTTGGGCAATCCAAAACGCTGGCAGGTAAAAACCCAGATTATGGATGAGAGAAGGGCAGTCAGGATGACATATTCATTGATGGCATTGGCATCGACAATGCCTTTTCCAACAGTGGTTGCCACATGAACGCCGAAAATAAACAGCGCGGCAAAGTTCCAGAATGCCGCCCATAAAACACCGAGAAACGGGGTGAGAACTCTGGTTGAAACAACTGTTGCAATCGAGTTGGCAGCATCGTTCCGGCCATTCATGAAATCGAAGACCAGTGCAACTGCAATAATGATGATGACCAGCGTTGGCATAGGTTATTACGCTGATTTGATGATCAGGGTCTTCATGATATCTGAAACGTCTTCGATCCGGTCAGTGGTGCCTTCGAGCTTTTCAAGAATCTCCTTGTTTTTAATCAGCTCGATTGCATCCGTCTCAGTTTCAAATAGTTCTGATATCAGCTGATGATAGATATCATCGGCAATATTTTCCAGATCGTTGATTTTAATGCAGGCGTTTTTGATTTTGGTTGGATCCTTCATGTTGGCCAGCTCAGGTACAGCGATTCTGATCTGCTCACAACCCCTGACCACCACCTCACACAATTCACGGAACTGCGGAAGCATTTTCTTGGGCTTGTAGAGCTTGATCAGTTGGCTGGTGGCATTGATGTAATCGAGCACATCATCCATCTGAGAGGTCAATCGCTGGATATCTTCCCGATCGAACGGAGTGATAAAGGTAGAGTCAAGGGTATCGAAAACGTGATGCACAATGTCATCTGCCTTGGTTTCCAAACTCTTGATTTCGCGGAAGGTCTCTTCCTGTTCGGCGGGTTCATTGGAATCAATGATCCTCGACAGGAGATGAGCCGCTTTGGATATCAACTCTGCGATATCCTCAAACATCGGGAAGAACTTCTCTTCTTTGGGAAGTAAAACCTTTCTTACTAAGCCTTTAGCCATAATTTTTCATGCAAAAACGAAGCGGGTAAGTTACTCTTTTATTGATTCGGTAACCACTTCCCGTTCTGTTTTTTTATGAGCCGGATGCGGATGCCAGCCGGCAATTCCGATCATGATAAAAAAGCCCACGATATAGGCAACGGTTACGTGCCAGCCTTTGCTGAGGTAACCGAAAGTGTTCTTGGCCTGCGGGTACATATTCGACAGGGCAACTCCGGCGGAGGAGCCGAACCAGATCATGGAGCCACCGAATCCGACTGCGAATGAAAGGACGCCCCAGTCGTAGCCTCCCTGAACCAGACAGAGCTTGGTGAGCGGAATATTGTCAAAAACAGCCGACACAAAACCCAGGATGAACGAACTCATCATGGATGCTTTAGGCAGCTCGTCAACCGGCATCACGGAGGCAATGGTTACCAGTGACATCAGAAACACGGTCCCGCGCCAGGAATTCTTCATCTCATGCCAGGGGGTCTTTCTGAAGGTTGCACCCAGTAGAATGGCAATCCATACACCTAATGCCGGGAAATCAAGGGTATAGTTGGTGGTAATGGCGCCGGCTAAAATCAGGAATACGATGAAAAGCTTGCCTTTGTCAACTCTTATGCCTGGCTCATTATTAGCGTCAATAGGATTGTACTTGTGTTGTTGCAGCGCGCCGACCACGCCGAATATGCCAAACGCGGCAACCGAACCGATAAATGCCTTAAACACCCAGGTGGGGTTGACCCCATCGATCCACATCAAAGTAGTGGTGGTGTCACCAACAACGGATCCGGCACCTCCGGCATTACTGGCTGCCACAATGGCTGCCAGAAAGCCCAGATGTACCTTGCCTTTATAGAGGACCATCGCCATGGTACCCCCGATCATGGCAGCGGCAATGTTATCGAGGAAAGAGGAGAGTATCATAACCATAAAAAGCAAAACCAAACCGCCGGTCCAGTTGTTTGGCAGGAAATTAGGAAGTACATCAGGCACTTTCGACTCTTCAAAATGTTTGGCCAGAATGGCAAATCCGAACAACAATCCCAGCAGGTTAAGCAGTGTTCTCCATTCACCCTCTTTCTCAGGAGTGCCAGCAATGTGTTCAATGAGGTTAAATGAGGGATCGAAAATGAACTTGAATGCAAGGATTACAATCAGTCCCGTGAGTGCCACCTCCATGGTGCGTTTGTGAAATACGGCGACGCACACCAGCGTAAGCGCAAAAATGATGAATTCAACACGGATTGATCCGATCGAAGGAACGGTTCCGGAACCGGCTGCAAATGTTGCCAAAGGCAGGATAAGGAATACTGAAAGTAACAGTGCCCGTAATCCTGAAGTTTTAAGGTTTTTTGTTAGCATAAGGATAGGTTGATGTTTTCGTGGCTAAGATAATTTCTATTACGGCATTATTTCATGGGTTCCTGGCAGGTCGGCTTATGATTTTTGTCAGGAAATTTGTTTGAAATTCCGGCTGCATCAATTAGTAAATGAGTGATTTGGGTTTTGCAATGCCGGTGCCTGCTGCATTTTCTGATATTTCATCACCTCGTCCAGCGTTAAAGCACTCTTGGGTTGAAATGCGTCAGACGAAGCATACTGACGGAGACTGAAGAGCAGTTGCCGAGCAGCTGGCCTTTTATCCAGATTTTGTTTCAGATCGGTTCCGGTGATAATCAGCTTTCCTGATCCGACTTTTACCTCAATAACCAGTCCGAGACTCCGGTTAGTAAACCAATCGTCGATGATTCTGACAACCGGAGTTGGCGCCGGTATCAACCCGTCGAGCAATAAAGGTTTGGCCTGTGATACGATATCCCACCACTGGAAATTGCTGTGATAATCTGTCGGGAAGTATTTTAATGCCGGATGTTTTGGATTGCACAGGATGCCCAGCGTATGGGGAGGCTGGCCACTTGTCCAGGCGGTGTTCCAGAAAATGGTGGAGAACCCCATTGGGATATTGCCTCCTTTTTCAGGAGAAACACCATCCGGGCCCAGACACAATATCGCAGATCCTCCTCGGTCAAGCAAGCTGACCAGTTGCGGTGTGACTGTGCTGAATACGGGAATATCCGGCAAAACTGTGCCAGCCTGCTTTTTAGGATAAACCCAGAAGTCCCAATGGTTGACCCGGTCACCTATTTGGACCTCAATGGTAAACTTCGAAGCCCCGGTGATGTGCGATAAAGGCCACTCGATCTTTCCGACAGCGGTATTGGTTCCGGTTGGAATAGATGCTGCCGACCAGGTGATTTCCGTCTCGGTTTTTCCATCTGAATTGATAATTCTGATTGGCCCCTGCTGATCTTTCAGGTCAGATGGCCCGTAGTTGGCGATTTCCACATCAGCCTTGAAAATTTCATCGTTGTTGAATATCAGTTTATCCATTCTGGCCAAGGGCACCAGTGAATTGCAAAATTGGCTGTACTCTTCGGGCGTGATATACCCTTTTTGTTCCCAGAAAGCGTTCAGCACCCCGACGAGTGCGGTACCCTGACCCGGAAAATCATGCAGGTCGAGCAGTTCAAAACCCGCCATGCCCGGTGTGCGCAGTGAAGCCTCGATATCGGCTTTGTAGCATAGCGCCTGAAGCTTACCCGATGCCAGTAAAAATGAATCTGCCAGGGAACCCAGATTGTTTGCTTCGAGCGTCTCTTTGAAAATCTCCAGGTTTTTAGGCTTCACAACGCCTGTGTATTGCGGAATCTCCTTGAAATCGGGGTAAACGCACCATTGACCGACTTCATGGCTGACAACCGGTTTATCCGGATATTGGTTGGCGATGATCTCCCGGAAATCATAACTCGTTTGGGGTTCCCGTGCGTTAATGATGCTGGCCAATCCTTCGCCGAATCGCTGAATACGCGGATCGGGCGTACAATAGAAATCCTGGGATGAAACTACCGGCCACCCCGAAGCGCTGGTGTACAGCCTCCTCTTATCTTTGTTTTTCCAGTGCGTAACCAGACCGTTTAAAAAGACCACCTGATCATCCCCGCCCGGTTCATTGCCATACGACATCATAATAAAAGATGGGTGGTTGCCGTAATCGTTCATAATCCTCTCGCTTTCAGCAAATATCCAGGTGTCGAAAGGTCCGCCGGTTCCGACATCCGTCCAGGCGCCACACTCTACGTACAGATAAATTCCTTCGATATCGGCAGCCGTGAATGCAGCCTCCGGAGGGCACCAGGAGTGGAACCGCATGTGGTTCAGACCATGTGCCCTGATGATTTTGAATATTCGTTGCCATCCCTCCACCGTCATCGCAGGATAACCGGTTTTCGGAAAAATTGCACATTCGAGAGTGCCTCTGAGAAACAGCGACCGGCCATTTATGGCCATCCGGGTTCTCTGGATTTTCAAATCCCGCATGCCGAAAAGTGTTTTGGTTACCTCTTTACGGGAAGATTTATTCATGACCACACTAACCTGCATTTCATACAGGTTCGGTGAAAACTCATCCCACAACCGGCAATTATCCCCCATCGGATAGATGAGCTCAAATGTCTCCCTGCCCGTAGGGATCGTCTTTTTTATCCCGATGGAATTCAGCGTATTTCCGTTTTTTCCGTAAAGTTTTGCCATCACCTGAATAGAAATATCCTCAGGATTGACAGAGTTATTTTCGATTTCGCCGATAATTTTAACCGCATGATTTTCCACATCCGGATAAAGCTTGACCTGCCGTAATCCAACAACCGGCAACGCCTCGAGAGTCATTTTACCCACAATGCCGTTCCAGTTGGTCTGGGTATGGTCGGAGACGCTGTGGGCATTTTCCCCCACATTCACGATCATGCGGTTATCAATACGGATGGTTAACAGATGTGATCCGGGTTTTATCAGATTGGTGAGATCATACCGATGGGCAGTAGAGAGGTTATCGAGCTGTCCGGCACATTGACCGTCGATCCATACCGTTGATTGCCAGTGGCATCTTTCCAGTGTGAGCATGATGCGCTGATCATTCCAGTCCTTCGGGATCTTTATCTCGCGCTGGTACCAGGCGGCTCCTGCATAGTAAACATCCGGCTGAAGCCAGAACGGGATCTTAATGTTCCCCGGCTGGCGGTATTTTGCATATTTATCGGCGGTGTACCACGATTTATCGATCACCTGGCCGGTCCATTTGGTGTTGACAGTGACCGGAAATCCCTTGCCGTTTTCCGTCAGCGAACCCGGAAGACGCAGCGTGTTATTCTCTGGGAATGGCTGCGCAAACCACCTCTGTACGCTCCCCAGGTCAAGAGAGTCAATACGGTATTTCCAGGAGCCTGACAGGTCGCGCTGATAGGTGACCGGCCGGCAGGAACTGAGTATAATCAGACTGATGAGAATGGGGAGGAGGCGTTTCATGATATGCTGATTTGCTGATGTGCTGATTTGCTGATGTGCTGATGTGCTGATGTGCTGATTATAGGTAAAGTATAAAGGTAGAAATAAATGTCTACCGCCGGTGCAACCGGCGGGGACTAAAAGGCTGCCCCTGCAGGGCATCACATCAATCAGCACATCAGCACATCAATCAATCAGCACATCAATCAGCACATCAGCTTCATTCCCGCCCCTTCATCCAGAAGCCAGATGAGCTTTCCGGCCGGGTGAACCAGGGAGGCGGGTAGTTTTTGCCAACCATCCTGCCGATGAATGATCTGAGCTACTTTTTCAGCCTTACCTGGTCCGGTAACGATAAAACAAACCGCTTTGGCGTTGTTGATCAGGCGGCCTGTGGCGGTGATCCGTTGCTGATGGGTCACCGGGTGCTCTGTCGCTGCAAACAGTTCATGGGAATCAAATAGCCCGATATGATCCGGAAAAATGGAAGCCGTGTGCCCGTCGTCGCCGAGACCGAGCAGAATTAAATCAAACTGCGGGATGCTGTTTTTTGGTGGAATTTTTTCCTGAACGATGCCTGAATACCTTTTTGCCTCAGTAACCGGATCATTTTCTCCTTTAATCCGGTAAATATTTGCCTCCGGAATCTCCATGCTTTTCAACAACGATTCCTGGGCCATCCGGTAGTTGCTTTCAGGGTCGGATGGGGGTACGCAGCGTTCATCCCCCCAGAAAAACAATATTCTCGCCCAGTCTAAACTATCCTGATACTGACCGGAAATCAATTCGAACAGGGCACGGGGTGTCGAACCGCCTGACAGTGATATCGTGAAATACCGGCCAGATTCCTTTTTTGATAACCCGTCGGAGATGAGCGAGATCAGGTAATCTGTCAACTGATTGATATCAGGAAATATTTTTATACTGGAATTCATCGTTATAATTCACAATAGATACCGTCGTCCGACAGATTTTTACAAGGATAGCGCCAGGTCATATTCGGTTCTTCGATCAGATCATCAGCTCTTTCGGGGCCCCAGGTCCCGGCGGGATATCCGAGAACCGGAATGCAAGGGTTGTTTTTCCACGCCTCCAGCACCGGATCGAGAAATTTCCAGGTAGCCATCACGGCGTCGCCCCTGGCAAAGAGGGTGGAGTCGCCGGTCATGCAATCGAGCAGCAGCCTTTCATAGGCATCCGGGATTCTGTCGATGGAGAGATCTGAGTAGTGGAAATCCATGTTTACCGCATGTACATCGAACCCTTTGCCGGGCATTTTCATTCCGAATTTCAGCAGCATGCCTTCATCGGGCTGTATTCTGATAACCAGTTGGTTGTG
>Ga0066602_10002144_pt1 | contig 12082 bp, 12 predicted proteins | sample Higcelweek5metaG_FD_59481 | JGI IMG/M metagenome (GOLD analysis project Ga0066602, IMG submission 59481) | Freshwater pond sediment microbial communities from the University of Edinburgh, under environmental carbon perturbations - High... | ecosystem: Environmental > Aquatic > Freshwater > Pond...
AGACGCTCTTCTCGAAATCTTCCGCTGGACGAACGGCGTCTTCCGTTTCCAGAACGAGGCGTCCCCGCTCGCGCCCAACATCCACGGCGAAACGATGTCCGTTCTCCTGGACGCCTTGCGCCGCTACGACGAAATGCAGCTTTCGGAAAGCACGCGCGACGCCGCGGAGACGCGCGCCGACACCAGCGTATCCGGCGCCCTGACCGACACGCAGACCTGGCTCGTGCCCGTGTCGGAAAAGCTCGACGATTCGTCGAGCGCCGATACCCAAGTGACCGAAGACGCCACGAGCGAATTCGAAATCGTCGTCAAGATCGATCCTCCAGGCGCCTGAGCCCGGAGTCGGAATCCGTCAAAGACCGGCCTGGTAGGCCTTCCATGTCGTGGAAAGGATCTCTTCGAGGGACGAATGCTTCGGGATCCACCCCAGAAGCTCCTTCGCCTTCTCGCCGGAAGCCCACAGGGCGGCGGGATCGCCTTCGCGGCGCCCGACGATGCGATGGGCGACCTTGCGCCCGGTGACGGATTCCGTCACGCGGATCACGTCGAGCACGGAATGTCCTTGTCCGGTTCCCAGGTTCACGACGAAGGATTCGCCTCCCCCGGCCAGGCGGTCGATCGCGAGCGCGTGCGCCTCGGCGAGGTCCGTGACGTGGATGTAGTCCCGCACGCCGGTACCGTCGTGGGTGTCGTAGTCGCTTCCGAAGACCTGGGCTTCCTTGCGGACGCCGCAAGCGACCTCCATGATGACGGGGATCAGGTTCGCGGGATTGCGCTCGAGTCCCTTCGCGCGCCCCTGCGGATCGTAACCGGCGGCATTGAAGTAGCGCAGGCACGCCGATTTGAGCCCGCCGATGCGGCTGTACCAGGAAAGAACGCGTTCGATCTCGAGCTTGGTGAAGCCGTAGAAGTTCTCGGGCTCCTTGGGGTGGTCCTCGTCGATGGGCAGGTAGGCTGGCGCTCCGAACACGGCCGCCGACGAACTGAACACGACATGCTTCACGCCGACCTCATGGGCCGCTTCGAGGAACGACAAGGTGTTCATCAGATTGTTGCGGCTGTACTTGTACGGATCGAGCATGCTCTCGCCAGCGGCCTTCCACGCCGCGAGGTACACCATGGCCTCGCACCCGGCGAGAGCGCGGCGCGCCATGAGAGGGTCGCCCACGTCCCCGTGGACGAAGGTCGTCGCGGCCGGAACGGAAGCGCGATGCCCCGTGGAGAGATTGTCGTAGATCACGATGTCGTGCCCCGCCTCGAGAAGGCGGTGGACGACGTGGCTTCCGATGTATCCGGCTCCGCCGGCGATGCAAATGCGCATGGGATGCGTTCCTGGATGAAGGATGGAAGGGTGTCGGTCGATGATCAATCGCGTGAAAGCGCGAGGATCGTGATGTCGTCGTTGGGCGCGCGCCCCATCGTGTGGGCGTCCCGCTGGGCCAGCGCGTTGTGGACCGCCGCCGCGGAGCCATCCATGTGGCTCGAGATCAGAGCCGCTTCGAGCCTCTGGAGACCGAACTGGCGCCCATCCCTGTCGGAGCTTTCGTTCAGTCCGTCCGTGTACAGGAAGAGCATGTCGCCAGGCTCGAGAACCGTTTCGGCCTCCGCGTACTGCGCGTCGTTGAACATGCCGACGAAGAAGCCACCGCGGTGATCAAGCCGTTCCGCCGTGCCGTCGCGGCGCACGAGGAAGGGATACGGATGGCAGACGCGGCAATAGCGCAGCTTCCCGGTCGCGAGCTCCAGAAGACCGGCGAACGCCGTCAGGTAGTGGTCCGTGCGCACGGCGCGCAAAAGATCGAGATTCACCTGCCGCAGGACTTCGGCCACGCTGATTTCCGTTCCGGGGCGCACCCATCGCAGAAACGACATCTTCGCCATCGCGGTGACCAGCGCGGCCGGAACGCCGTGCCCCGCGACATCGGCCATCACGAGAAAGACGGTGCCATCCCCCATGTCGACCACGTCGAAGAAATCTCCGCCGACCTTCCCTGTGGGCATGTACTCGGAATGGAGGCTCCATCCCGGAAGCTCGGGCAGGCGCTCGGGAAGCAGTCCATCCTGGACTTGCTTGGCCATGTCGAGCTCGTCCTCGAGGGACTGGTTCACCTTGGCGAGACTCGTATGTGCCTTCTCGAGATCGAGGTTCTTCGCTTCCAGCTCCTGGGTACGTTCCCGCACGCGGACCTCCAGCTCGAGGTTGTTGACCCGAAGCTGCTTTTCCATGCGCTTGAACGACGTGATGTCGGAAAATGTCCAGACGTGCCCGATGTTGCGTCCGCGATCGTTGGTGATCGGACGCGTGCTCAGCTGGAGGACGCACGATTCCGGCCATGTGACCTCGAGGATGGTCTCGTGGTAGCCTTCCGGCTCGGACTCGCTGACCTTGAGGAACGTCCGCAGCTCGGTGGGCGTCGCGAAGCACTCGCAGATGAGATCGACGGCGGTCGCGAAGCTCATCCCCTTGAATTGTCTCCAGTGGAGGCCGAAGAGATGGCCGAAACGGCTGTTCGGCCAAGCGATGATACCCTGTTCGTCGACGACCACCAGACCGTCCCGCGACGACCCCACGATGGCCTTGAATCGGCTGTCGACGACACGGCGCTCCGTCATGTCCTCCACGAGGAGAGCGACATCGAGTCCCTGCGACACCGTGCGCAGGCGCAAGCTGCGGATTTCTCCGCGCACGACGTGTTCGACATCCCATTCGGAGAAACCCCGGGGATTCGTGAGATGCTCGCCCAGATCGGCCAAAGGGCCATCCCCTAGAAGGTGTCCGCCGAGTTCCTGAGCCTTGCGTCCGCGCCAATCGGCCGGATCGGCATCGAAGAAATGGGCGGCCCAGTGGTTCATGGACTGGATGCGCCCATCGAGTTCCAGCAGAAGAACGCCGAGTTCGGAGCCTTCGTTCGCCTCCGACGCGGCATCCCGCCCGGAGTCACGCGGATGCATCATGCGACGAACCCCGTTCGGCCGCCGATGGAAATCGCACAACGGATCAACAGAGCATCGCATCGCTGCGAAACGCCAAGGGTGGACGAAGCTCTGGTGAATAGGTTTGTCGTCATGCTCGGGAGAAATCATAGAGCGGGAGCGTCTGCCCTCGCCACGGATGCATCGAAGGTAGGAACTCGGCGCTTCATCTGCATCGTCTGCGGATTCGTCTTCGACGAACGCTTGGGCGATCCGGACGCGGCCATTCCTCCAGGAACCCTCTGGGAAGACATTCCGGACACGTGGCGTTGCCCCGTCTGTCGCGTTGGAAAGAAGGACTTCGAACCATTCAACGGTTGATGATCCATTCCACACGCACCCATTATCGGGACGATTCGTCTCGACAGGTCACGAACACGTCACGAACGCGCCCGTATTCGTCCTAAACCTTTCGGAATGCATGAACGAGTGGCGCCGGGGAAGAGGAGCGTGCATTCTATCTTCTGAAAGCACCGCCCAACCCCGGAACCCCTCAACTGGAGGACATCATATGAAATCGCTTCGCAGCATCCTTTCGCTCACCGCTTTCGCAGCCGTCGCCGGCCTGGCCGTCCAAGCCACCGCCCAGGATGCTCCTGCGCCGGAAAATGCCGCCGTCACGGCAGCGAACTCGACCAAGCAGACTCTTCCTCCCATCAATGCCGACGACACCGCCCGCGAGCCTTCTGTCGGCAAGCCGGAGCGCGGCGGCGAAGGTGAACTCGAGATCATCACGCGTCCTTCCGGCGGCGAGGTCTATTTCGCCGACGAGTACCGCGGCAAGAGCCCGCTCTCGGTCAAGGTGCCCTCGGGCCGCAACGACCTTTCCATCGACCTCGACGGCTGGAACCTGGTCAAGACCCGCGTGAACGTCTGGGCCAACAAGAAGACCACCCTGAACCTCGAACTGAAGCTCCCTCTGGGAACGCTCCAGATCAAGACGATTCCCGGCAAGGCGAACATCACGCTCGACGGCAAGGCCATCGGCAGCACCAAGGGCGCCGAACTCAACGTCGGACGCGTCCCTGCGGGCAAGCACAATCTCTGCGCCACGGCTGGCTCGCTCAGCGGTTGCCAGGCCATCGAAGTGCCTCGCGAAGACACCCTCAAGATCAATCTCAAGCTGAAGTCGCGATGAACTGAGCTTGACAGCCCGAGGCTCGTGCCCTAAGTTTACGAGCCTTGTACCGCGCGGATGGCGGAACTGGTAGACGCGCTAGATTCAGGTTCTAGTGATCGAGAGGTCATGGAGGTTCAAGTCCTCTTCCGCGCATGAAAGAATGATCCGTTAAGGATCGGAAAAGGCCGGGAAACCCAATGAATAAGCGGGTCCCGGCCTTTTTCATTCCCTCCCGAGCCTCGCTGAAGGTCGCTGGATAGCGCCAACATCCGCTTCAAGTGCGTACTTTTTGCGTACATCCTCGCGAGAGTACGCAAACGGCGGGCTGGCGGGGCCGGAAAAAGTACGCAAGAGGGGAGGGACACCCGTGCCCAAGCTCGCGCAACCCAAGGCGGAAACGGTCTTCCGCAACGCCCAACCCAAGGACAAGCCCTACCTGATTCCGGACGGCGGCGGCTTGAACATGCTGGTGACGCCCGACGGAACGAAGCTCTGGGTGTTCCGGTACAGGGTGGACGGCAAGGAAAGGAAGACCGCCATCAAAGGGGGCTACCCGAAAGTCTCCGTGAAGGATGCCCGTGCAGAGGCCGAGCGCTTCCGGGACCAAGTAGCACGCGGGGAGGACCCTGGTACCATCCGCAAGGCGGGGAAGGAAGAGGCCACACGCAAGGCCGAGGAGATCGCCAAGGAGGAGGCCAGGAGCGCGACCACCTTTCGCGTGGTGGCCGAAGAGTTCCTCCGGGTCCGCATGTCCCACCGCACGGAGTCCACGCGCACCGCGGCGGACCAGAGGCTTCAACGGAACATCTACCCGTGGTTCGGGGAGCGCCCCATTTCGGAAATCACGGGACCGGAGATCCTCCAAGCCCTGCGCCGCATCGAGGCAAACGGGAAGTTGGAAACGGCGCACCGCCTCCGAGGATTGTGCAGCCAGGTCTTCCGCTACGCCATCGCCACGGGACAAGCCGAACGCAATGTTGCCGACGACCTCCGCGGCGCCCTGTCCAGCGTCCAGAAAGAGCACCGCGCCGCCCTGCTCGATCCCGTCCGGTTCGGCCAGTTGCTCCGGGACATCGACGGCTACCAAGGCTATTTCGCGACCAAGTACGCGTTGCGCCTCCTCCCGCTGGTCTTCACCCGTCCCGGAGAGCTTCGGCTTGCCCAATGGTCGGAGATCGACTTCGAGCGCGCCCAATGGGACATTCCCGCGGGACGCATGAAGATGCGCCTACCCCACACGGTCCCGCTCTCCCGCCAGGTCCTGGAGATCCTGCGCGAACTGCGCGCCCTGTCCGGCGACGGCCCCTACCTCTTCCCGACGCCACGCCAACGCGACAAGCCGATTTCCAACGTGGCCGTTCTGAACGGACTCCGACGGATGGGATACGGCACCGAGGAACAAAGCGCCCACGGCTTCCGAGCCATCGCCCGAACGCTTCTGGACGAACGCCTCCACGTCTCCCCCGCCTACATCGAAGCACAGCTTGCCCACCGCGTCGCCGACGCCCTGGGCACCGCGTACAACCGCACGCAGCACCTGGAACCGCGTCGGGCGATGATGCAGACGTGGGCGGACTACTTGGACGAGTTGAAGCAAGGCGGGAAGTGATGGCTACTAAGCCGAAAGCACCACCCACAACCTGGGGAGAAGCCCTACTGGGCGCCGCCCAAAGCGTGACCAAGGAGCAAGCGGAAAGGCGATCCACTCAACATCCGCTTGGGAACGCGTTTCAATTCTTTCTCGACGGGAACACGGCAAGCCCGGTTCCGGACGTAGAAAAGCGAACATTCAAGCCTTCAAGTGGAAGCCTCCCGAAGTGGCTTGCGGACATTGCAGACGAAGCGATGGAAAAGATCCGGAACATGCCCGAGGAGGAACACCGCCTCTGGGACAAAATCCTTTCACTCAAAGAGGAGAACCGGCGACTCATTGCCGAGACTGAGCGACTTGGCAAGCAAGCGATGGCTTTGACCTGCGACCTTGCAGTGAATGTCCCCTATGCGGAAGCATTCAAGACGGCGATTCAGTCCCTCAGTGAGCGCGACAATGAGCGACTTGCAAGCTTGTTCAGAACAAGTTTGAAGGGCCGACACCCATTGAAGGATGCCCCGTTGTTTTTCGCTGCAATCGCGGAGGATCTGGTAGCCAGCGCGGAGGCGCGCACGAAGAGCCGCGCACGAGACAAAGCCAACGGAAAACGAGGAGGGAACGCTAAAGCGGAGAAAGCCCGCAAGAAAGAGGCAGTTAAGCGAGATTACCTCGCCGAGAAGAATGCTCCTCGGCGAGCGGCACTGGAATCGTTCCAAGCCACACACCCCCGCTGCACCCTTCCCGAAGCCGCCAAGGCCCTCTCGGAAGCGATCCCCGGATTATCCAAGGTTGCCGCGAAGACCTGGCTGGCCCGTTTCATCAAAGGTGGCGCCATCCCGCAATTCGCAGCGGGGTACCGTGGACGCCCGCGGAAGGAAACAGCTGGCACAAGGGAACGCATGCAATGAGCGACGAGAGAAGCGCATACGAGTACGACCTGAATTCGCCGAATGATCGGGCAGAATATGATAAGCGGGTAATGAAGGCAAAACAGCGTTTCGACGCACTCATAAAGAAATGGCCGCATTCACGCGACCCAGAAACGAATAGGGAGAACATCGCCAAGCGGGGGAACCTGGTCGCCAAAGGAATCCTGCCTTGGGCGTTGATGGAAACGTGCGCAGAGCACGACGAGAAGGTGCTATCCCTCCCACTCGCAACGCAAAAGCAAAAAGCAGTCGAGGCCATCAAGGAAGCCTTGCAGCACCCTGTTCCCGCCGATCCCGGCTATGTGCCGAGTCCAGGCAGGATCTACCGCATGGATGATCCAGAAGTGCAGGCCAACTTACGGAAGGCGGATGAGATAGACGGATTGCACCAACTTGCATACGAAGCCGCAACTGAACGCCTGTTGAGTGCATCACGAGAGCGAGCTTCCAGGGAGAAGGCTGGTTCGAGCAAGGGCGGAAGCACAAAAGCACGAAATACGAAGGAGCGAGTACGGAAGGAACGTGAATACATGACCGAGAAGAACCGCCCTCGCAGAGAAGCATTGGACGCATTCCGTACGCAGCACCCGGATTGCACCCTCCCGGAAGCCGCTGCCGCTCTCTCGGAGCGTCTCCCTGGACTCCCCCGGGACGCAGCCAAGAAGTGGCTGACCCGAAGTGTCGACGGAGGTGCAATCCCACAATTCGCCGCGGGGCGGCCCGGACGCCCACGAAACAGAAAATAGGGACGTAGGGGGGTAGACCCCGGCAACCCTCGATAGAATAAGGCTTCCAAGGCGAAGACTTGGGCTCTTTTTGTCCCAATTTCCGCGCCGGATGTTGTCGAAGGTCGCCGATGCAGGAAGACGTTTTCCGGCAGGTGCGACGGAGACAACGCCATGACCACGACAACCGAATCCCTCCCGCTCCTCCTCCGCGAAAAGGAAGTCTGCGACCTCGTCGGAAAACGTCACACGCAGTTGCGCGAGGACGTGAACAAGGGAACATTCCCCGCTCCCGTATCCATTGGAGCGCGTGCCATCGCCTGGAAGCGCGCCGACATTCTGGGATGGATCGACGCGCGCCCCTACATCCGATCCACCACGCCCCCGGCGGCACTCGGGAAGGCGTGAACAATGAACGCGCAAACCTCGCGACTCTCTGGACGCCTCCGCCGCGACTGGATCGACGCTCCTGCATTTTTCAAGTTGGAAGGGTTCTCCTGGAGGGGCTCCGGCCCTTGGGTTGAACTGGGTATATGCCCGTTCCACAAGGACCACCGCCCAAGCCTCCGCGGGAACCTACAGACGGGACGCCTGCGCTGCATGTCGTGCGGATGGAATGGAGACTTGGTCGCCTTCGTTCAGCAGCGGCACGGCCTGGGCTTCCGGGAAGCGGCGCGATCCTTGGGCGCCTGGGAGGAATTGCCCGACGACGGAACCCATCCTTTCCGGAGAGCCATCGCAAGCGCACCCAGAGGGGGCACCCGATGAACGAGCGCCGATTCTGTCTCGTTCCCGCCAACGTCGAAGCGCTTGCCCTATCCCTTCCAAAACGCCCTGGGATGCGCCTCCAAGCCATCCACGAGTACACCCGCGCCGACGGCTCGCCTTGGTGGTGGATCGCCCGCTGGAAGCATCCGGAGACGGGCGAGAAGCTGCCGATCCCATTCCACCGCGGGCCGGATGGCGCCTTCGTTCGGAAGATACCGGAAATACCCCACGGTGCCCGCCCCCTCTACCGCCTGCACAAGATCGGGCAATACCCGTCCGAAGTTGTCTGGGTGGTGGAAGGCGAAGCGTGCGCCGATCTTCTGGAATCGCTCGGTTTCATCGCCACGACCTGGCCAAACGGATCGCAAGCCGTGCCCGCGACAGACTGGTCCCCGTTGGCCTCTCGGCTGGTGGTCCTGTGGCCCGACAACGACGGCCCCGGCTTCGAGGCGATGGACGCGGTTCGGCGCATCCTGCGCGCCCTGGGCGCCCGTGTGGGAACCTTGGAGGTGACAGCAATCAATCTTCCTCCGAAGGGCGATGCCGTGGACTGGCTGCGCTCCTTCGTGTCCCGCTTCGGATGCCGAAAGATCCACGAGGTTCCAGACGGCCATTCCATCGCCTGGCATGAGATCGACGCATTTCCGCTCATTGAGGAAATGGCGGTGGCAGCATGAACCCGAACCCTTCCATTTCCACGCCGACACCCACCCGCGGAAAAATGCGGGAGCGCTTGGAAGCGATGCCGGAGCCGACCGCGGCATTTCCGAAGAGTGCGCCGGAATCCGGCGTCGGCCTCGTCTGGGCGTGCGACGTGGTGCCCGAGCCGTTTTCCTGGCTTTGGGAAGGATGGATCGCCGCCGGAAAGCTGCACATCCTCGGGGGGCGGGCAGGTACGGGAAAGACAACCCTCGCAATGTCCATCGCCGCAACGGTCTCGCGAGGAGGGATCCTACCTGATGGAAGCCGCTGCGGAGTGCCTGGGCGGGTTTTGATCTGGACGGGAGAGGATGACCCAAAGGACACATTGGTTCCGCGCCTAGCTGCTGCGGATGCCGACTTGGAGAAAGTGGCCTTCGTCTCGACTGTACGCGACGGCACCGCTTCCCGTTCGTTTGATCCTGCAACCGACCTTGGGCAACTTTCCGACGAACTGGAGAAAATTGGAGGCGTTCGGCTTCTCATCGTGGATTCCATCGTCTCCGCGGTGGCTGGAGACTCCCACCAGAACACGGAAGTACGCCGCTCGCTCCAACCCTTCGTTGACATCGGAACGCGGCATGGCTGCGCCATCCTGGGAATTACCCACTTCTCGAAGGGGACGAGCGGAGGCAATCCCTTGGAGCGGGTGACCGGAAGTGTCGCATTCGGCGCGCTGGCCCGTGTGGTCCTCGTCGCTTCCAAGAACGAGAACAGAAAGGACGGTGAAGCATCCTGCATCTTCGCCCGGGCGAAGTCGAACATCGGTAGGGATCACGGCGGCTTCGGATATGACCTCGAACAAGTGCCGCTCGAACGATTCCCGGGAATCGAGTCTTCCCGCGTTCGTTGGGGTACTTCGCTCGAAGGGAGTGCCGCGGAGATCCTGAACGCAGCGGAAGGGGGGGGAGACAGCGAGGACTCGGGAAGCGATGCTCGTTCATGGCTTGCCGACATGCTTGCCTTCGGAGAGGTTCTGTCCACGGACGCGAAGGACAAGGCGAAGGAGGAAGGCTTTTCCGAAAAGCGGCTTCGAAAGGCGCGAGAATCCTTGGGTGTTCACGTCCGAAGGGATGGCTTCGGCAAGGACATGAAGACTTGGTGGAGTCTCCCGACACCGAGCAACGGGGTAAACGCATGAACGGGATTCCTTGCCTCTTCACTGCATTCCTGCCCTTCATGCCCATTCCTGCCCTTCGCTGGGTGTGGGCACGAATGAGGAAAAAGGGCACGAATGGGCTAGAACCGATGAACAAGGGGGAGCAATGAGCAATACGACCGCCGACCAGCTACGCGAGCAATTCAGACGGCGCCGTGAGGCCGAAGCAGAGGCATTCCTCCGAAGGCGACTCGCTCACGGCCCGGCCTTCGTGAAGGACGTGAAGTTGGACGCGAAGCGCCAAGGGGTGTCCTGGGCTTGCGTCCGCCTGGCCCGACACGTCCTGTGCGTGGAGTCCAAGCCATCCCTGGAAGGGCAGGTGTGGAAGCTTCCTGCATCTTAGTTCCGCCCAATGCGTGCGCTGCGCGCACGCACGCGCGAGGCTGGAACACACGTTCTACCACGGTTCGACCCAACGTGCGCTGCGCGCACGCACGCGCGAGATTTGTTGAGCTTTGCGAGTCCAAAAGCAGGCGAAGCAGAGATGCTCCGAACATTGGCGTACTGATCGCCTGGAGTTAGCTGGAGCCTTGACGCGCGAGGAATTTTCCGGCGCCTTTACGCGCGACGCGCGCGCGAGGCATCATTTCTCGTTGCGTACCTTTTGCGTACTTTCGCATATTGACGCGCACACAAGCCAACTCCCCATCCCTTTGTTTATGCGGTTTTGCCAGATCTAGTTTCGATCCTCTTCCGGAAGTTCTTCTTCCGAGGGTTTTTCGTTTCTTGCCTTTCGGGTTGGATGCACGCATCTCGGATGCATCCGGATCCGTCAGCGAACGGTGCGCCACCCCAAGCCAAGCAGCCTCCATGCGGCTCGCTCGCGCACAAGATCGCGCGCTCCAGCAAGCAGAATCTGCTCGGCAATGTCACCCTCGGGGCCCGACACGGCAAGCCACACGGTCCCCACGGGCTTTCCTGGCGTCCCCCCGTCGGGGCCGGCAATCCCCGTGACAGCCAACCCGATTCCCGTACCCGAAAGCAGACGGCGTGCACCGCGAGCCATCTCCAGCGCCGTCGATTCCGAAACGGCACCATGCTCGACAAGGGTCTTCGGGGCGACACCCAGTTGCGCGATCTTCACCTCGTTGGCGTAGGCCACGACCCCGCCGACGAATACATCGGACACGCCCGGCAAATCGGCCAATCGCGCGGCGGCAAGTCCGGCGGTGCAGGATTCGGCCAGAGCGACGCGCCAACCGCGCCGTCGAAGGCCCTGCACGAACGCATCGAGCATCGTGGTCCCCAGCGGCCTGACGACGGCATCGCCAAGCAAGCGGGCGACCTCCTCGCGAGCCTCTTCGGCACGAGCGACGCGCGTGGAAGGATCGCCTCCCGGAACCCGACATTGAAGCTCGACACCCCATGGCCCCGGAAGCGAACAGAATTCGACACCCTCGAGTGGAAGGGAGGCCATGAGCGCCTCCTGCTTCGATTCCCCGAGTCCGTGCGTGAACATGCGCGCGATGCCCGGCGCGCTCGCTCGCGCCGCCAGATGCGCGACGAGATCGGACTCCCACATCTCGCGCATCTCGCGCGGCACTCCCGGCAGACAGGTCACGGAGAACCCTCCCCGCCGCATGCGGAATCCAGGAGCGGTACCGACAGGATTCGACACCATCTCCGCACCATCCGGCAGGAGGGCTTGGACGAGCGCGAGCGGGTCCAGTGGGATCGAGCGTCGGGCGTAGCTCGCTTCGACGAAGCGGCGGGCATCCGGATGTTCCAGAAGAGCCCGTCCGAACGTGTCGGCGACCTCCGAACGGGTGCGGTCGTCGCGAGTCGGCCCCAATCCGCCGGTCACGACGACGTCGACGCCATCGGCCTCGAGGGCGCGCAAAGCTTCCGCAAGCGCCCCGACCTCGTCGGAGACGATGCGCACTTCGCGCAGATGAAGACCCATCTCGGCGGCGCGCGAACTGATCCAGGCCGCATTGGCTTCCGTCCGTCGCCCTTGGAGGATCTCGTCACCCACAACGACGACAACAAGTGCATGGTTCATCTTGCGAAGGTACTTTTCCTCTCCACCATGAGCCTTCCGGCCCTCATCCTCCTCGCAAGGCTCTTCGGAGCGCCCGGCGACACCGTCGCGACGGATGCCGCGCATCCTCTCGTTCC
>Ga0066602_10002148_pt1 | contig 12073 bp, 9 predicted proteins | sample Higcelweek5metaG_FD_59481 | JGI IMG/M metagenome (GOLD analysis project Ga0066602, IMG submission 59481) | Freshwater pond sediment microbial communities from the University of Edinburgh, under environmental carbon perturbations - High... | ecosystem: Environmental > Aquatic > Freshwater > Pond...
TCCTGGGACGCGGAAGCCGCGAGAAGCGATGAGTGAATATGGAAATCAGGAACTCAGGAAAACGGAGGACAGAAGAAGGAATATAGAAACTAGAAGTTAGGAGACAGAAGTCAGGAGGTAGGAGCCTGCTTGCAGGCGATCCGGACGACAGAAGGCGACGAAGAGAGCAGAAAACACAACAGGAGACGGAATTCGAATATAGAAGTTAGGAGACAGAGACGGAGAGCTTCAGCATTTTGAGCCACAGAGAACGCAAAGAGTACAGAGGATAGAAGGCAACGAATGCTGAGCCTGTGGCCTGTAGCACGTAACAAGCTGATCGTATATATGCTCGCTACTCGCTACTACTCGATAACAGAAGACCGACGACAGAGGACAGAGACTGAAGGCAGCCCTTCACGATCCGTCCTCCGCCATCCGCCTTCCGGTTTGGAAAAGTTCAACACCATACCCAACGCAGTCGCTTCCCTGGGAAGCGACGGGGCAACGCCTACCCTGACATGGCCCTACCGGACTATGTCATGCCTCGCCAGCTTCGTGCGAAGCAGGAAGCGAGAGATTGGTTGCGACCTGCCTCGCCAGCCCAGCCTCGGACCCACATCAGCCTCGTACCAACTGGAACGAGGCTCGTCTCGCCATGACAGCCGTGGACCAACCGGACCACGGCGAACTGCGGAACGTCATGGCGAGAGATGGCCTCTACGAAGTCCTTTGATTGCTCCATGACTATTCTCGTCACCGGCGGTGCCGGCTATATCGGAAGCCATACTATCCTCGCCTTGCTTGAAGCAGGCTATGACGTTGTGGCGGTCGACAACTATTGCAACAGCTCGCCGGAGTCGCTGCGGCGGGTGCGGGAACTGGTGGGCCGGGATTTCGCGGTTGAACAAGCCGACTGCCGAGATCGCGCGGCAATGGAATCGCTCTTCCGCAAACATCGGATCGAGGCGGTGATCCATTTCGCTGCGCTCAAGGCGGTGGGGGAGTCGGTCAGCAAACCGCTCGAATACTACGCCAATAACCTCGGCTCGTTCACGACATTGCTCGCTGTGATGCGTGATGCCGGGTGCTTCCGGCTGGTGTTCAGTTCCTCGGCCACGGTGTACGGCACGGCGTCGGAACCACCATTCGCGGAGGACGCCCCGCTGGAGGCCACGAATCCATACGGTCGCACGAAGCTCTTTGCCGAGGAGATTCTGCGCGATGTCGCCCTGGCCGATCCCCGCTGGCGGATCGTGCTGCTGCGCTATTTCAACCCTGTGGGCGCGCATCCCTCGGGCCGGATCGGCGAGGCCCCGCAGGGTATTCCGAACAACCTCATGCCCTACGTGGCGCGGGTGGCGGTGGGCACGTTGCCGCAACTCTCCGTGTACGGGAACGACTATCCCACGCCCGATGGCACGGGCGTGCGGGACTATATTCACGTCTGCGATCTGGCGGAGGGGCATGTGGCCTCGATCGGTGCGCTCGACCGGCTCAAGGGTGCGGAGGCCATCAACCTCGGCACGGGCCGTGGCTACAGCGTCTTGGAAGTCGTGAAGACCTTCGCGTCCGCCTCCGGTCGTCCGGTGCCCTACAAGATGGTCGCCCGCCGTCCTGGCGACGTGGCCGTGAGCCTAGCGAACCCCGAGAAGGCGAAGACCGTGCTCCACTGGACGACCAAGCGCGATCTCGCCGCCATGTGCGTGGATAGTTGGCGCTGGCAGCAGGCTAATCCCAAAGGTTATGCGTGAGGCCAGCGCTCAATCACTCGCTTTTGTTGAGCAATAAGGCTGGCGAGGCGGGCCGTGGTCCGGTGGGTCCACGGCCGAGATGACAATGGCAGTCACAGCCCCCGAATGGTTACGAGTGAGGCTGCGTTCCGATCCGCGGCGTACCCACGGGAACGCCGCGACGTGCGCAGCCGGGATAGCGCTGGCAGCAGACGAATCCGGAAGGGCACGTGTTAAGGAAAAAAACTACATAGATGCCTGATATGTCACAAACTTCTTCGCCTCTAGAAAGCTCAGATCAGATGGGTCCGAGAGAGGCTCTCGATCAATCCGTGAATAGATCCTTCCCTAAGCGCAAAAAAACCTATCTCTCGTACGTCTTATCGGGAAAAAGTGAGGTGGCGAGCGTTTCATCGCGAGATATACGTTATGATGTTTTGCGTGCAATTGCAGCGTTCTCTGTTGTCACTCTTCACACGTCGGCCCAAGTTGTTGGAAATCGGCCGGACGTTACTAGTGCATATTGGTGGATAGGGAATGTTATAGACGCGTGTACGCGTTGGTCTGTTCCTGTATTTATAATGGTAAGTGGCGCTCTTTTGCTTGGGGAAACTGGGCCGTTCTCTGATTCTTGGAGATGTGCCATGAAGAGAGTGGGGCGCACTCTCCGAGTTTTGTTGGTATGGTCTGCGGTCTATTTTATTGTGCGGGTGATGGCGAGTGATCGAGCTTCGGCGGGGCAATTTGTGCGGGATTTTATTTTCGGATCGCCATACTACCATTTGTGGTACTTGTATATGCTAATCGGTATGTATTATGTGGCACCCTATGTGAATCGGGTGTTTACGCAGCTCTCTCAAGCTGAACGCCTTATTCTTGTCTTTTCGTTGTTTGCTATAGCTTCAGTCGAAATGCTGCTGACTCGATTTGTTGGAGCGGTGCGGCCGCGTACAGGACTTTCGCTTTTCGTGGAGTATCTGGGGTATTTTGTGTTAGGTGGCTTGTGCCGAGAGTATTTGTGCCACACCGCAGCGAAACAATATAGCAGGATGCGTTACTTGCTGGTTGCATTATTTAGCTCTCTCGTGGTTGCCGCAGCAGTGGGGGGGGCTTTGCCCTACTTGGGGGCGCGGGCATGGGGTGTCATGTACTGCTATTTGAATCCTCTTGTTGTTATCGCTTCATATTGCGCTTTTGGCCTGGCTTTACGGACTCGCGGTACCGGACGGTTTGTTAGGCTCATTTCTCGGTTAGCGCCACTTACACTCGGTGTATATCTCGTTCATCCGATTTTTCTGCTTCTACTACATAGGTCTGCGTGTTGGTCATCGGTGACGCGGTCCTTGGTTGCTGTTCCCTTAACTGCACTTGTAGCATTTCTAGCTTCATGTTGTTCAACATGGCTGGTTATTCGGATTCGTTGGCTCTCTCGGGTTGTATTGTACTAGTTATAGATGAGAGACTCTGATGTGTTTGATGGAAGCGTGAAGTAGTCGCGCTAAACTTGTTGGGTAAAAAGTAGGCGTGTTCAAAAATGGAGAAAAGTGTAGGGAATAGAAGTGGCTTCACCCGCGGTCGTGAGAGGGATACTCATCGTGGGAACACAGCGGTCGTCTCTGGCTACCTCGGTTACTCGAACGTCGGTGATGATATGCTTTTGGAGGCAACCGTCGAAATACTGCATCGTTACGGAGTTGATCGGATCGTCTTAAGCGGAGCGGCGGCCTTGTCGGAGAGCAGTTTTGATCGAGCTGAGTATCTGCCAGAGATTCCTGGGAGCATTGGCGGACTCGTTCGCATGTTGCTGGGCGGTGCTTATAGGCGAGACGTGGTACGTGCGCTATTCATGAGCGACCTGTACGTGGTTGCAGGTGGTACAGTGTTGGCGGGAACGAGACTAGCTGTATTGCGTACCTGGCTCATCCGTTGCCTGATCGCCAAATTATGCGGATGCCGAATAGTGTTTCTAGGTGTTGGAGTCGGAAATCTCAATAGATGCAGTGCACGTTTGCTCGTTCGGTTGATTCTGGCGCTAGTCGATCGCTGCTCGATTCGAGAGGAAGACGGCTGGGGTGTGGTGAACCGTCTCTTGAGCCGAAACCGGACGGTACTCAGTTCCGACCTTGTCTTCGGCTTGCAATGTCCGGCCACGCAGCAGAGCAATCCAAGCTCTACTGTAAGACAGCGGAAGATGACGGTCGCCTTTTGCTTGCCGTACTTCTTTCCGGCGGAGCATTCCGTAATCGGTGGGGCTGCCGATTGCGCCGCGGAGAGGTTTCGCGATGCAATTGCCGGGTTTGCCGACCGTCTTGCTCGAACGGGGAACTATGAGATCGTTTTCGTCCCTTTTCAACGACCCTACGACGAGCGCGAGATCGATTGCATTGAGAAGCGGATCGGGAGCCCGGTCCGGCGCGCCTATTTGTCGGGAAGGTGGAATGAGATAGCGGATCAATTCTCAGGTTTCGACGCGGTGGTGGCGATGCGCTATCATTCACTGGTCTTCGCCTCGCTCTTGGGGATCCCGGCGTTGCCCATCGAGTACTCGGACAAGGTCACGAGTTTGGTGGCGGAACTGGGCCTCGGACGGTTTGCGGTAAAATACTATATGTGGCAGGATGTCCGCGATGCTGTCACTCCGGAGCTTTTGCATGAGAAATTCGGTGCGCTCATGGCTTCGGGAACCCAAATGAGGCAGGATCTGGCCACGCGGGTTGCTGCCTTACGGACTCGCGGTGAGCGGAATGATGCGCTCGTGCGCGAAGCGATCGAAATGGCAGCCGTGAATTCGCGATGAGGCGCTTTCTGAATCTCGCCGGTGGATTTGCGCAGCCGGTGGTCTCGGTGCTGTCCGGCATGCTATTGACGCCTTTGATCATCTCCCGTCTGGGGATGGATGCATACTCCTATTGGCCGCTGTGCGGGTCATTGGTGATGTATGCCAATATAATCACTGTCTCCCTTACGGCTGGAATTCGTCGGGAAACGATCTATTGCCTGGATCGCGGCGATATAGACGGGGCTCGCGGGGTTTTCAACTCGGGTGTGGCCCTGGTCGGTGGAATCGCTCTTGCGCTCCCGTTGGTGGGGCTTGGACTAGTCTTGAATATCGGGAGCCTCCTGGTCGTGCTGCCGGGATTCGAGAGCGCAGTGAAAACTCTCCTGGTTTTCATCTCCTTGGCAGTGTCGACCGATCTCGTTTCCACCTGCATTTTTACCGGCGCCTACTCCAGCAGTCATTTGTATATGGAGAAGGTGGCGTTGGCAGTCGGTGCCCTCCTCCGGTTGGGAGTGGTGGCGCTTCTCTTCTCCTGCGGTTTTGCTCGTCTGGAGATCCTCGGTGTAGGTGCATTGGTCGCTTCGACGGTGACGTTAATCATCTCGATCTGGAGTTGTCGGCGACTCATGCCGAAGATCCGCATCAACCCGTTTGTCTATGCGTCCCGGATCAACATGCGCTCCCTGTTTGGTTTCGGCCGCTGGATGTTCCTCGTTGCCGCCGGTACGTACATCTTTCAGATGCTCCAGTATCTGTTGGCGAATCGATTTCTTGGTGTAGTTTCCGCCGGTCGATTGGGTGTCATCTTGCAGGTTGCAATTCTGTTTTCGATCATTGCATCGCATTGCGGCTTTGTGATGTCACGGAAATTGGTGGCGCTTTGGGCCAATGGATCCCTCGAGGAATGCGGGCGGATTGCGGCCATGTATACTGGCATGGTGGTCTTTGTGATGGTGGGCGTAGCCGGATTGTTGTCCGTGAATGCGGAGTTTTTGTTCATGCAGTGGATTGGACAGTGCGACCCGGAGCTTGCGGTGGGCTTTCGTTGGATGCTGTTGGCGTCGGCGGTCGTGCAGCCTCTTTCGATGGTGGGTACGCTGCTGATTAACGCCAAGCGGTTGAGGGTGAACGCACTTTCGTCGGTGCTGATGGGCCCGGCTCTGTTTATAGCCTGCAGTATTGGCCGAACGCAGGGGATCGGACTGTTGGGCCTTGTGATTGCGATCAACGGGGTTCTGCTCGCCCGTAACATATTGTTGATCATCGATGCGACTCGACATTGCCATTTTCGTGCGAAATCGCTCCTGCGGGACGTTGTCGTTGGTGGAGGGGCGATCGGCGGGCAGGTTGGAGCGGTCGGGCTGCTTCATCAATGGGTTGTGATTCCTGGATGGCGCGGTGTTTTCCTCGATAGCGTGCTGGCGTTCGCGATTTGGGTAGGGGTGACGCTACTATTCTCCCGAAACGCTCGTGCTGGTGTGTTGGGATTGTTGAACCGGAGTGTGGTGCCTGTTCGTGTTTCGAGGACCTGATCCGGTGCTTTTCGGACCATCCGAATTGCTACGGGGTCAACCGCTGCAATAGAATCAATTTAGCTCGGGGACGAATTGGGGCTCGGATGTTATGCACGGCGCGGAAAATACAACCCATGCCCTACCGGTCGGCCCGCACGGGCGCACACCGGTAAACGTATGTTCAACGACCGTATACAGGGACCTGTGCATAGGCTGTGGGATCTGTTCTGCAATATGCCCGACCCGCACCTTGGAGATGGGGTGGAACGAGACGGGGCTGTTGATCCCGCGCGACAAAGGAAACTGCAATCCCCGTTGCCATCACTGCCTCGACGTCTGTCCCTTCCTTGAGCACACGCCTCAGATCCAGAAATCCCCGGAGGCGTACTTTCCGGAGAGCGCAGATCATAGTCCCGGAGTAGGTTCATACGTCGGGTGCTATGTCGGGCATGCGAAGTTGGGTTTCCGGGAGGCCGGCGCTTCGGGCGGGATGGCCTCTTGGTTTCTCGCCCGATTGTTGGAACAGGGAGTTGTCGACCGTGTGATCTGTGTACGGCAGGCGGGGGACGGTGAACGCCTATACGAGTATACGGTTGCCACATCCGCCGATGAAATCCGGGGGGCTTCGAAATCGGCGTACTATCCGGTGGAGCTCTCGGGAGTCATCGGCGAGGTGCTCACGCAAGACGCCCGTTTTGCGGTGATCGGCCTGCCATGTTTCGTGAAGGCAATCCGGTTTGCGTGCAAACGGATACCCCTGCTAAAAAGGCGAATTCGCATCGTTGCGGGTCTGGTGTGCGGGCAGTCAAAGAGCCGCCATTTTGCGGACTATCTAGCCTATAAAGCAGGGGTGGATCGCCGCGATGTAAGTAGTGTGGTGTTTCGCGATAAGCGACGTAGCGCAAAGGCCAATCTCTTTGGCATGCGAATCACGACCAGTGGTGGTGAGGAGCATGAAATACCGTGGGTCGGTGCCTACAGCAAGGCTTGGGTTACGGGAATGTTCTCACCGCGAGCGTGCGCGTTCTGCGACGATGCATTTGCCGAACTCGCGGATGTGAGCTTCATGGACGCATGGCTTCCCGCGCAGATCGACGACCCGAAGGGATCCAATCTCATCGTCTGCCGAACCGCTGTGTGCAACGCGATGATTCAGGATGCCGCCTGGTTGGGCGAAATCGACGTTCGGCCGATCGATGTTTCGCGGGTCGAGGAAAGCCAGGCTCCGGTTGTAGAGTGGAAGCGGCGCGATCTGGCGTGGCGGCGCTGGATTGCCGAAAGGAAGGGGAAACCCGTCCCGCCGTTGCGTGTGGCCGCGAGCCGGCCGCCGCTCTGGGATGAATGGCGGCTCCGACTGCGGGAGACGTTACGGGTAGCTAGTCTTTGCGAATGGGCGCACGGGAGGGCAGCGGGCGAGGCAGGCATGCGGCGGGCAGAACGGCGCCTGGAACGCATCCTTTCCTTCTATCGATTCTACATAAGCAGCAAGCAATGGCCCGGGAGGGCACACCGTTTCCCTCGTTGGTTGATCGTGCGCATTGCGAGAGCACTCGGGTTCTCCTCCTGCGGGGCCTAGGTTCCTTTCCGGTTGCTTGTGCGGCATGCATTGAGATCATCCGATATGAAGATCATTCTTGGCGGAAACGGCCCGACAAACAACCGAGGTTGTGCGGCGATCGCGTACGGGACAAAGAAGATACTAGAGAAGGAGTTTGAAGCAGTTGACATCATCTCTTGTAGTTTTGGACATCCAGAGCGACGCTTTGCGGTTCCTGGGATTCGTGAGGTCGGTTTCGACCTAGTTCGCCGGCGTTGGAGCGCCCGCTGGTGGAAATACTGGATGAGCAGAGGCATCGGCCGGAAATTGGATTATGGAGATTTCGCGATGACGATCGAACCGCTGCTGGGCGATGCGGCGGCGTATCTATCGGTCGGTGGGGACAATTACGCCATTGAATATGGGTTCGACATCGTCGAACGCCTTATGGCGCTCGACGCGTTGGCGGTGAAACGCGGAGTCCCGACAATCGTCTGGGGGGCCTCGGTCGGGCCGTTCAGCCAAGATCGACAATTCGAGCGGCGGATCTTCGACCACTTCAGGAGCTTGGGTCTGATCGTGGTCCGCGAGCCGGATAGTTATGAATACCTACAGGCCAATAGTGTGCGGGACAACGTGGTCTTGGCACCGGACCCATCGTTTGCCATGGCCCCCGAGCGCGTCGAATTGCCGGCAAGATTGAACGAAGCGGTCGAACAGGGGCCCATCGGTTTGAATCTCAGCCCATTGATGGCGAAATTCGTATGCGGCGGCGATTTGGAGGCGTGGCATGTCATGGGGGCGGAGATTGTGGCACGGTGCGTCGCGATCGCGGGGCGGCCGGTTGTTCTGATACCGCATGTGGGCAGCACAAACGGAGACGCGCGGATGGACGACGAGCAATATCTGCAAAAGGTCTGGAACCGGCTAGGCGACAATGTGCGCAGCAAAGTGGAGGTGGCGCCCGGCTCTCTGCGAAGTCCCGAGGTGAAGTGGCTCATTTCCAGATGCCACGCCTTCATCGGTGCCCGGACTCATTCGTACTTGGCGGCGGTTTCGACCGGGGTCCCCGCTATTGCCGTGGCCTATAGCAGGAAAGGGACGGGGCTTTGTCGCTGGGTTTTCGGCGACGAGCACTGGTGCATTCGTGCCGTCGACCTTACGCCCGCAGCCGTGGGCGTACAGCTGGAACAACTGCTGGGCGACCACGCGCTCGTACGGCAGAACCTTGCGCAATTCGCCGCGGCCGCACATGCAGAAGTGTTCAATCTCGGGGCGAGGGTGCGTGCGCTGATCAACTAAGGACGGGAAATCGAGCCGATCATGGAAGAGCAGGTTGCACAAGCAACACTGGTAATCGCCGCCATCGCAGCCGTTTTGCTCTGGCTTTCCGCCGTAGCCTACCCACGAGTGCTGCCTGCGGTGCTGGTGGTGGCGGTACCCTTGTTCGCACTGACGCTGAAGGCGTTCAGGGTCAGCCCACCCTTCCCTTCGGTCGAAACTGCCGCGGTCACCGGGCTGGCAGTATGTTATGGATTTCGCCGGGCGTTGAGCGGGAAAAGGGTGGCGAGGGGGCCAGTGGGCAGCGGCATTGCCTTGGGACTGTTTATTGCCTGTGCGTTGTTTTCGACGATAGTTAGTTCGCGTGCGGGTCTTTCGTTGAAGATTGTGGTCGCGGGTATCTGGCCGCCGGCGGTCGCCTATTTCGTGGGCCGAGCAACCGGCGCCGAACGAGAAGCGCGCAGAGTATTCGCTATCGGCCTCTGTGTTCTGGCTGTGATTGTCGGCATCTATACGGCGTCGAATTTGGTGATTCGAGTCGGGGTTACCGGCGCACTGAGTCCCAGTACATTGATGTGGATGCGCGGCGATGGGGCGATCAACAACCTGTTTGTTTCGCCTTCCGGCGGAGTTATGACGATTCTAGTCGGAATTCCCGTCGGAATGTGGCTGCTGTTCAACGAAACGAGACTGATACGGGTGCTTGGTGCACTTAGTGTCGGCAGTGTCTTCTTCGTGAGCCTGTTTAGCTTCAGCCGCGGGGGGTGGATGGTGGCGGCGCTCCTGATTGTGGTCGCCCCGATGATCTGTTTCGAAAGCTGGAAGCATCGTCTGATCACACTGGTGTCTGTTGTGCTGATCATCGCCGCGGTCTTTGCAGCCAGCGGTGTGGCCACCGAAGTGGTGTCGGCGAAAATGGGAGCGGGCGACTCGCGTTTCGATCAGGTGCAGCAGCAGAACAGGGAGAACGTGTTGTTGCGTCTCCAAAACTATGGGCGGTCAGTTGTCGCGATCTTCCGCTATCCGTTGGTGGGAGTTGGCCTTGGCAACTATCAGGAGTCCTATTCGGATGGTGCGATCGGCGATTCGGGAGGGGGCGCGGAACTTTGGTTTGCGCACAACCTGGTGCTTACTCTGATCATCGAGATCGGCGCGCTAGGCGCGTTCTCATACGTGGTGTTTTGCGCAGTCGGAGTGCGCGCCGGCTTGACGGCACGGTTTCCCGATCGGCGTGAGAGGAAGCTGAATCTATGCATGGTCGCCGGTGCACTTGGCATCCTGCTGCTTGCTTCGACAACAGGTGGCCACCTCATCAGCCATTTGCAGCCTGTGGAGTCCGACACCTATTTTTGCGCACCTACGATGATCGTGCTCTTCACGACCCTTGGGGTTCTCAGCAGTCAGCCGGCGACGGGTTCGCGTCGTCGCCAAACGGCGATTATGGAGGTGCGCCGATGAAAGTTCTGATCTTTGCACCACGGAACCCGTTCTCGGCCACCGATGGGTTCGCGTTGTATGTTCATAACGTCTTTGGGGCGTTGGCGCGGGTGCACGAAATAGGGCTGGCCCTGCGCTTTCCGGAGGAGTGCCCCCTCCCGTTGCCGGATGCGCCGGTCCTCCGCACCTTTCAGTCACCGGGCTCCGGGGGATTCCGAATGCCGCGTTGGCGGTATCTGTTTCCGAAGCCATACACCTTCGGGAGCTCGCAGGTATCCCGCGAATGGGCCCGGGCTGTCGTCGGCCAGTATGAACCGGACATCGTGTTGTTGGGGGCTGAATGCATGGGGCCGTTGGCCGAAGCACTGAAAGGCCTGTGCCCGCTTGTGTATCTCCCGTTGGACTCCTCGGCGCGCAACCTCTTCGAAGTGGGAAAGGCGCACCACGGGTGGCGAATGCTGTGGTTATGGAGCCATGCTCTCCGGTGGGTTATCTACGAGCGGAAGCTGGCCGGATTGGTGGACGCGACGGTTCTCGTGTCGAAGCGCGATGCGCGTTGGCTGGCTTCGGAGCGGACAATGGATTCGCTCCACGTCCTGAGCAACGGCGTCGATGCTGCCGTTTTCAGGAAACGCGAAGAGATATGCCAGGAGTACGACGTCGCAATCAGCGGCAACTTCCGATACGCCCCTAACGCTGATGGATTGAGGGAGGGCGAGGCGATCGTCAAACGGGTGCGTACATTGGGAGGAAGGGCCGTTAGGGTGTGTGTCTGTGGGCGGATAGAGCCGGCTGCACGGGCACAATTGCCGGCCGACTGGACGGTGCATGAAAACGTTCCGGATATCGGTGCAGCCATCCAGGCAGCCAAGGTGTTTCTGTCCCCTGTCCGGTTCGGTAGTGGCATCCGCAACAACGTGCTTCAGGCGATGGCCTGCGAAATGCCGATCGTGACCTATCCGGTAAATGTTGAGGCGATCGAGGGACGGGATGGCAGCGAGTTTCTGGTCGCAGGGACTCGCGACAAAATGGCGGAGAACATCCTCGGTCTTTTGGGTTCGGCGTCATGGCGGGAAGATCTCGGGCGCAATGCACGTCGCTATGTGCTTGCACACCATGATTGGGGCACGGTGGGCAGTCGGTTCGAGAAGTTGTTGGAATCCTGTCATCGGAAATGGCATGAAGCTTCAATCGGAAGACAGGAAATAAAGAAATGACCGATAGCAGGATACGTGTGGCCTTCGTCTCTGAAGAGACTGGCATGGGTGGCGGCGAGACGAGCCTGATCAACACGGTAAGCGCGCTGAAGCGGACGACTCGGGCCATTCCCATCATTGCCGGTCCTGGAGGCTGGTTGGAAACGCGCTGCGCAGAAATCGGGGTGGAGTACGTGCGTATCCCAATGGGGAGATTCGCTCTTCGAATGGGGCTCTTCCCGTCGGTTTCCTTGCGGACCGCTCGGGCGCTCCTCCACTTGGTTCGCACGCGGCAAATCGATGTGCTCCATGCAGAATCGGCCGTCCCGCTGGTATACTGTGCGATCGTCTGCTCATTGACCCGAGCGCGCTGCGTTGCCACCTGCCATGGTTTCTGGCCGTTGCGGCGGCGTATGTCTCGGCTGGTGGTGCAATTCCTTTGCAGCCGGATCTATCCGGTTTCGGAGCCGGTCGCTCTGGATATTGAGCGATGCCTACCCCGTGATCGCCCTCCGATCGTTCGGCTACCACTGAGTGTTTCGGCAATCTTTTCCGAGCCCGGCGAGACAAAGGCCGAGGCTCGCGCACAGCTGGGTATCGGCGAGCATCTACATGTC
>Ga0066602_10002154_pt1 | contig 12037 bp, 6 predicted proteins | sample Higcelweek5metaG_FD_59481 | JGI IMG/M metagenome (GOLD analysis project Ga0066602, IMG submission 59481) | Freshwater pond sediment microbial communities from the University of Edinburgh, under environmental carbon perturbations - High... | ecosystem: Environmental > Aquatic > Freshwater > Pond...
TTATCTTGCATCGGTGGGCAAAAATAGAAAATATTATGAAGGGACAACCGCTCCATAAGCTTAAAGCCACGGTGCAAGTTTAACCAGCTACTAAAGAACCCCAAAGAATCCCATTTCGGAGTGTTTCGGCTGGGAACGGCGCGATAGTTCGTCATCCTTCTTGGCGGGTATTGTTCAAATATCGCCATTGAGTGTTTCCTGCTCCCACTCAAAAAGCTGTCAAAAGCGATTTTTTGAGTAGCCTGTTAATACGGATCAGCTCGCGCCTCACCCAGTGCGGTTTGGGCTGACGGTGTCCCCGATAGGTTTTGGCTTTTAGAGGTTTCCTGAAAATGAATGCATTTGTGCGTTTGAAGATGGCAATCGTGAAAAATGCTGAACCAACTATGAATAAAATGCCAAGTAAAATGATTGTGTTCACAAGGAATTCGGTGGAAAACATCTCCAGCTCCTGAAAAGAGCGTTAAAGAAAACATTCTTTGGACAAATATTTATCTGTCTTATAGCCACAGCCAAAATAAAAGAGGGCAGAATTGGAACATAATTTGGCCGATATTTTCTCCATTTTCGTCTTTTTATTTCACCGTAACTGTCGTATAAGTACAATGGCCCTGGGAAAAATCAGTTAACATTTTGCCCCCTACCGTTGCAATTATATGACAGATAAGGTCGTCTATTTTTCTATTCAACCCACTATGTCATATTTTTTGTGATATTTTCTATAAAAAGGCCACTGGATTTTGTTTTAGGTTTTTCATGAAATTTTAATGTTTCAAAGACTTTTTTGACGAGGCCGTTTCCCTTATTGACTTTTTTATGACAGGTTCTTAAAATTTACACCGATTGCATTTGTGACTTAAATCTGCGATGATATTATTCATAAATAAATTTTTCGTACAACATATTGAAAATATGCTAACTATTTATTATAGTTAAATAATAATCTTATCAAAGGAATATTTATGCTCAGGGTGAAAGCGATGACCATCGTTTGTATGGTTCTTTTTGTTTCGTTGTTTGCACAGCAGGATAGTCTGGTAGTTCAAGCATCGCTTCCGGATTCAATAAGAATCGCTATTGAGAAACAGCAAAAAATCGAGTCTTTGAATAAGACGATAGACACGTTGTCTAGTTCAAATCAATGTCAAAATATTCATGATCTTACTCAAGATGAAAAACAATATTGTATTTCGCGTTTCAACGCCATTTATCCTGAGGGAAAATAATGTATAAACTTTTTCCTGTATTAATATTAGGCGCGCTAATTTCAGTTGCTTCTGCCAGCTTTCCTTCAAATTTTCTGACAGTTGTGAAAAATTTGGTTTCTGCGGGTTTGAATAGTCACAGAAGTACAACAATTGCACAAAGTGAATTTCAGCCTTCAGATGCTCCTGGCATGGTTGTTTCTAATGTGAATGTATTTAATGGACAGCCATCTTATCAAATCCCGCTTTTGGGTTTAAATGCCAGAGGGAACATTGGTTGGTCTTTATCCCTTTCGTACAGTGGTGGTGTTCAGCCTATTTTAAATCAGCCTAATAGTCGCTCACCATCCGGTTGGGTCGGGTTGGGTTGGAGCATGTCTCTTCCTTATGTTGCTGTAGATCATCGTGGAACAGTGTCTTCGACGGATGACTTTTTGTATTGCGGTTTAGGACCCTATGGTGGGGGACAAATTGTTCAAAATAGCGAAGGAAAGTATTTCTTATCCACAAATCCCTATGTACATATTTTTCCAACAATTAATAATAACCAGTTTCAATCCTGGCTTTTTGTATTCCCCGACGGCAAAAAGATGTATCTGGGCGAGACAGAGAATACCAAGCGTTATCAGCGATACAAGGGGAATAAAATAGGAGTACATCCCTCATCAGTAGCAACTACAGGTAAGTTTGTTTATCGTTGGGATATTTCTCGATTTACTGACTTTAACGAAAAAAATACAATTGCGTTTATTTTCAATCCACTAATGGAAAATATTGATGGCGATTATGGTTATACCAGAGAAAGTTATCCGCAAAAAATATATTGGACTGATGCTGCGGGGAAAGAAGTTGACGCGATAACGTTTAATTATGGTTCTTTGCTTTCTACTGAATACAAAGGGTATTCTGCAAATGAGTCAAAAGATCAACAACGTCTTTATGAAACAATGTATCTCAATAGAATTTCATATTCTATTGAAGGGGAAACATATCGTAATATTTCGTTGACGTATATACTTTCTAGTGCTAATGCAGTAGAGTCTAAACGCTATCTTACAAAAGTAACAGATCAAATCGTAGGTGGTGAAAATCGTATTTGGAATTTAGGATATGATCCAAATTATCAAATGTTGAATAAAGTTGAAAATCCAATTCACTCTGTCGAAAAATTTGAATATAATTCGTTGAATTTAAGTTCATTTTCAGATGCAGTCTCTCCATCAACAGCTGATGTTATCCGCAATCCAGCTGGTAGTGCTGTAATAGTAGATGCTGGCAATGAAGAAAAATGGAATAATGGAGCCACTTGCACAGAACAATTCTGTTATAATCAAGCGAAAGATATTACCGATGATGACAATGCTATCCTGTATCTTCAGATTTATGAAAACGGAGGTAATTATTTTAAAGAGGTAAACAGATTACAATATACACATGCTAAGAAAAAAACATTATACCCATCAAGTGATTACTTTGTGGTTGCCAATTTAGAAGGACGATTCCTAGAATTCAGAGAATGGAATGGATCAAGCTTTGATAATAAAAATAGCGAAATAGGAGATTTCTTTGTTGATTCCACGTTACTTGCTGGAAAAATCGAATCAGTGGTAGCGAAAGAAAATTTCGTTCTCATCGTAGAAAAAGAAGGTGATGAACGACGTGTTTATCCTGTGGTAAAAAATACGGTTACAGGGAAATGGTCCGTGTTAGATAAAACAAAAGCAGCATGTGGTTTTCCCAATACGGGAGATTATGGAGAATCCGTTCGTGACATGGATTCTGAAGTATGCTTGGAGTGGGAAGATGAAATATCGGTAGATGCTACTGGTGATATGTTTATGGTGGGTTCCAAAAGTAAAGATGTGCTCAATGTTTTTCGCTTCATAAATGGTACGTTCCAAGATCTGAGCGCATCGACTGATTTATTCCCTGATCTTGGGGTTCAGTATACTAAAGATAATGTCCTTTATACTGTCAATTTCCAAAAGAATTTGGAAGGCATATTTATGAATGGAAGCGTTGTTGTCATGGAATTGAACAAAAGTGGAACAGATTATACAGTTGCATTATTCTTTGATGGCGAAAAATTCTACGAACTGGGGAACTATAATTGGGATGATGGGGAAAATGGACGCGGTACTAGCCAATTTTATATTGAGGACAATTATATCGTTGAAGTGTCTAAAGCGCGTTCAAAAGTCTATCTATGGCGCAAGAAAATTGTGAATGGGAAAATAACCTTCGTTAGAAATAGCACGGAAATTTTCAAATTTGATGGAGGCAGTGATATTGTTTATGTTTCTACACATTCAGATGCATTCTATTTGGAACGTCGGTATTCAACGAACAGACAAAGGAAAAAATCAGACGAAACGCGTTATGATCATTTATTGATTGAAGTGCCGAGTAATCCCGATTTAGCCGTGAACGATTGGACAAGTACTCTCAATGGTCATGTGTTTAATCTTCATTTTTCCTCTAGTGATCCAATTGTGTTGGTTTCCACGGGTAGTAATGAAGATGGTGAATTATGTGGTGAAAATGATCTGTGTTTTGAAGCGTATTATAGTGCGAATAGAACTTTTTTGTCTAGTAGTTTTTTAGCAAGCCCTCAATATGAATCTCGTTTTTATATTGGAAATAATGCTCTTTGGGCTCCGAATCAATCTGTTATTTCAACTCCAAATCGCATCATGGTGCGCTCGGTAATTGATAAGACAAGTCATAATATTTTATTAAAAAATGTTCAATATTCAGGCGATAACTACACAGCACCTAAAAATTATCCTGTAGTGAAGCGTTATTGGCGTGAAGCAGGTTCTGGGGCAAGTGATGAATTAAAAAATCAATACACTGAATTTGCTTTTGCCCCCAGCGGAAGTATCGTTGAATTTAATGCGCATACGCTGATGGCACAATTTATGTCCCCAAGTGTATACACAAAGGATTTTACAAGTCACACGATTCAAAACAACACAGCGTATAATTTTGTTGTTGATCGCGTTGGGGATCCTCTTGTAGGGTATCAAAAAAATTTACAAGGTACTATGCGAGTGCAACGACAATATGATGCAACAAATACTTTACGCTCATTGAGTTCTAATTTGTTTAGTATTGATTCCGGTTTTGGTCGAAATTGGCCGACAGGAATGGTTCAGAATTTGTTGGATTCAACGAAATCAATTGCTTACGATATTGAAGGACCTAATGGGAATAGAATTGTGAATGGTGGTGAGACGCTCCTCTTGGATACTATATCGGGGCAGCCGAGAGTTACCGTTCAAAAGATTGGAGGTAATTATTTAGTCTCCCAAACAATACTTGGAACACAAACGTTTCTTGCTGATGGCCAATATACTGTAACATTCCGTGTACCTTTGCAACAGGTGCAATATTATCCAATTGGTTTTAATCCAGCAACAAGAATTAAGTCATCAAATCCATCAGCACTACTTTTCAATGACAGTATGGTTTCGAGTCAAAAAATGACATATTCAGTGAATGAACCCAATCAAATAGAAGCAATGTATTTATGGCAAGCTCGGGATTACTCTGCGTCAAATAATGCATTGAAGACCGGGAATGTTGGTAATTTCCGTGCTGATACTGGATTTGTTCTAAAAAGTCGTATAACGAAGCGAAATCACTATGGCCAAGTTAAAGAAACAGAGGTCCCAGTAATAGGAGGATTGCGTCGCAATTGCACGATTTATGAAGGCTCTCGCTCTTTGCCTGTTGCTCAATTTGTTGGCGCAGCTTGCAGTGATGCATCCGCTGCCACAGCAGAAAATGGAGCTTTATTATCTGTTTTATCCTTGGAACAGAATAACAATTGGGAAATGGCGGGAACGGCAATTGATAGTGTTCAAGTTTTTGATGGTCTCTATTCCTACAAAGTTATTGATAGTTATGGACCAACAAGAAATATTGTATTGAAAGAGGTACAGAAATACAGATATGACTATGTCATATCTGTATGGGCGTATGCAACAAGTGTAAAACCGATGTTGATCGCAGAATTCCGCAGGGCAGACAAATCAATTTATAGGGTTGTTGGAAAGTATGAACCTGTGGAAACATTCAAAACTAATAAATGGCAACGTTGGGAATTGGTTTTGAATTATGATGAATTAGAAGAAAGTGGTTTATTTACTGATTCAAATTCTGTAGGCAATTTCTTACGAGTTTGGATGGGTTTAGGCGAACCGCAGGGTGATGAATCGAGAGTTCTGTATGTGGATAATATGATTACATATCCGTCTTCGGCGACTTTCGCTTTGTCTAGTTATCGAAGAGATGGTCAAGTTCTTTCGTCTACAAATTCCAACAATGAAACAATTCGAAAAATTTACGACAAAAATCATATTCAACGAACGGGCCGTGATCCCAAAGGGCGAATTTTCCAAGACAAAGCCAATCATTATCTTTCTGAAAATCAAGGGGCTGCACAATGATTAAGTTTCGTATATCTTTTTTCGTTGTATTATTAAACATTGCTAACCTATTTGCATCAAGTCCTGTGCAAACAGATTCAGCTACGGCACATATGCGCTCTTACCAGTATTCATTTAATAATGGAAATCTGGTTCCGAACTGGAGTTTTGAAGACGAATATTATTTTTGGGAAAGTAATCGTTTTAGCCGAGCACAATTGATTGCTCGCTGTGGTGATCAATGCCAGCCAGTTACGGGTAGCTATGTGGCTGTTGCTGATTCTGTCAACGGCACGATGATCTCTTCAGAGCTAGTTCCTGTGGAAGGGGGCGCAACATACTCATTGAGTCTTTTTGCTTATGGCAGAAATGTTGTAGGCCTAGCTCCTCAAGTTTTTTTCTATTCTGATTTGAGCACATTAGTTGGATCAGCGCAAGGAAATGACTATTCTAGTGAAGAACGTTGGATATTGCACAAGGATGCATTCCTTGCTCCATCTTCTGCTCGATATGCAAAAATCGTACTTTATCCCCGTTCAGTGACTCTCAATGGACGTCTGTACCTTGACGATGTAATCTTTGAAAAGGGGACAACTTCATCGTCTCGTGCTTCGGTTGGAATGACTATTGCTTATGGAGATGCTTTAGGACGTATACACCAACAGCAACAGTTAATTCACCGTGAATGGGTAAGTGAACTTCTTCCTGCGGAATGCTTTAGTGGCTATTCTGTTCGCGGTGCTGACCTTGCGAGAATCGGATCCAGAGCAAAAGTTTCTGGGGGCTATATTGGCAGCGATGATAGTTTGTTTATTGATAATGATGTTTCGCTCCCAAAACCTGTGGGCGAAGCTACTTTCTTGCAAGCGGGTGGTGGCATTCGAATGGGAGATCGGGATAGTATCACAGGTGATATCGAGTATGGTAAGGCATTATTTATTGGCAACCAGAGCCTAATTAGTGGGAAAAAGACACAATCTTCATCCACATCCTGTCAAATTCCACAACAAGAAGTTGTTTATGGAAGCTCGGACGTATATGTAGGTAATGATGTAACCTATACGCTCTCTTCTGGACGATATAAGGATATGATGATTCGTGCACGCAGTCATGTATATCTTAGCGCGGGCGATTACTATTTCAAAACATTCCATATAGAACCACAGGCTGTTCTGCATTTTGATTTATCTGGTGGAAATGTGCGCATTTTCGTGCAGGATGAATTGCGTATTGATGATAACACGACGTTTGCATACACTCAGGTAAGTTCCAATTTTATTGGTTGGTATACAGCTCAACTATCTACATTGCGTTTGGGCACTATTTCAAATTTGAGTGGTGTATTTGAAGCTCCCAATGCTCGACTGGAATTGGGTCATAACAGTCTTCTGTATGGCTTGATGTATGCAAAAGAAATCTATGTGATGGAAGATGCTACTTTGACTACGCCTCAATTTATTTTCCATGACCCCAAAATTGAGATGGCGGTATTAGGGATGGATTACGATGGATTAGGGCGTTCCTCTCGTAGTGATATGGCTTTCCCTGCAGAGATGAAATCTGAAGGCTTTGTAAAGCAGTCTTTGGATCATGCAAAAGAATATTATTCTGCAACTGGTGATGGCCCGGATGCTGGTGGGTATCCTTATGTTCAACCTGTTTATAGTGAACAGGATGGTCGACTTTTAGAAAAAAGCTTACCAGGAGTTGCATGGAATATTCTTTCAGAACATACAGAAAAAACAGATAAATTCTCAGTTACCAGTTTTGACATACCGAGTTCTTTAGACGTTACAACATTAGGAGCTTCCACAAGTGAGGATGGCGCACCTTATGTGTTGTCTTGGGAACGGAATGCGCAAGGCGCGCTCGTATTGTCCTGGGCAGACTTATTTGGACACACTGTTCAAACTGCCGCCGCTTTAGATAGTGTTGGAAATAATCTTCAGAATTGGAATTGGGCCATTAAAAAATATGAATATACATTAGAAGGCCGATTGAAGAAAGTTTATACCCCTCTGGATGTGCAATCGGGAAGTGATGACTTTTCAAGTTTTGCTAGTTATGATGCGCAAGGACGGATTGTGGCAAAGAGTGATCCAGATAGGGGTCTTGAAAAATACTATTACGCTGTTGACGGGACATATCGTTTTTCACAGACAGAAGAACAGCGTCAACGCAGTGCTTATTCTTATGTTGATTATGATGTTCAGGGGCGTCAGATTTCTTCAGGAGAAACGATTCTTACTGGTGTGACAGATAATCAAGTCTGGCAAATTGCGGAAAGTTCTGATTCTATTCCTGGGACTCTTGTAGAATATAGTGGCAGAGCATATGATCGGCAGTCTGTATGCTTGGAAAAAATAGGGGTTGCTGGATTATCAGATTGGTTAGATACTCTTACTCTGAATAATACTCGGAATCGTCTAATTTGTACATGGTATCGCAATCCAAAAATGGTTGATGAAATTGGAGCTTTACGTGCTTTAGTTGTAGACGTTTATAGCTACAATGAAAAAGGAAAAGTTGTGCAATCTTGGCGATATACTGGAGCTGTTAATAATACAACACAACGTACTCGTTCTCTCAAATATGTATATGACGAACTGGATCGAATTTGGCAATCAATTTATTATGATGGGACAGGAAACGAACTTGCGCGTAGTGTTTATCATTACGATGAAAAAGGGAGACTTGCATCAATTTCCGATATGAATAGTAAAAATGTGGTTGCGTACACTTATGATGACATGGGTAATCTGGATCATGCCCAATTGGGAGAAGATGTGAATGTAGCTTATACCTATCATTTACATGGATTGGTGAAAAGTATTGAAGCAACGCGCATTTCTACAGGTACCGTTTTATATCGTCAAGATTTAGGCTATGAAGAGGCTGTTGCCGATTCTTTTGCCGAGGCTCGTTTTGATGGTCGCATTGCGCAGAATAGAATTCAATTTGCCCCGGATGCGGTATTGTCGCCAGAAAAGATATCCAATTATCTTTACGATGATATTGGACGTTTAACCAAAAAACAAGGCATAAGTGATTCTTTGATTATGTCTTACGACATAAATGATCGTATTGCATATCAAATGAATAACGCAGAAATGTTGAATTATGCCTATAATTCTGCATCCTATCGTTTAGACCATGTCACTGGAACAACACCGTTGGCTCCCAATAGAGATATGTCCACATCGGGTAATTTCCAATGGGATGCAAGTGGGCGCATGATTTATGATGCCTCAAAGAATCTTTCCATAAACTATGATATTACCGGTTTGCCCGTAGTATTACGCATTGTAGATGCTGCTGGAACAGATCAAGAAAGAACATTCCGTCAAACACAACTCTATGGTCCAGATGGTTATCGTGTTGCAACCATGGATTGGGTAGATAGCGCGGATGATTCCCATCGTTTGGTACAAATTCGCTCTGATATAAGGCTGGGTGAACGTAAACGTGGTGAAATCTGGGAAAATTATGCTGCTGCTGATACCACTTTGTCTGAATACACAATGATTCAGGGAAGCAGTAGTATTGTCGGGCGTACGCGTCCAGATGGTCTTGCAGAGTGGTATTTGAAGGATTATCAAGGTAGCCTTGCCTTGAGTATCGTTGGCAATGGTTATGGAAGTGCTTTTGAATATCAACCATTTGGAGCTCAAACGCAATTACGCAGTGATGGACAACCACCTACGGAACAGTACACTGGCAAGGAATGGAATGGAACTTATGGGTATTATTATTACGGTGCACGATTCTTAGACCCGGTTCTCGGAATGTGGGGCGGGCCAGATCCTGCAAGTCAATATGCCAATCCGTACGCATTTGGCTGGGATCCAATGAATGGTGTAGACCTCTATGGTCTTTGGAAATTAGGCCTTGGTATTACTATTGGTTGGGATAGTGATAATGGCTTTTCTCTTGGAGTTGGAGTTGCCGCAGATGTAGGAAGCAAAGATTTTGGATTGAGCATTGATATGGGGGCTTCTTATGGATTCAAAAACGACAGTTGGACCTATTCTGCGAATGTCGGTGCTGGCGTAAATATTGGCATTGTCAGCGTTGGCGGCAATTTGGGCGCATCCTACAATACCAAATCTGGCGCGACTCTGAACTATGGTATTAATGCTGGTGTGTATGGCGTCGGTGTAGGTGTGGGTGGTGCTCAGTATTGGGATACAGATTTTGACTACAAAGGTTCAACATTATATGTTCAGATGTATGGAGGAGCCTTTGGGGTCACTGGATATAATGGTTATGAATGGGGCTTCGGCGAAATGGAAGGTCGCGGCTGGTATGTCGGCACAGGTGGCTGGGGGTTATATGCGGAATATTCGGAGAATGGAGGATTCCATTACGGCGGAAATACTAAATTGGCTCACTGGGATACTGAAAATGGACTTGACTATGTGGGGCAGGATTTAATTGAAGCTTTAATGACCCAAGAGGATTATTCTATGGATGAATTGGAAAGTTTTCGTGGGGAAGATGGCAAATGGGGCAAAACGAATTACTGCGGTGCAGGCGGTGGTGGTGGCGTTACCGATGCTGTAGACAATGGTTGTTATGCACATGATAAGAGATACGATGCTGCGGGTGGAGCTGGGGCATTGAGTGCCTTCTTTGATGTGTCGGCAAAAATTGTTGCGGCAGACATTAGTTTGTCTTTGAATTCATGGGCAAATTCACATGAAAATTCATTAGCTGGTTTTGAAGTGGGAACCGTTTTTACCGTTATTTCTGCTTACAAAGTACCAGTTTTGTTGACTAAAGATTTGCTGAATAATTCTCAAGGAAGCCGCTATTGATTCGTTTCAGTCTTTATATCATAGGATTAAGCCTTATTTTATCGGGTTGTTATAGTTCCATTCCTTCCAATAAGTGGAACTATGACAATTACGGAAAGCAAGAATCCAAATTGAAAGGACGGACTCTTGTTTTTATCCCTATTTATAAGATTGATGGGCCTTCATCAGATCAAGGATCGGCTATTTCTGAATTGTTGTATAAGGAATTGCAAAGAAAAACGGCAGTGACGATTCTTTATGGTGATAACTTGAAAGACAAACAAATTCAGGTAAAAGACTATATAGAAGCGACATATCTATTGAACGGAGTCACTCACGGGCTTTCTTCAATTGAACCAGAAAAATTCTCGCTTCCTGAGGGTGCAGTTTGGACAACGAAATTCTATAACTTTTCTTTTGTGGAACTCAAGGATTTTAAAATTTTCTATGATACAGAGGATCTTGCGATAGCTTTTAGCAATATCTCATTTCACAAAGTGGGAAAGTCTAAATTTCAATTTAATGGTGAGTATTTAATTTGGGATTATAAAGAAAATCAATATGTTTCAAAGGGGCGACTCGGTCCCATTGAAGAAAAATCTATTGAAAAAATTGTGGAAAGCCTTGCCGAATTTATTCGTATAGGTAATTCAGCTTGGCTTTCAGATTAAAATAAGAATGATTTGTTTGAATGATGTTTTGGTTGACTTTGGGAGAATCCTATGAAACACACACGCTATTTTAAGGTCGCCGTATTTATTTTGGTATGTTCCATGTTCTGGAATTGTAATAGTGACAGTTCGACTGCACCAGAAAATGATTCATCAAGTTCTGTAATTTTGTCTGTTTCTTCTAGTAGTGGTGCCGTTACTCCTGTTTCGAGTGTTGGCGGATTTTCCAGCGAAATCACTGATTCTCGTGATTTGCGAGTGTATAAGACTGTCACGATTGGAGATCAAACATGGATGGCTGAGAACTTGAATTATGCACTGAACAGAAGTTGGTGTTACAACAATTCTCAAGATAGTTGTGCAAAATACGGGCGGCTTTACTTATGGACTACTGTCATGGATATTGACTCCCTTTATACTGATTTCTTGTGGAGCGGGGCAGATGTAAACCATCAGGGGGTTTGCCCAAATGGCTCACATGTGCCGAGTATCACTGAGTGGAAAACACTCAAAGCCTACGTGAAAGAAAATAATGGTGGAGATGATGTTGGCAAGAGTTTTAAAACTTCAACAGGGTGGATTAGTGTTGATGGCGTTGAGACAGGTTCAGATGATTTTGGTTTTTCTGCGCTTCCAGCAGGTACCTTCATGTACCCAAATTATTCAAATGCTGTGGGCACATATACTTGCTTTTTCGCTGCCACAGAAAATGGGATCAGTTTGGCAACAGATGTATTTTTAAGCTTCGAACACAATCTATTGTTTATCAGTGAAATGAGCAAAAATGTAGGCTGTAGCGTTCGCTGTGTCGTTGATTAGGTGCGACCAGAAGAACGAAGCAACGTAAAGGTTAGCTGCGCTCGCTTCTAGAACCAGTTGCGTTGAGGATCATCCGAGCGTCAGCTACACCGTTTGTTAGTCGACAGTAAGGT
>Ga0066602_10002157_pt1 | contig 12033 bp, 8 predicted proteins | sample Higcelweek5metaG_FD_59481 | JGI IMG/M metagenome (GOLD analysis project Ga0066602, IMG submission 59481) | Freshwater pond sediment microbial communities from the University of Edinburgh, under environmental carbon perturbations - High... | ecosystem: Environmental > Aquatic > Freshwater > Pond...
ATGTTTTTTTACTCAACCCGGGGGGATTTTCCATGTGTCGGATCGAACATTCTTTCGCCATAGATGTCTTACTCATAAAGAACATGAATTTATCTGTGAAAAATGTAACGAATATAAAACACTGATTTTTTGAATAACATATAATAAGTTTAATATAAACAGTTTATATTGTGAACATACAAAAAAATTAGATTTTGAATGGAAATTTATTATAGATACGGCTTGACAATTTTCCAAATCGCTGTATATTAATCTGTGAAATAAATCACAATATTCACAGCCCCCAGTCAAAAACGGGCTCCGGCTGCTGAAGAGGGGAAAAAAATGGATGACGGCATTCGAATCGTTGTCTGCATGGGAAGCAGCTGCTTTGCACGCGGCAACGAAAAAAATCTGGAACTGATTGAAAAGTTCCTCGAAAAACATGCTCTCGCTGCGAACGTGCAGTTGTCGGGCAGTCTTTGCGAATGCTGTTGTGGAAAAGGCCCCAACATCCGGATCAACGACAAGTTCTTTCATGCGGTTTCCAGAGAGAAACTGCCCGGAATACTCGAACGTGAACTGCTCGGCTTGAAGGGGAAAGGCTGACCATGAACAAAGGAAACCCTGTCTACACTACGGAAGCGGAATGCCAGGACTGTTTCAAGTGCGTCCGGAACTGTCCGGCGAAAGCCATCCGGATCAAAGACGCCCATGCGGAAGTGATTCCGGAACTCTGTGTCGCCTGCGGGCGGTGCCTGGCCGTATGTCCGGCGCATGCCAAATGCGTGCGGGACGATCTCGGTAAAGTCCGGGAGGCTCTGGCCGCCGGAGAAAAACTGCATGTTTCGCTGGCGCCCTCGTGGACCGGGAGTTTTCCGACTCTCACCGTCGCCGGAATCTGCGCGCTCATCAAGGATCTCGGCTTCGCGGGAGTCTCGGAAACGGCAATCGGCGCACAGCGGGTCAGCCGCGCGGTCGCGGACACCATGAAGGAGCCAGGACGGGGCGTCATGATCTCCTCGGCCTGCCCCGCGGTAAAGGAATTTGTCCGCGTCCTCTTCCCCGACTGGGTTCATGCGGTCTCTTCCCTGCCCTCTCCCCTGCTGGAGCACTGCCGCGTGATTCATGAAAAATTCGGGAAAGACGTCAAGGTGGTCTTCTTCGGCCCTTGCGTGGCCAAGAAACTGGAAGCGGACCATCACCCGGACCTGCTTTTCGCCGCGCTGGGCTTCACGGATCTGGAACATCTGGTCAAGGAAAAAGGCGTTGACCTGAAGAAATACGAGAACCTTCCGGAAACCGGAAATGTCTTCGAACTGGAAAAGGCGCAGGAAGGCGCGCTGTATCCGGCGGAAGGCGGAATGATGGAAAGCCTGAACGTGTATGACGGCGTTCCGCCCGCGGCGGGCATTGCGGTTTCGGGACTGGACAACATCCGGGCCGCGCTGATGGACACCAAACCTTCCGACATCAAGGAACCGACTTTCATCGAGGCGCTGGCCTGTTTCGGCGGCTGTGTCAACGGTCCCTGCGTCACCTCGGAACTTTCCACGCTGGAACGGATTGCACGCGTCCGACGAAACCTGACGATCCCCCCCAAAGGAGTCAAACGGACTCCCGCGGCAGAACTGGAATGTCCGGCCTCCCCGCTCCAGATCGAGCCGGAACCGACGCCGGACGAAATCATTCAGGCGCTGAAACGGGTCGGCAAGACCACGCCGGAGGACGAGCTCAACTGCGGCGGATGCGGCTACGACACCTGCCGGAGGTTCGCGCGGGCGCTGGCGATCGGCAAAGCGGAACCGTCGATGTGCGTCTCCTACATGCGCAAGCTCGCCATGAAGAAGGCGAACGCGCTGCTCAACTGCATGCCGTGCGGCGTGGTGATCGTGGATTCGGACATGAAGATCGTCGAATGCAACGCCGCCTTTGCGGACATGCTCGACGAGAACGCGAAAATGGCCTTCGAAGCCTGCCCGGGACTCGCCGGGGCGAACATTCACAAATTGATTCCGTTCGGGGACCTCTTCACCGAGGCTTTCGAAAGCGGGCGCGAAGTCGAACGCGCGCACTGCAGCCTGAACGGAAAGCTCATTGACATATCGATCTTCACGATCGAACCGGGGCAGACCGTCGGCGCAACGTTCGCCGACGTGACCGGCATGGAACTGCGGCGCGACCAGATCGCCCGCAAGGCCCGGGAAGTCCTGGCGAAGAACCTGACCACCGTGCAGGACATCGCCTGGAAGCTCGGCGAGCACATGGCGGACACCGAAATTCTGCTCCGTTCGATTGCAGACGGTTATTCCAGCACCCAGGACAACGGAGGCTGGAAGGATGTCGGGAAGGATGAAACCACCCCGAAGGAGGAAAAATAATGCCTGCCGCGGAAACCAGACTGTTTCTCGATGTGGACTCGCGCCAGCGCAGCAAGTTCGGACAGATCGCGTGCGGCGACCGGATCGCCAGCAGCCGTTCCCCGGACGGCAAAACGGTCGTGGTGGTCCTGTCGGACGGTCTCGGCAGCGGGATCAAGGCCAACATCCTCTCGACGATGACGGCGGTCATGGCCTTGAAGTTTTCCGAGAGCGGGCAGGAGTTCCCGAAAGCCGCGGAAACCATGATGCGGGTCCTGCCGATCTGTTCCGTCCGCAAGATCAGCTACGCGACCTTCTCGATCGCCATCTGGAGTGTCGGACGCACCCTCAAGGTAGTGGAAATGGGAAACCCGGAAATGATCTATCTCCGGGATGGCAAAGAACTGGAAGTGCCGACCAAAGTCTACTCCTCGGAGCAATGGGAAAACCGCTGTATCCGGGTTTCGGAAATCTACCCGAGGGAAGAGGACCGGGTCGTGCTGATGTCGGACGGAATCAGCCAGAGCGGCATGGGAACGGAACAATATCCGCTGGGGCTCCGCCGCTCCGGATGCGCGGAGTTCTGCCGGGAGCTTCTGGCGGAAAAACCGGGAATCTCCGCACGGGAAATGTCCTTCTCGATCGTGGACAAGGCGCTTTCCGCCGAAACGAACCGTCAGCCCGCGGACGACATGAGCTGCATCACCCTGCACTTCCGTCAGCCCCGTTCGCTGGAAGTGGTGACAGGCCCGCCGTTCCACGAGGATCAGGACAAAAATTGGGCGGCCCGGGTAGACTCCTTCCGGGGCACGAAAGTGATCTGCGGCGGGACCACGTCCAAAATACTCGAGCGGGAATTGAAGCGGAAACTGAATGTCCGGATGCTGCGCGGACGCGGACGGCAGAGTTTTCCTCCAGCCGCCGACATGGAAGGCTTCGCCCTCGTCACGGAAGGCATCATCACCCTGACGCGAACGGCCCAGATTCTGGAAGAGCGGGAGGCTCCCCTTCCGGAGGACCCGGCTTCCAGACTCGCGGCGCTTCTGCGGGATCACGATTCGATCACGTTCATGGTTGGAACGAAAGTCAACGAGGCGCATCAGGACCCGGCGCTTCCCGCGGACATCGAACTGCGGCGGGCCGTGATCAAAAGGCTGGACGCCGTATTGCGTGAAAAATATCTGAAAGAAACCAATATCATATATACCTGAATGAAATCAGTAAGGAGGAATCGATGGATAAAGCGAAAGTCGCTGCTGAAATGGCAGACCGCATGAAGGGCGCGGAAGAAGTCCTCAAAGCCAACAATTACGACAAGACACGGCTCGTGCCGATCCTTCAGGGAGTCCAGGAAAAATACCGCTGGCTCTCCCAGGACCTGCTCAGCTATGTGGCGCGCGCGGTCGGGCTTCCTCCCGCAAGAGTCTACGGAGTCGCTACTTTCTACGCACACTTCACCCTCAAGCCGAAGGGCAAGCACATCATCAAGCTCTGCGACGGCACTGCCTGCCACGTGAAGGGTTCCACGAAACTGCTGGACGCCATCCGCAACAAACTGGGAATCAAGGAAGGCGAGGACACCAGCCGGGACGGCCTTTTCACAGTGGATACGGTCAGCTGTCTCGGCGCCTGCGGACTCGCCCCCGTGCTGGTGGTCGACACCGAAGTCCACGGACAGGTGAAGCCCGATCAGGTGGAAGCCATCCTCAACGCGGTTCTTGAAAAAGATAAAAACGTGACGAAATAAGGAGCGGAAACCCATGTGCAACAAAACCATCGACATCGGCGTATGCGCCAGAGAATACAATGAAAAGCTGTCCGCCCTCAAGAAGCGGATCATCATCTGCGCCGGAACGGGATGCGTCGCCAACGGCTCCCTCGTTTTCCGCGACGCACTCATCAAGGAACTTGAAAAAAACAATCTCAATATCAATACCAACCTCGAAAAAGAGGATGTCAGGAAGGACAGCCATTACGTGTCCGAAAGCGGATGCCAGGGATTCTGCCAGATGGGCCCCCTGGTACGCATCGAACCCGACGGAATCCTCTATACCAAGGTGAAAGCGGCGGACGCCGCCGAAATCGTCGAAAAAACCATCCTGAAAGGGGAAGTCGTCGAACGTCTCCTCTACCAGAGCCCGATCGACGGCAAACATTACCTCGGCGACCATGACATTCCTTTCTACAAGCGCCAGCACCGCATCGTCCTGGCCAACTGCACCATCGAGCCGGCGAGCATCAGCGAATACATCGCCCGCCGCGGCTACGAGGGCGCGAAGAAGGCCTGGACCGCCATGCAGCCGGAAGAAGTCTGCAAGCTCCTCGAGGATTCCGGTCTCCGCGGACGCGGAGGCGGCGGATTCCCCACCGGACGCAAATGGAGACTCACGCTGGCCTCCAAAAACGACGTCAAATACATCATCTGCAACGGGGACGAAGGCGACCCGGGCGCATTCATGGACCGTTCGGTCATGGAAGGCAATCCCCATTCCGTGCTCGAAGGCATGATGGTCGCCGCCCGCGCCGTGGAAGCCTGCGAAGGATATGTCTACGTCCGTGCGGAATACCCGCTCGCGGTCGAACGCGTGCGCGCCGCCATTCATGACGCCGAACGCGTCGGAATTCTCGGAGAAGACATCTTCGGAACCGGCAAGCCCTTCAAGATTCACGTGATGGAAGGAGCGGGCGCATTCGTCTGCGGCGAGGAAACCGCCCTGATCGCGTCCATCGAAGGCAAGCGAGGCATGCCGATGCCCAAGCCGCCGTTCCCCGCCCAGCACGGACTCTGGGGCAAACCGACTGTCATCAATAACGTGGAAACCCTCGCGACCGTTCCCTACATCATGCGCGAAGGAGCCGCCAAGTTCCGCGAACTCGGCACGCCGAACTCCCCCGGGACCAAGACCTTCGCCCTCACCGGCCACGTCGCCAACACGGGCCTGATCGAAGTCCCCTTCGGAACCACCCTCAACGAAATCGTCAACGAAATCGGCGGGGGCGTCACGGACGCCGACGGGCACATCTCCCCGGACAACTTCAAGTCCGTCCAGATCGGCGGCCCCTCCGGCGGATGCCTCACGAAAGAGATGCTTACCCTGCCGCTGGACTTCGACTCCCTGCGGGGCGTCGGCGCCATGGTCGGTTCCGGCGGTCTGGTGGTCATGAACCAGCAGACTTGCATGCCCGCCGTGGCCAAGTTCTTCATGGGCTTCACCCAGAACGAGTCCTGCGGAAAATGCGTTCCCTGCCGCGAAGGCACCAAACAGATGCTCGCGCTCCTCAAGGACATCACGAACGGCGACGCCACGGAAGAGACTCTGGCCCTGCTGGAGGAAACCGCGAAGGCGGTCCGCCTGGCCTCCCTCTGCGGACTCGGCAAGACCGCGCCTAACCCGGTGCTCTCCACGCTCCGGCACTTCCGCGAAGAGTATCTGGAGCACGTCCTCCACAAACGCTGTCCCGCCGGACAGTGCGCCGCGCTCGCCATGCCGGAAATTCTTCCGGACAAGTGCAAAGGCTGTTCGCTCTGTGCGAAAAAATGCCCCGTGGGCGCCATTACCGGCGAGCTCAAGAAGCCCTTTAAGATCGACGGCTCCAAGTGCATCAAGTGCGGTGCATGCAAGGCCGCGTGCAAATTCGGCGCCGTCACCGGAATCTGACCTGATAGGAGACACCACAACATGGATACTGCGAAAAAAATACTGACGATCAACGGACGCGAGGTCGAATTCGACACGGAAAAGAACCTCCTCGAAGTCATCCGCCGGATCGGAATCGAACTGCCGACCTTCTGTTATCACTCCGAACTGAGCGCCTACGGCGCGTGCCGCCTCTGTCTCGTCGAGGTGGACGGCCGCGGAATCATGGCGTCCTGCTCCACCGCGCCGGAACCCGGCATGAAGATCAGCACCGACTCCGCACAACTGCGCGAAATGCGCCGGATCAACATCGAACTCCTGCTGGCCAACCACAAGCGGGAATGCCCGTCCTGCGTCCGGAGTTCGAATTGCACACTCCAGAATCTGGCGCGCCGTCTCGGCGTCGATGAAATCCGATTCAAGCAGCTCGAGAAATTCGAACCGATCGACAATTCGTCGCCTTCTCTGAGCAGAGACCCGAACAAGTGTGTCCTCTGCGGCGACTGCGTCCGCATGTGCCGTGAAGTTCAGGGCATCGGCGCCATCGACTTTGTCGGACGCGGCTCCAAGGCGCGCGTCGCGCCCGCTTTCGGGAAAGGCCTCGCCAGCGTGGAATGCATCAACTGCGGCCAGTGCGCGATGGTCTGTCCGACCGGAGCCCTGACTCCGAAACAGGATCGGGAAACGGTCTGGACAGCCATCCACGACCCGAACAAGGTCGTGATTGCCGCCATCGCCCCGGCGGTCCGCGTCGGCATCGGCGAATACTTCGACGACATGCCTCCGGGCGAAAACCTGGCGGGCAAACTCGTCACCGCCCTTCGCCTCATGGGTTTCGACTATGTCTACGACGTCACGTTCGCCGCGGACATGACCATTCTGGAAGAAGGCGAGGAACTCCTCCGCCGCATCAAGAACGGCGGTCCCTTCCCGATGTTCACCAGCTGCTGCCCCGGCTGGGTCAAATATGCCGAGACCAACTTCCCGTCCTTGAACTCCAATCTGTCCACCTGCCGTTCCCCGCAGCAGATGTTCGGCAGCATCGCCAAGGAGTCCCTGCCGTCCATCCTGAAGATACCGCGGGAAAATCTGGTGGTGGTCTCCATCATGCCCTGCACGGCAAAGAAGTATGAGGCCAAGCTGGACAAATTCAAGACAAACGGCATTCCGGACGTCGACTACGTGGTCACGACAACGGAAATCGGACGCATGATCAACTCCTTCGGAATCCACTTTGCCGAACTGGAATCCGATGCCTTCGACATGCCTCTCGGTTTCGGCACCGGCGCGGGCGTCATCTTCGGCACCAGCGGCGGCGTGATGGAAGCGGCCCTGCGCTATGCCGTCGAAAAAATCTCCGGCAAATCCCTCCACAATCTGGAGTTCAAGGCAGTGCGCGGACAGGAGAAACTCAAGACCGCCGACCTCAAGGTGGGCGATCTCACGCTGAAAATCGCGGTGGTCAACACTCTGGCGGAAGCAAAACGGATTGCCGACGAAGCGGCTCAGGGCAAATCGCCCTACCACTTCGTCGAAGTCATGGCATGTCCCGGCGGATGCATCGCCGGCGGCGGACAGCCCATCCAGTCCAGCTTCAAGAAAAAGGCCAAACGCATGGACGCCCTTTACCAGACGGATAAAAACATGCAGTTCCACAACTCGCAGGACAATCCGATGGTTCAGGAATGCTACGCGAAATTCCTCGAAGGCGGTCCGGATTCGCACAAGGCGCACCATCTGCTCCATACCGAATACGAGAACCGCAACGGAATGTTCGACGCCCGTTACATGGTGGAAAAAGGCACCGCCGCAAAACGGGTTCCGATCGCGGTCTGCATTACTCCGGCCGGAGACGCCGCCCACAAGGCGGAAAATGTTCTGGCCCAGCTCATGCGGCAGGTGGAAAGCATGGGGGTTGCCGACAAGGTGGACATCGAGGCGGCCTACTGTCCGGCCTCCGTCACCGACCGCAAGGCAGGCGACGTCATCATCGGAGATGTTCATGTGGACGGCGCCGATTCGGCCAAGGTCATGAAGGTTCTTACGGAACAACTTCAGGAACAGAAGTAAAACAGTTGCCGCCATCCATACGGTCCCTGTGGGACGGCGGCCGAAAATGAGATTTTGAACCGCGGGGACCCTACGCACGGCCCATCCCCTCGGCCGATGCACCCCGCGGTTCATTTTTTATGAAATGGAATTTTGAACCGCGGGGATCCTACGCACAGCCCATCCCCTCGGCCGGTGCACCCCGCGGTTCTCTCTTTTCTATGTGAAATTCTATCCGGAACGGAAAAGCGGTTTCCGTTCCTTTTTTCACTTCGACTGAGGCGGTTTCAGCATTTTCGTTTCGGGCACCTGCTGCGGAAGCAGTTTTTCCAGCTGTCTGGACTCAAAGGGACGCAGTTCGACCGTTGTCTGATGCTGGGCGTTTCTGGAGTTGCGGATGTTGACCGCAACGATGCTGGTGACGGTCAGGGAGATCAACAGCAGAAGAATTGCGCCTGCATAAATGAAGATCATGCGGATCTTTTTGGCTTCGTCCTTGCTGATCTGCACATCTTTTCCGAGATCCTCCAGAAGCTTTTCCGGAACATCTCTGGCCGGTTCGAGTTCCTGCAGATGTTCGTCAATCAGTTCCGTCGACCTGGCATCCAGATTATACAGTTTCACGAGGGAACGCACATACGCCCGGATGTAAACCGCCGAAGGCAGACCGGACAGATTGTCGCTTTCCAGGGCTCCGATATGATTGATCCGGACACGGGTGGCTTCCGAAACCTTTTCCACGGAAAGCCCCGCATTGTTCCGGGCCTCGGTCAGAAGAGCACCGAGAGTGGCTCCGGCTCCCGCGCGCAGATTTCTCCGCTTCACGGGCGGCGGGGGCGGGACGGCGGTTTCCGAGGGATTTTCCACGCCCGTTCCGGAACCCGGTTTTTCCGGGAATGTCCTGAAGGAGGATTTTACTTCCACGGGGGCGGCGGGGGCGGACACCTCCACACGGGAAATGGTTTCCTGAACATTCGCGGCGGGGACGGAAACCGGTTTTTCCGAGGTTGTTTCCGAAACCGCTACAGGAGCGATCACAACGGGCGCGGACTTTTCCGCCTCGGCCCGGACTTCCGCCTCAAATGTACGGAGCGTCCCGACCGGTTCCCGCGTCTCGGGTTCCGGGCGGGTTTGCGGTCTGATATGCCCCAGGGAAAAGAGATCGTTTTCCACGGGTTCTTTCTCTTCGGAATGATTCTTTTCGATGTCTTGACTCATAATTTGTTTCCGTCCTGTTTTCCTCTGCAAAGATAACACCGGATGATGAAAAATCAATCATCCGGGCGGTTCAGTTCGTCAAAAACAAGAATATTGCGTTTTTGCCCGCCGGGGAGAGGCGCGGAAACGATCCCGCGCTGTTCCAGCTTGTCGATGATCTCCGCGGCCTTGTTGTAGCCGATGCCCATGCGGCGCTGGAGATAGGAAGTGCTGGCCTTGTTCTCCCGGAGAATGATCTCCAGGGCTTTCCGGGTGTTCTCGTCATCGCCCGGCTCAAGATATTTTGCAACGGTGGTTTTGATGTAGTCGGAAACGCCGTCCCCGTCATCGTCGAACGTCTCATCGGGGAAGGAATTCTGGCCGCCGTCGTCCTCTTCCTCCCCTTCCGGATGTTCAAGGATCACGGTCGTATCGAAGTTCTGTTCGGCCTGGTCGGAGACGAAATCGACAACCTTCTGAATCTCCGGATCGGAGACCATGGAGCCCTGGATTCGTTCGGTTTCGCCGCTAGGACCCTTGAAGAGCATGTCGCCTTTTCCGAGGAGCTTTTCCGCCCCCTGGGCATCGAGGATCACGCGGCTGTCCATGCCGGTCGAGACCTTGAACGCGATCTTGGTGGGAAGGTTGGCCTTGATGACTCCGGTGATGATGTCTTTCCGGGGCGTCTGTGTGGCGATCACCAGATGGATTCCGGCGGCGCGGCCCTTCTGGGCGATCCGGCAGATGGAGGTTTCGACATCCTTGCGGGCTTCGGTCATCATGATGTCGGCCAGCTCGTCGACGATGATCACCAGAAGCGGCAGTTTCGGCGGAATCACTTCGCCGTCCTCGTCGAGGACCGGCTCCTGTTCGGGCGGACGGTTATTGAAGGAATTGAGATTCTTCGCCTTGACCCGCGCCAGAATCTGATAGCGGCGTTCCATTTCGTTCACACCCCAGCGCAGCGCATACGGCACCTTGGTGGGATCGTTCACCACCGGCGTAATCAGATGGGGGAGCGGACGGTACATTTCCAGCTCGACGTATTTCGGGTCCACCAAAATCAGATTGAGATCATACGGGGTGAAATGATACAGCAGACTCATGATCAGGGTATTCATGCAGACGCTTTTTCCGCTGCCGGTGGAACCGGCGATCAGGAGGTGCGGGGCTTTCGCAAGGTCGGTGATCATGGCCTTGCCGGAGACGTCCTTTCCGAGAATGATCGGGATATCCGCCCGGCTCTCCTTCCAGGAAGAGGATTCCAGCAGTTCGCGGATGAACACCATGTTCGAAACCTTGTTGGGAAGTTCGATGCCGACGGTGTCGCGTCCGGGGACCGGGGCAAGGATACGGATGCTTTCCGCCCGCATGTCCTTGGCGATGTTGTTCTGGATGCCGGTCACCTTTTCGACCTTCACGCCCGGCTGAAGCGAAATCTCGAAGCGAGTGATGCGGGGGCCGACGATGGTTTCGGAAACGGTACCGCTGATGTCGAAACTGTCGAGGGTCGACTGCAGGGTGGCCTTGGCCATGTCCAGATGCTCGTTGTCCTCGCTGCGGTCTTTCGGCGGACGGTCCAGCAGGGAGTTGGGAGGCAGATCATAGGGCTTGTTGTTCGGAAGCATGGCGGTGCGGCGCGTGGAATAGGAGGGAGCATGCTGCGGACGGGCGCCCGTATAGGGATCGTCGTCAGTGGCCTTGCGCACGGGACGGGGGATTTCCGCGGGAACCACCGGTGCGGCCGCGGCTTCTTCGCCCGTCTTTTCCGTTCCGCGCAGATTCTTGAGGTCCTTATCCTCCGGAGAAATGACGGCAGCCGGGGTTTCCACTTCAGGAGCCGTCTCCGATTTGGTTCGCCCCAGCGGCAGGAAGGATTTCTTCACAGGAGCGGATTCAAGCGACGGGGGTTCCTCTCCGGAAACGGCGGCGGGAACGGCAACCGGCACCGGAGTCTCCTCCGTCCCTTTCTTTTTTGCGGGGGAGAAGAGAAAACACTTCCAGTCGGCCAGAAAAATGAAAACCAGCCCGGTGCCGAGAAAAACGGCGGCACAGATGCTGGTTCCGATCGTCCCGATGCAGCGCCGGATCAGCCCCGCGGGAAACACATTGTTTTCCGGCGCCGCAAGGAGTGCGCCGAGTGCGCCGCCGGACAAGGCCAGATCAGGTTTGCCGGTATGTCCGATCCCGAGATAACTTGTGGTGGAAACGAACTCTCTCGGGAACATGGCGAAAAGGAGGGTAATTCCCAGAATCGTCACCAGCAAGCTGGGAATGTAGCCGCGGCGCTTCAGCGGATAGGGCATGAAACTCCGGACGACACACAGGATCAGCAGAAACACTATCGGATATGTCGCCACGCCGAAGATATAGAAAAACGCCCTTGACACATGGGCGCCGAACGGTCCGATCCAGTTGCGGATGGGTTCCACCGCTCCTCCGTCCAGCACTGCCAGGTCCGCGCTTGAATAGGAGAATATCGACAGAATGAACAGCAGCACCGCGAGGGCCGCCAACATGTATTTGATCTGGAATCCGCCTGTTTTTTCTTCCGCTATCATATGAACTCCAACACTGCAAAAATGCTAATTTGTAACAATAGCACATTTCCGGCAATTTGAAAGGGGAAAACACTCCGATATGCAAAAAAATCAACAGAAAACGTTCGGTGTCCGGAAAAACCGGGAACCGGGCGTGGAATTTTCATTCATCTTTCCGGAAAAGAACGCCCCCCCGACATGGCAGGGGGGCTCTTTCCGCATCCTTCCCGGTCTTTGAAACCGCACCGGGGTTACGGACAGCAGAGATCC
>Ga0066602_10002166_pt1 | contig 11996 bp, 4 predicted proteins | sample Higcelweek5metaG_FD_59481 | JGI IMG/M metagenome (GOLD analysis project Ga0066602, IMG submission 59481) | Freshwater pond sediment microbial communities from the University of Edinburgh, under environmental carbon perturbations - High... | ecosystem: Environmental > Aquatic > Freshwater > Pond...
GAACCCGCATTTATTTTATGCTGTTCGCTAATGCTTGGTTACAGCCTCTGGCGAACCGGGTTCTTGTTGTCCTGCTCGGAATATATGTTCACCCAGGTCCTCGATCTCTTGCTCACCAGCTCGTTGTTGCTCACCACCAGGTAGCGTGCGTAGTTCTTGTCGGAGTACTCGAACTCAACGGCAATGCGGGAGTTCTTCGTGATGGGGAGGTAGGGAGTGAAGGTGACCTCTGCCGAGTTGTAATCTATCGTGTAATCGTTGTCCTCGCCCCGTTTCTTGAGCTGCCCGTCCACGAAGACCTTCTCCGTGCCGGAGAGCACCACGATGTAGGTCTCGTTGTCGTTGCCCGTGAGCGTGTATGGGCCCTGGTTGCCCTCGACGCCGTCGAAGGTGTTCCGGCTGTACTTCCCCTTGGATACTGCCACTGCCGCCTGGTTCGTCAGCTCCGTGTGCCCCACGTTGTTCTTTACCGTCGTCTCCGCGCCCTGCGCCTTCTTGCTGTACTTCAGCAAGCTCCCGTCCCTCTGCTTCACCTCGTAATCGCCAAACGTCACCTCGGCATTGTCGTTGTATGCTTTCAGGTACACCTTGTCGAAATCCTGGATCTGCTGCGAGTTCCCGTCGGCTTGAATGGGGATATTGCTATCGGAGATAGAGCCTTCCAGCTTGAGGTTGTCGGATATGGTACCATTCACCTGCAAGTTGAGATCGGAGTTCACGATTATGTCTTGACTGTTGCCAACCGTGATACCACGCGATATGCTACCGTTGGTCTGTAGCCTGCCCTCGTCGTCACCCAGGGCCTCGTCGCTAGTGATCTGGTACATCCGGGAAGAATCCTGCCCGGGTTTCACGACACACGCGGTGGCACTCTTGTGGTAATACGGTACGCTGAAGTTGACGGGAAAGACCCTGTAACCAACGCTGATCTTGCCCCGGTATCCCCTGGCGATAACCAGGGCACGGGCATGATCGACGGTGAAAAGAGAATCGGGGAGCCTATTACCAGCTGTGTCGGAAAAGGACACTGAACCAGCCGCGATGCTCAACGTGTCGAGCAACAAGGTATCGGCAAGGACGGTCAACTCCCTCACCCTGAGGTTTGATATCATCTGGGCCACCGCAACATGGCACGATGACACGAGGAGTAATATGATGCCTACGCGTTTGATGTTATTCCTTTTCTGCTGAATCCAGCCCTAAAGATATATCAAACTGCGAAAAAGCCCCCCATAGTATCTCTCCCGTGAAATAAAATGACGCACGCACCACGCACCCTCGATGGTTTCGCCACTAGCCACGTGTCGTACCACCAGTATCAAGGTTTTTCACCTTGAATTTCCACACCTTGGTGACGTTACCGGGAACATATTCTTCGTTATATTTGTAACAAATGATGCATTCGTGGCTTTAATCATCCTCAACCTTGTAGCTATCGTGAACCTCCTGCTGTTCATGGGCTTACTCCTCGTCAAGAAGCCACGCACCACGGCCAACAAGATCCTCGCCCTCATGATCCTCGACCCCATCATCTCGATGGTGTACCTCATACTTGTCTATCACAAGATGGTGGTAGACTACCCCGCCTCCTTCTACGCCGCGTACCTGTACGATTTCCTCTGGGCTCCCCTCTTCTATTACTACACCATACTGACGCTCCGCCAGACCGAGCGGATCTCGCCAACGACCTTCCTGCGTTTCACGCTCTTCTTCGCCGGCTGCGCCTATTTCGTGTGGTTCTGGCTCCAGCCTGGGCCATACCAGGAGGCGGTACTAGCCCAGACACAAACGAACGACTATCCCCTGCCCTTCACCATCATGGATTACCTCACCTTGCTGCAATCTGCCATCAGCTTAGCCTTCTTCTACATCATAACCAGGAGACACAACCGGAAGGCATCCCAGGCATTCTCCGATGCTGGCCACGTCTCCGCACGGTGGATGCAAGAGTTTGTCGTTTTCGCCTGCGCGATACTAGCCGTCTCTTACTTCCCCATCATCATCAACGCGAAGGTAATACTCTCCATGATTTGCGTCCCCGTTGCCTCCCTGGCGCTATACTGCTACCTGATATACAAGGCCGTGTTCTCCCCCATCATGTTCTCCGAGGAGGAACTGAAGATCATAGAACAAACAGACGAGGCCCTGGAGGTTGAAACGGCTGCCGACAATGATGCACCAACAGAGGTGGACCAGGAACTGGTGCGCACCTTCGAGGGAATCATGTCCCGCGACAAGCCATTCCTTCTAACCGACCTCAACATACAAGCCATGGCCGAGTCGTGCAACACCAGGATTCACACCCTATCCACGTGCATCAACCGGCATTACAAGAAGAATTTCTTCGACCTGGTGAACTCCTACCGCATCGACGAGGCAAAGAAGCTACTCAACGACCCGGACCAGCAGAAATACTCCATAGCCACCATAGCCGAGATGTCGGGCTTCAGCTCCCGTTCGGCATTCTACACGGCCTTCAAGAAAAACACCGACACCACCCCCGGCGAGTACCTCAAGTCGGTATCACGAGCCTGAACCTCGACCTGGGCGTCCCTGCCCGGCAGGACAGCCAGCGAGAGACACAAACAACACCATCACAAGCAGTTGACGCCAGGCTATGCCATCACAGTACCTGCTTGTCAGATGTCCTGATTTACGAAATCAGGACATCTTGCCCCCCATAGCATACCTCCACCCTCACGTTTTCCCCCGTACTTTGCCTCACGTCAGGAGAATGCCCGCGGATATGGGGATGAATATGCCCGGGAAGAATCGCTGGCAACCATGATGAATCGTCAAACGATAACGGATAACAAACGATGTGGCAAAAAAATCACGCGACCAGGGGCAACCTGGTCAAGACCCTGGAGATGCAGGACAAGATACCAGGAACAACAAACCAGACCCGGCAAGAGCGTGACAAGAATCGTGAAACCACTGCTATGATTCATGAAACACGAGCCAGGATTGCCCGGGACACAGCAAAGACCAGGCAAGACCGCCCCAAGACCGCGAAAATCACGAACGAGGTTCACGAGGTAACGGCAAAGATCCAAGAGAGGTGATCCGTGATCCCCTGAATCCTGGCTTTGACTCTCCCGGTCACGGCTTTTATTCACTGGATCACAGCCGTGACCGGGGATATATAGAACAGTATTGCAAGAAACAGGCCTATGATTCACGGGTCCTCGTCACGCGCTGCATGACGAGGACGAGAAGTAACCAGCAAGTAATTCAATTAATCATTCATACATTTAACTACAACAGGTATTATGAGACATTTATTCTTAGTAGCCACGGCCATCGTGGCATTGGCGTTCAATTCCCTGGCGCAAGACGAGAAGGGATTTAGTTTCCAAGGCATAGCCCGCGATCTAACCGGTGCCGCCTATGGTGCCTCAACAATCAAGGTGCGGTTCACCCTCAAGAATGCGGATGGCGAATCCCAATACCAGGAAGAGCAAACAATCACCACCGATGCCTTTGGCGTGTTCGCCGCCGTCATCGGGAGCGTTACGCCCGCTATCTTTGCCACCGTCGATTTCTCGGAACAGCTCACCGTGATGGTAGAGCTGGCAACGACGGGAAGTTATGCTACCCTTACAGAGTACGAGCTGCAATCCGTGCCCTACGCGAAGTATGCCGCGAAAGCAGACACGACTGTGACGGCCATAAATGGTTGCCCTCCCGGGTCCGTGATGGCTTATGCCGGGAAAACCATCCCCTCTGGTTGGCTCTTGTGCAATGGTACTCTGTACGACGGGACCAATGCTACATACGCTGCACTCTACACCGCAATAGGTCTTGCCTGGGGTGGATCGGGAACCTCGTTCCGTGTACCCGATTTACGAGGAGCGTTCCTCCGTGGTGTAGATGCTGGTCGTGGTATGGATGACAATGCATCAACTCGTAATGCATTTTATTCAGGGGGTAATGCAGGGGATGCCGTTGGATCGTACGAAGGTTGTGCTATACAAAGTCACACACACACATACAGTCCATGGAATGTATTCTCAACGGTAAAAGATTACGAACAGAGTCAAGCAGGTTCTCCAGACAACTGGGGATACTGGGATAGTGGGACAACTGGTGCAACAGGAGGAGCAGAAACCCGTCCTGAAAATTATGCCGTGTATTACATCATCAAGCTATAAACAGGAAGTATGAGGTACGTATATATATTACTACTAGTAGCACTGTCGCATCCCGGCTGGGCACAAACAAGCTACACGCCAGTGAGCGCGGGTAATGCCTGCGTGAAAGGAGTGACGGCAGACTCGCTGAGCGTGTCGTTCAGCATAGGGCAAGTCATCTACTCGCGATACGACACCGTGAGGCTAAACACCCCCATCATGGCACATGCCGGGTTTCCCTACGATGCCATATACCTGAGCAATACCTTCGTTGGCGAGCTCTCGTGCTCCAAGGGGTATTATTCCGACTACGTCTCCCTGGCATGGACCATAGGCAACAACTCGAGTAAGATAACCGACTTCATCATCTACCGCCGCATACTGGGTAGTGGTGATGATTTCGAGCAAGTGGCAACGCTGACATCTGGTACCCGCAGCTGGCAAGACATATACTGCGAGGCATCGCAACTATACGAGTACAAGGTGTATGCCGAGGGCGTGTTCTCGCAGGATATCAACTTGATGAACTACATCACTGCCTATGGCTTTCGCAATCCCATGGGAACTGTCACGGGACGTGTGACCTACAGCGGAGGTACCTCCGTGGTTGGCGTGTCTGTTGTCGCAGAAACAGACGAGGGATTCACGAGTTACGCTGCTGATCTCAACGGTACATCATCGTACCTGCAATGCGACGAGGAGAAATCCCTCACTGCCGGCACGGCATTCACCTTCCAGGCCTGGGTAAAGAACAACAGCACCGGTTCAACGAGGAGTTACGTGCTCGACAAGGACGGTATCTGCTCCGTGTGGATAGATACCGACAGCACCTTCTTCTCCTTTGGCGATGGCAGGCTTAGTGCCCCGAGTGCTTACTTCGCATCACGGTATTTCCACATCAGTGCCACGCGTGGTCACGACACCCTGGTGCTCATGCTCCAGGATGGCGACACCACCATTGCCCGTACCGTGATTGCCACGGGAAGTACCACGACAGTAAACGCCGACACGGCGAGTACCATGTTCCTCGGGCAGAAATATGGCGGAACCTACCGCTTCAACGGGCAACTGGACGAGGTGCGTATCTGGAATATAACCCTTGATAGCGCGACGATAACACAAGATTACACCCGCCTGATCTCTGGCAAGGAATCTGGACTGAAAGCCTACTACCGCTTCAACGAGGGCGTGGGCGAGTATGCCTACGACCAATCGCACAAGGGCTACACGTACAACGAGAACCACATGGCGATGAGCAACGTGACGTGGAGCACCACCGTGCCCGGCACGGACCAGCTGGCCCTGAAGGGCGTCACGGACAGCGATGGCAATTACATCATCTCTGGCATCCCGTACGCGTCAGATGGCTCTACCTACACCTTCACACCCATGATGGGCGTGCACACCTTCACCCCTACCCAGGCATTGCGTTACCTGGCAGCGGGTGCTGACGCGCACAACAACGTCGATTTCACCGACAATTCATCGTTCTCGGTATCTGGCGTGGTGTATTACCAGGGAGGTCTTGTACCTGTTGAGGGTGCTACCGTGTTGATTGATGGATCTAGTGCGGTGAAGAACAGTGCCGTGGTAACAAGCGATGCCGACGGCACATTCACCATCGACGTGCCTATTGGCATGCACCGCATCACGCTCTCGATGACGGGTCACACCTTCGTCGACGGCTTCCCCGCCAAGGGTTACAAGGATACCGAGTATGAATTTCTCGATGATATAGCAACCCCCATCACCTTCTACGATGCCACGTTGGCTACACTCGCGGGCCGCATAGCGGGCGGGACAGAGCAAGATGCCTTGCCCCTGGGCTTTGGCTTGTCCGACGGCAACCTCGGGTACGGCGAGATAAGCCTTGAACTCGTCAACCAGAAACCCCTGAGAGATGACCCCGACACGGCAACCATAGACTCGTCGGGCAACGATAAGGTGAACTCATCGTATCATATAAGCACCTACACCGTCACCATCCACCCCGACACAGCCACGGGAGAGTACGTCGTTCTCCTCCCTCCCGGCACCTACGCCGTGACCACGGCCATAGCTGGTGATCTTGACAACAATGACACGTACACCTTCGACAACAGTTACCTGGGCACCTTCGATCTCGACGTCACCGACGAGGACAGCTCGCAGTACGTGACCAGCACGACCGTGAAACTCACCGATAGCACGAGTACCACGGTGAATGACACTGCTACCTGTTATTTCAACAAGCGCTACGATTTCATCTACAGGGTAACCCCCACGATCAGTCTTACCCAGAAAGGACAAGATTGCTTTGGAGACACGATGGTGGTGTTCACTGATACCGACGGTAACATCACCGACACGGTGATGCTCTATGATGCCGCGACAAATGATTATACTCTTGGCAATCCCGTGTATCACACCAACGCCTCGTACACGTTCGACATCTCGGTATACGAGGAATACACGAACCTCGTGACTAAAGAAGTTGACCGCGTGCCTCAAACAGACAGTGGCGTGTTATCTATCACGAACAACCTGGCAGCTACAACCAGCGAAACAGACTCGTTGAACGAGGACGGCACGTACTCCTATGTTTTCACGGGAGGTAGCCCCAATCTCATCAGTCCTCACACCCATGATATGAATATGGTGTACACCTACACCATCGACGAGGTGGATAAGACCGTGAAATGGACAGGTATCACCGGTAGTGGCCTCACGGGCATCATCATCGGGGGACAAAGCACGGGGTCTAACTTCGTGACAAGTGGCCCCACGTACGTCGACATGATATTGCGGGATCCAACAGGATCAAACAGCTACGCTTACTTGGAGAAAGGAGTTAGTATTACATCAACAACGTCATACACAGATGCCGTCATAGCAGATCAAGAGATCGGGGTGACGTTTTCTCTTGGTGCAGACATAACGTCTACGACAAGTGCAGGCGTTGGTGTTGAAGCTGGTGTTGAGATAGAACTAGATATAACAGCAGATGCAACAGTGGGGGCTTCATTTGCCGAGACGCGCACGTGGAATAATACCTTTAGCACGACCATATCCTCCACGGAAAAATGGAGCACAAGTGAAAGCTCTGATTACGTGGGAAGCATGGGTGACGTGTTTATTGGCCACGCATCTAATTGTATCTTCGGCAAGACCAATAACGTGTGTATTAAACAAGATTCGGTCAAAGGCGTATACCTGGGAACAACAACTGGATACAGTATTTCCACGGAGTATGCAACAGCATTCAAGTATACCCAGAATCATATCGAGAACTATCTCATACCTAATCTTGTCAGCATAAGGAATAACTTCTTCATACAACAACCTGATGTGTACATCCAACACGTCGAGGGAGATTATGACAACGACACAACGTGGGGTAATGGAGACACCATTTATGGTGACGCGTACGATTACGTGCCACTCACGCAGATGGAGAAATACGGGAGAGATACGGTGTGCGATTCAATAGCCCTGTACAACCAGTGGATATCTGGCTGGGAAAGTATCCTCGAACAAAATGAAGAAACAAAAGTTGCCTCGATCACGGCAGCAGAGGGGACCAATCACTCTTTTGATGCCGGCACCACATACGAGGGATCTACAACCACTAACGAGTCAGAGAGCGCTTCTGAATCAACGCATTTTGAATTCAAAATCAACATCGCAGTTGCAGCTGGAGCAACTATTCAGGGAGTAGGGACTGTGGCAAATATTAGTATCAATACGGGTTACTCATATGATTATTCATTCGTCAGCACGGAAGACTCATCAATAACCTACGGCTACGTTCTTGCCGACGAGAACAGCGGTGACTACATGAGTGTAGACGCGTACGAGGCCACCGATGGCTTTAGCACCGTGTTCCGCACCCGCGGCGGGCAAACCACCTGCCCGTACGAGGACGAGGAAGTCACGAAGTACTACGAGCCCGGGGCGCACGTGCTGAACACGGCCACCGAGCAACTGGAAGTCCCCGTGCTCGCGGTTGACGACGCGTATCAAATCGACGTTCCATCAACATCCAAGGCATACTTCACCTTGACGTTGAGCAATGGGTCTACTGCTGATTTCGATACCTGGTTCGACTTGGCCGTTATCGAGTCGAGCAACCCCGATGGTGCCGTGATCCAGGTAGATGGAGCCTCGCTCGGCGACGGGCGCGCGTACACCATCCCCGCTCTCGAATCTATCACCAAGACACTGACCGTTGCCATGGGATCGCCCGACGTGTTCTCGTACAAGAACATCGGCATCGTGTTGCGTTCACAATGTCAAGCCGACCCCACGGACAACTGGGACGACATTGCCGACACGGTGTGGATCAACGTGGAATTTACCCCGGCCTGCACGGACGTGACACTCTCGGCCCCGCTCGATCAATGGGTCATGAACACCAACACGGGCAGCGAACTCAGCTTGAAAGCCGTTGATTACAACAAGAATGACGACAATTTCCAATCTATCAGCTTCCAGTACAAGCCTAGTTCGAGCTCCACGTGGTTGCCCCTGGTGTACCTCTTCGCCGACACGGCGAGCACGGCTTACGACAACTGCCAGAGCACCAAGAAACTGCTGAGTGGTAGCACGGCATCGTACACATGGGACGCCAATGACTTCTCTGACCAGAAATATGACATCCGCGCGGTAGCGAATTGTTCTGATGCAACGGCGTATTCCGATATTGCAGCCGGCATAAAAGACATGCAGACGCCTGTCGTGTACGGTACACCACAACCTTCGGACGGTATCTTGTCTCACGGCGAAGATATTTCCGTGCAGTTCAACGAGGATATCGCCGAGGGACTCGTGCAAGATGGCTACATCGAGGTCAGCGGCGTGCTCAACGGCTCTGCCATAGCACACGCCACGAGTCTCGCCTTCGATGGCTCTACTGGCTACGCGAAATCCGATGGTTTCAGCTTCAGCGAGCAGCCCGTGACGGTGGAATTCTGGATGAAACGCGGCGATGCAACCAATACCGGGACAATCTTCTCGAAAGGGACATCGGACGACGAGCGCTTCGAGATCTCGTGCGTGGATAACAGCTTGATGCAAGTAACACTAGGCGACAAGTCGTACACGTTCGATCCTTCAGGATGCTTCTCCTCCTCGGCTCCATCCACATCATGGCATCACTACGCCGTGGCGTACGACACTGCCGGCACTCTTGCCGTGTATGGCGACGATCAAATACTGCTCGAGCAGGCAGACGTGGACTATTCCCCCTCTGAACGTGGGGCCATGTTCCTCGGCCGCTCTGCTAGTGGCGATAATTTCGTGGAAGCCAACGTCGACGAGGTCAGGGTATGGAGTGACGCCCGCACATTCAGCGAGGTGTACGCCAACATGAGCGTCCTGCTATCGGGTAGCCAGGAAAACCTCGTGGCTTATTGGCCCCTGAGCGATGGCAAGGGCACGCAAGTGACCGACAGGGCAAATGCCCACACGCTTACCGTCAATGCCTCGTGGGAAATATCCCTGGAGAATGCAGCAATGCAATTTGACGCATCGGAGAAACAGGCTATGCTATTCGATGCCCGCTCCATGGTTATTGACGACGAGCAAGACGCCACCATCGAGTTCTGGATCAAGGCTCCCGCGCAAAGCGAGAGGGCGTGCCTGCTCTACAACGGGTTGAACGACTCGACTGCCAGCGGGTACAACGCCAGCGCGCTGGGTCTCTTCCTCGAGACATCGGGTTACCTCACGCTCACCTCCAATGGTGTGACCTCCAACCTGGTTGCCACGAACGTTTGCGACAACACCTGGCATCATGTTGCCCTTGTCATCGACAGGCAGAACAATCTCCGCTCTTACCTCGACGGCGAGTTGCAGCAGCAATTGAGTATATCGTTGATGGATGCCGAGATCGCTGGCCTTGACATGAGTATCGGCGCACGTCGCGAGCAAATCACGACCGACTCTGCCATCACCACGAATTATTACACGGGTATCATCGACGAGATCAGGATCTGGGAGACAGCCCGCAAGGCAACACTCATCAATCGTTACATGAACACCAAGCTGCGGGGCACGGAAGCCGGGTTATTGTATTATTACCCCTTCGAGGCTTACTTTGACAACGCCGGCGTTCAAAGTCTCATGGACACTTTGGCCAACATTGTAGACACAGTGAGCGCCACACTCGTTAATGCACCATCATTCACCACCGAGGCGCCGTCGGTCAAAGACGCTCTGCCCGTGCAAACACTCGATGTTAGTTATGCCGTCAACGATGACGAGTTGCTCATCACCTTGCCAACCGAGTACGCCTACCTTTACGAGAACTGCACGCTCGATATCAGCGTCCGCAACATCTATGACGAGAATGGCAACAAGCTCGCGTCTCCTGCACAATGGATCGCGTACATTGACCAGAATCCCGTGGTGTGGAGCAGCAGCAGTGAGTCGCTCAGCTTCAACGTTGGCGATGGAGCCTCCTTCTCAGTCGACGTGGTAAACAAGGGTGGCGAGGAGAAAGACTTCTCTATCACCGGGCTCCCGGCCTGGCTGACCGCAGAACCAGAGGCTGGAACCGTGGAACCGAACAGTTCAGTATCTGTTACCTTCACCGTGAACGCTGACCTGAACATCGGCTCGTACGACAAGGCTATCAACTTGACAACTGATTATGGGTATGACGAGAAATTGCAGGTAACCGTTACTGTCTCTGCAGAAGCACCTGCATGGACGGTGATACCAGGCAATTACCAGTACACGATGAACGTCTTCGCCAAGCTCAACATCAACGGCACGATATCAACCGACGAGAACGACATGGTCGCCGCATTTATCGGTGGCGAATGCAGGGGTGTTTCCAGCCTGGAGTACCTCAGCTCGTTCGACGTGACGGAAGCTATGCTCTCCATCTACAGCAACAGCCAGTCGGGGGATAGTGTCACTTTCCTCATATGGGATGCCAGCGAGGGCACGACCTATTCTAACGTCACGCCGGTGTATACCTTCGTGGCCGACACTGTTCACGGCACGCCGGCATCTCCCGTCACCCTGTCATGCGACAATAGCATCCGCTCGGAGTACGATTTGTCTGCCGGGTGGAACTGGATCTCGGTCAACGTCATCAACGCACAGTCGAACAGCGTCGAGAACTTGCTCGGCTCCGTGGGTAGCGAGGGAGACGAGATCAAGGGACAGCAATCCGTCTTCGACAAGTACAGCACGCAAGCTGGCTGGAGCGGCACACTCACCGCTTCTGGCGGCATAGAACCCGAGAACATGTACAAGATGAAGCTCACCACGGCCGGCACGGCAATCATTGATGGCGTTGCCGTTGATGTGGAAGAGGTAACTGTTAGCATAGCCCGCGGGTGGAACTGGATCGGGTATGTACCACAATACAACATCTCGGTAGACGAGGCATTATCGGCTTACGGTCCCTCGGAAGGAGACCTCGTGAAGAGTCAACGCGCGTTCTCCATGTATTACGATGCTGACGGCTGGATCGGGACACTCAACACCCTGGTCCCCGGGCAAGGCTACATGCTCAAGTCGGCCAACACGTCAACGTTGATCTATCCCGAGAAAGGTTCTCTCAAGAGCTTCGATGCAACAAGCCAGGCCAAGGCTCCTGCCGTGCTCTCGTTCACCGGGGGTGCTGCACAATCGAACGCCACCGTGATAGCACAAGTCGCTGAGGCTGCTATCGATTTGACCGGCAAGGTACTTGCCTCGTACAGCGGGTCTACCTGCACGGGCTACGCCACGCCAACGATCACGAATGCCGGCGACACAGTCTTCTTCCTCGTCGTTGACGAGATTGACGGGGAAGCCAGCGTGGCATTCGCCCTTGTCGACACGGTAACGGGATCGCAGCTCGCATTCGACAACCTATTGACATACGTG
>Ga0066602_10002167_pt1 | contig 11989 bp, 7 predicted proteins | sample Higcelweek5metaG_FD_59481 | JGI IMG/M metagenome (GOLD analysis project Ga0066602, IMG submission 59481) | Freshwater pond sediment microbial communities from the University of Edinburgh, under environmental carbon perturbations - High... | ecosystem: Environmental > Aquatic > Freshwater > Pond...
CTCACGGAAGCTACTTTCATGGAGATTATCGAAAAAGTCAGAAGGAATCGGCAGACTGACCCACCGGATTCTTATCGGGAAAATGTCTTCACAGGATGAGAATACAGCGGATCTGTGTCGTAACGTATGGCGCAGCGGAGTAGAACAATTGATGGATATCTGCGGTAGGAACATGAAGTCCCTCGATGACGTAAATGAATCGTACTTACAGGATATGGAAGCAGAAATGCACGAGAAAAGGAAAGACGGTGTCCAAGTTGATGAAGAGAACGGCTCAAAACCGCTGATGCAGGAGGACATTTTGTCCCTTATGGACCTGAGCTGTTAAAGGAGTAAATCATGACAGATAGCTGGTTTCCCAAGACACAGGATTTCTCGGATTTTTTCAAGTCGCACACGGATTCAGCCGGAAAGGCTCAAGAGGTCCGGAGTGTTGACAAGGCTGACACACCAACGGAAGACACCTCAAAACCCGGAAGCGAGCCGGAAGAGGTCATATTGTTTCAGGAGAAACTCACTCATTTGACTCTTCTGTACGACGTGCCGTTCTCCTATCTCGTGCCTTCTGAGAATATGCTGAAACTTCATGAGTTACGATTTTTCTGGATGAATCCAAATTGGGTCAGGTCACTTCTTGACGGCGCCTGTAGCTTGGGAAGAAATGCGTCCATCGATTACTCCTGTGATACGACATTTCTCAAGAAAATCTACGACGAGGCAATTTCACAGTCAGTCAACGTAAGAAGAACGCTTCAATGCAAAGAACGGATCAACGGTCTTGATGCGGATGCAATCTGCACAGGGTTTCTCCTTCGTTCACCGCTGGTCGGGCATTGGCGCGGTCTGGAATTCGTCGCCTATCGTGATTTGGCCGGGAAAGATCAACTCAAGCCACTGCGAATTGAGACTCTTTCGCCCGAGATTCTTCTGGGATTATTTGCCGGAGAAATTGGCCGGCTTGATATCAAGGAGCCCCCGGAAGGATTTCACTACGGCTTTACGCGAAAAGAGGACGGAACGCTTTGCAAGAGCCTGAGAAATCTTGATACCGGTGAACTTCTACCCGATCTCAAGATCTCCATAAGGGAGGATAAGAATCGAGTTATTCATTTTTCGGAAGTTGCTGCGGATATCAAGAAATCTCTTTTCCCGGAGTCGAAGGAACTGGCAAACTCTGCCCATATCGCACTGGAAATGATTCAGAACCCGTATATGATCAAAGTCAGCCGAAATATGACCTCCAATACAAATGAAGTCGAGTAACCCGGAAAATGATATGAAAGGCGGTAATTAGGAATGGATGAGCAGGTAAGGAATCTGGAACAGAGAATCATGCAGGACGTCCAGGCACACGGAGGTACAATGGATCTTGATTTTGCGAATGACCTCCATTACGAGTACTATCGGGAACAACTCCGCAATTGCGGTGCAAATATCGAAAACACGCCGCATCTGATCAATCTTCTTGAAACCGAAAGAAGTATGCATAGGATCTCTGCTACAGCGATCGATCCTAATCCGGATGGTGTTGAAGGTCCGAACGACGCATCCTATATAGAAGTGCCGGCTATATTTAGACAGTCATCAAAGGAACTTTCTGATTCTGAGAACGATGTTCCGGATTCAACGATATATGTCAGCTCGATTGCCAAATATTGCAAAATGCAGAGAAGCGTCATTATTCAGAGTACGGTAAAAGACGAACTCCGAAAGAGGAATATTACAGATACAGGCATATATGATAATTGTTTCGAAGCACAGAAACTTGTTGCCATGAATACCGATTCGTTTTACGATGGCACTCCAAGGAAGTATACCCTGATCAGTACCTTCACAAGTGTATCCGAAGACGCGATGAGATGTCCCCAACTGAAAGCGAGTTGCACGGTAAAGGAAAATATTGCCGTCAACACCGACATTATCGAAAGTTACACGGTCATCGACCCAAAACACAAAAATTCCAAGGGCGATCACGTTCTGGTGTCCTATAATCGTGACGGATATGTACCTAATTTCGACTACAGTTATGACAATGAACCGGAGCCGTCACGAGCGAACCCCGTCCGTATCCGGTTTATGTTGGACGTATCGATTATGCTGCGTCTGAAGGACGGCTTTACGATTAACGGTCTGCATATGAACTCGGCTCCGGTGCTGACGCTGGATCATCCTTTCCATGGAGTCATCAAATGTTACTATTATGCCGGCACATCGGCACCATTAGTTGAAATCAGTGATGACAAAAGAACAGCAACGGTCAGCCTTCCTAAAGTAGTCGGTGTAAGGAAGGGTGCAGACTGGTGTTCATTTCTTCCCTTCGCGGATCTTGAAAATACTTCGAGCGAAAATCTGCATATCTATGGACAATTTGTCTTCTCCGTTACGCAAAAAACAACAGGCGAGCCTCTCACTTTTCCGTTTCCTGTATCTTTTCGCAGCGAGAAGGGCGGAAGTGATTATAACGCGCAAAATATTCAAAATGAACCGATATACATGCAATGGGGTTGTGTTGGCAAAGATACGATGATTATGCGGTCAGACGAGCGGCGGACTGCGGTACGGATCTCTGATCTGCAAATCGGAGACTTTGTAATAACGGCAGATGCAAGAGAACGAAGAATTGTGAATATTCTCACGGGAACGGATGAAACGATCCTTTCGATTACCACAGAAACCGGAAGAAACATACTGCTTACAACGACGCATTCCATTAAAAGTGAAGATGGATGGATTACCGCCGGCGAACTTTGCCCCGGGATGAAAGTCGTATGTGAAAACGGTCTGGAAACGGTAGAGCAGATAGTAGAGCAGATATATGACGACACTGTATATAATCTCCATTTTGAGGAAGAAACGGCGATTTTTGGTAACGGATTTGTGATCGGAGACTTTGACATGCAACAGCGAATTAAGCCACAGAGAGAGGAACTCTCGATTGATTGGTCGCCGGCAACTTTGTCGATTGCGCGCGAAATAGACTCGCTTGCAGAAAAAATGAAGGAGAGTACAGTATGAATATTCAATTTCATTACTTTGTTATTCGTTACCTTAGCAGAAGAATGGGATTTGATGACAAGACCAGTCAGATCATTGCCGGAGCCTCACAGTATGTTGACGAGAGCAGCGAAATAGCTTCTGTCTCATTTACAAAGGCGGAAATTAAAGGCAAGAAAATAGAGAAGCGCGGACTATATGTTAATGACGGGACAAAGGTCAAGGTATATATTCCCAAAACCATTCATAAGAGCTTTGATGAATTTGATGGTGTTGATGAATTTGACTACAAAGACACAACGAACATCTGCTGGCAGTCGATGGTTCCCTTTCATTATTCGCCACTGCGGCCTATTGATCATACAAAGGAGGATTGTCTGCATTATTTGGTTGAAGCCCCGCCGGATTTTGACGAGAAGGGCATTTTCAGAGATTTGACGGATTACTGTATTGCACAATATCAGATGACAGTTCCGAATAATGGGAATGATACAGAGAAAGACAGTCCAGAAGAGACGGCAATTCGAATCGGTATTCTGACGCACATGCTTGCCGACTGTTATGCACATGCAAATGTTAACGGTTTGGTCAGTATGGACAATGATACGACTGCTTTGCAGGTCATGAACGGAGATATGGCTACCTACATAACAAGCGATTACATTTTATCCGCTGCCGAACAAATATCGGTCCCGTATGTCGGGCAATATCGAACCAAAACATTGCTTGATGACTGCTACGTCCGCGCGAATATTATGCAGAACAATTTCAATCCGCCGCAACAGTTTATACATGACAGCCTTGAATCCTTTATGGCTGCGGCAAGACGTATCTATGATTTTTTCTTGAAACTTCTAAATTTGGACGACGATGAGTATTCGATCTGGAACGGAACCTATGTGCCGGTTATTGCGCCGCTTCTTCGTTTTCGCAGCACAGATGTCGGGAAACTTTCGGAAATGTGGCATGCAAAATGTACCGATATTGATTTTTCCTATAGTAAAGATGCGATTAAGGCAAAACTATCAGATAGAGATCATCCCGAATATCTTTTTGGAGCAGCAGTTGTTGCGGATGACATACGACAAGTTGTACATATAGAAGAAGCAAGAAAGGAATCAACCATGCTGGGAGATCCCGCCGGCAGTATTTCATTTGGGGCCGTAATACTTGAAGATAACAAATTCACACTGTCCGCGACGGGAACGTCAGCTGCGGGAGATACGCCCAAGACCCTTACCATGCTTCTCATGAACGAAAGATCACAGCAGATTGATTCGGCTGTATTTACGCAAATTGCGGGAGGAAACTCTATTACCGGGCAACTCAAGAACACGGTTCCGGATCATGCTGCAGTGTACACTTTGCGTGCATCACTATACACAGAGAAAAGCGGAAAAACGATTGCCGCCATGGGGATTCTTCCGGTAACCTTTGAAGACTTGTCTTCTCTGATAACGTGCACCGGTAACAGTCTCTCAAAAATTCATCAGGATGATATTCTTGTCAGTTACAACTCGACGGATAGGAGCGATGCGGATCTATCCTATCCGGATAATGCTGATTATTTCAATCAGGACAACAGTCACCTGATTGGCATCATTCTTCCATTGTCGGCAAAATTTCAGCTGGATAAGAAATACACCTTCAAATCGGTCGTCGCGTCCCTTACGTTAATGGATGGAAACAATCATTATATTCACTGTGGCAACGCTAAACAAAACAGCGTTGTATTGAGTAAGGGAAACAGTGTCAGTACGGTCACCTTCTGTGAGGACTGGAAGAATAATCTTCCGCTTGATATATATTACAAGAATACAGCTGACCTCAGCCTTAGAATTCATCTTCTGGTGTCAATCACGGCTAATAAGGGAGAACCTTTCATTGGAAACCGGACTTTTGTCTGGGAATCCGCACCCGACGTATTTCCTGTTATCAATACAGTATGGGAAGCAGATGCTCATAAACGATAGGCTACCGGACAGAGGAGATTGAAATAATGGGAACCATGGGACAATCGCATGTAGCGGAAAATACGGATACAGAAATGCTTCTTATCCCGATGGGATTAAAGGCCATGCCCTTCGGCAAGCCAAGGGACAAATTTGCCGATACCGCATATGATTACGCAAGTCTCGGGGAGAAACCTCTCGGAGATTTTGTTGAACCGAATCTTCGAGGTTCTCATTCCGATGAAGATTGTGGAATCCATCTTCACTGGATTTTGCCGGATTCCTTAAAGCAAGGCATGCAAAACAATGACAGCGATAGGGTGGACTACCCGATTGTCCCCAACCGTTGGCAGATTACCAGAATTTACACAAGTACAGAAAGTACTGACGGAGAGTTGCACTCGCAAAGCTGGACGGTGGAATCCGACGTGCTTCAGAAAGTACGCGGACCTGAGTATTTTAATCATAAGAGTCCGCAATATCCGGTCCTGGAAGATGTTAACCAACAGTACCGCTATCTTGGCAGAGCTTACTCTTCGCATGTGACTCCGGCCGTCTGCACAGAATATCTCGCGAAAAACACAGCAATCGCTCCGGGACTTCCCGCGTTTGCGGCATACTATCCGGATTGTAGAAACGTATTCGGGTTCTATGACGATATGATGGACGAGCAGGGGAATGAACTTCTGAATGTAAGTGTCACGTATGTCGTTTGCGGCTGGTATTCGAACGGGTCACAGGATATCCTGTCCACAATAAAGAATGCGGACGATTGTGTGGAGAAACTTCAATGGATCGCGCCCAAACAATTTGTCTTTCCGGCGAAATCCCTATATCACGGCATGATAAGCGGTGTCCGGTGGGAAAGCAAAGAGAAACAATACGATTCAAATATTCCTGCTGATGATCCGCTTCTTGCGGTTGGAAACACTACAGCTGAGGCATTGGCAGCACTTCTTGAGAACGGAGAACCGGGAAGCTGTGAGATCGAACGTATGCTGAATCTGTTTTTCAGTAGCGGAGAATTGCTGCTGAAAGAGAGAAACGGTCTTCTGAAGGGGGAGAATAAGCAGCATGAAGACAGGTTCGGCAAAGAGTCCCCGGTAACACAGTTTGCTTTCAAGGAAACCGCTTCTGAACCAAAAGATGTCGGGGAGCCGCCCGAAGATATCCTGAACGAAGTCAATACCGGTTACGTTGAGCTCCTGTACCAAAGAGCCTGTCTCCGGAAACTTCTTGACCAGGTTTATGATGCCTGGTATAAATATGTTTTTCTTGGAGAGCAGACCTACTTTGATCCGGAGGAGAAGAAGAAGGCTGTTGCGTGCCAGAAGAGTTATATCGTCCTTTTGGAAGCTCTCGAGAGAACGATCTCAGATAAACGCTATGAGCTGGATTGCTTAACTAAGGATTTGTCGGAAAAGGAGAAAGAGCTATCCAAAAAGCTGGTCGATCATACTCTGGTGCATCAGACAGGTCAACCCTTTTGGGCACCCAACGATCCGGTTCTGCTGCTCAGCGGTATTCACGGCGAAGGATATTACAGGGGAGATTCTGAAGGGACAGATAATTCGCTATTCTGCCGGGGCATTTTCCAGCTCAATCACTCGCTGACAATTGATAAGCTTGAGGGCGCATTTGATATTCCGACCACGATTCATTCGGCTGATATTCCTTGCTCGGGATATATTCCTGATACGGTTGCCCCGTTCGTCAGGGAGGCACTGCTTCTGAGTCCGGATTATGCCTCGACACTTGCTGCCGCTATTCTTGCTATACGCGGCTGCAAAACCAAGGAGAATCTGGCTGTACTGACTCCTCTGATCAAAAAGCTTCAACAAGCTCCGGTCAGTAACCGACTCATCTCGTCTTTCGGTCGTGACCGCTTGAGCGCAGCTTCAGGTTTTGACGGATGTTTACCCGACGCGAGGTCGCTCGTCCGGTGGAGCAAACCATGGTCACCTCAATTTATCGAGTGGTTTGTTAACTACTATCCGGATCAGGCTCTGCTTGAAGATATACCTACACTCATCAACTGGGACATGAAAGAAAGTCTTGCCGATTTTCGCTTCACAGGCACAATAATAACGGATAAGCCTATACCCATTCAGGGGCAAAGCATACTTGCCCCTCACGGAGCGGCCATAACCGCCGCATGCCTTGCCAGAAATATTGGGGACCGGAAGCTTGCAGAAGAGGCTCACCAAATGGATGTACTTTCGCAGACACTTAGCATAAACAATGCTTTTGTCATGATGAAGACAGATATACGACTTCCGGTTGAGCAGACAGATGTGAGCCGTGTCGATCTATCGGATGTTACACTTCCTATGAAGCGGATACTAACGATGCTTGACGGATATTTACCCGAGATTTCTAAGTTCGACGAATTCTTCTCCCCGGTTCGCGGGGGATTTATGAGCATTGATAAAATCTCCATCATAGATTCCTTCGGGCAACTCAAGGAAATGAATAAGCCCAATGCGAAAGTCACAGAAAATATGAGGAATAATAAATCGGTATCGCAGGGCAATATCATGCTTACCCCGCGCCTTATCCAACCATCCAGATTGAATTTCCGTTGGTATGAGTACAACCGCGATGTGCTGATGAGTGAAAACAGCACCATATCCCCTGTTTGTGGTTGGTTACTTCCCAACCATACCGATTGTTCTGTGATGGTATACGACCGAATCGGCAATCTCCTTGGCAGTCTCCAAAGAGTCAAGCTTGATACGCCCGTTGTTTGGAAAAACCCTCCGGAAAAAGGTGGCGGGACTGCACCGCTACCTTCCGATATGAACCCAACTCTTGCCGGAATCATCACGGCTATTCTGAACGTCAGCGATGTGGGTAGAATCGATTTGCTTACACCGCTCATTAAGGTCATTGACTCTGCACTCTGGAGTATCAACCCATCTGAAGCACAGCAATTCAATTCTCTGGGACAGTATATCGGACGTCCCCTGATTGTTGTCAATGCAGGCCTGCTGCTCGAACAGATGGAGATCCCGAGATCATTTAAACATCTTGAGACAAGAGATGACACGGGCGGATTCAACAGTCATATTGATGTATCAAAAGCAAAATTTGCTGTTCATATAGGCAGAAAGACAGATCACGGCGACGGCGTAATCGGTTTCTACAAAGAAAACAATTATGACGAACTGTATATTACGGAAGAGACAGCGCCCGCTCCTCATAAATATTTCAAAGCAGATAATACGGTCACACTCGCATCAGGGGAAGGAAATCCAATGAAGCTCACGATCATTATGGACTTCGCCGCATCTGTGAATCTCATTGGCGGATTCCTGCCGACAAAGATTGTGAAGTTGGACAGCCATGCCATTAGCGAGGCTTTGAATAAGCTCTACTTCACCATTTTTTCTGCCCCGGTTCTGGGTGATGAGAATGAATTTGCCGTCCCGTGTCCAAAGCTCGAAGCAAGAAAATGGAAGTGGCTTCATTATCGTGACATGTCCTTTTCCGCCGACGAAATATCTCCCGCAACAGGTCAGGCATACTTCTCCAAGACGCCCGCGTGCGCACAAGAAGGATGGCTCAAGCTCGAAAATAACGACCATCCAAAATAGAAGAATGCCATTGCAATTGTTTTCGGTAAAAGGAGGAGACAATTATGTTTCTGACCAAGGCAGATATCGGTGCGGGATTTCCAATATGCCGTTTCAGCAAGGAATTCATTTGGGTACAGAGTGCAACGGACATTAAGAATATGAACTGCTTCTCAGACATCATCACTCTTCATATCATGAACACATTTTCTCGTGAGATGTGTGTTCTGAACGAGGATCTGCTATCTGCCGACGATATTAATACGATGTTCTGCAGAGGCGAATCTTTGAGCAAAAATACATCAGCCATACATCTGCAAATCCCGATCGGTCAGGATAGCAGTTCCTTTGTTGATAATGAGGCATACCAGAATTTTGATATGACCGCTCCCAAAGACTGGTCCGTCTCCAAATGGCAGAAAAGCTCATCGGGTAATCATGCGAATTGTTCCATTACATCCGCAATATCCCGTATGGTTCTAGAAAAATATGAATGTATTTCCGTTCAAATCAGCAATATTGTGTCGTTATGCCCCCCCGGTGCATCGTATGTGCAGATTTCTCTGGAAAATGTCGCGAATGTCACGGAGCTATACAAGACATTTCATCTTCTTCGGAACCCAGCGCCCCTCGATATTGTGGAGTTCACAGCATATGACCCGGTCATCTCCGTCGGAAAGAAAGCACGACTGTCATGGAAAACCGCAGAGAAAACGAAAGGGAAAATTTTACCCAATGAATTCAGCATTTCTGAGGGTGTCGTCGAGTATGTGGAAGAGCTTACCTCGTCAAAGACATATACACTGCAGATAGAGAATGATCATGAAAGCAAGAAAGAGTCCTGCACGGTCTATGTATCACCTCCAATAATCAGAAAATTTGAATTGGATGTTTCACGAACACAGGTCTTGTGGGACACAGAGTACGCTTCGAAAGTGTCGGCAGACGGAGAACTGTGCGCCGCATCCGGATCCAAACAAGTCCCATCTGGTACAGCACAGATCACTCTCCGCTGTGAAGGATATCTCTTTCATACAGAGCATACAATTTATCCGCTGCTATTCTCCTCCGTCATGCTGGAATGTAGGACATATGTTTTCGCTGCCTATACGGTGATACGTGTCTGGTGGAATAAGAAGGGATCAGCCGGATGCAAACTGCTGATACAGGAACCGGAGGATCATTATGTTCTCGACCTGAACAGCGGAGAATATGAATATGTATATTTGCATCCGACCCGTGTTCCGCCTTCTAATAACCAGTTGAAAATAACGTTCATTGACAGCACAGGTGCAGGAACAGTGCTTTTCAAATCAGCAAACTGGAAAGACAGATCAGCCGGACATGTTTTGTAATCGTGTCGGCAGAATAAGGAAGAGGTGTTGATATGGCATTCGATCTTTCGTCCATGTATGCTGACTGGCTGGGCTCGAATAGCGTCGTTGTATCAGATGACGTTTCCAATGTCCTTACCCTGCGCCTTACCAATGTCAGCGGAGAAATTCTGACGGTGGACAGTGCAGAAGCAATTACACTCTTTTTCCCGGTAGGAGATAAAGACTATTATTTTGTTACGCAGGAACAGGCAAGAGCAATTATCTGTACAACGCCGTATGACTGGAAGTACATATTAGATGAAACCAAGTTCATCTGGAGCGTATCTCCTGTGAAAACATTGCAGATTCCTGTCGGCGAGAGTGTTGTCATTGTATTTTCCAATATTGTGACACAGAAGAAATACCTGACCGGCAGTATGAGCTGTCTCTCAATTTCGACCGGGAGTCAGGGTATGTCCGACCCGCTCATACAACTTCCGATCTTTATGGATACGGCACCGGTCAAAATAAAGAAATTTACGTGCACACACAGCATGGTCGGTGTACTAGATGATGTGACTTTTTCCTGGGAGACAACGGGCGGAGTTGCCACGAGCAGGGCCGATAACCGGGTAATATCAGAACCCGGTTTATCAGGAAACAGTTTGGCAGACGACTGTACAACCAATGAAGAGCCGGACCTTTATGCCCCTGGTCTGACAGGTGTCTTCCTTTTACCGGATTTTGCTCCGGGTCAGGTCCAGCGATTGAAGGCACATGATTCTGTGTCCTGTACGGTAATGACGTCGACCGACTATTCGCTTTTAGTTGCCGGAAAAGGAATCAACGAGATTGAACATTGTCCTGTCTTCGTTTTCGAACCGGAGATCATGGCATTTACCTATACGAGAGAAGGAGATACGCTGACACTGCAATTCACACTGAAAAACACATGCCACTGTTATATCAGCTGCGGAGTCGGTCGAGTTGATTGCTTGCCGGATTACTCAGAGGGATATTGTGTCTCGAATGGATCCGCCACCGTATACGTGAATGAAGATATAGGCATATACGAACTCTCTTGTCTTGGATCGAACGGACTGATCACAAAGGAATTGCGAGTGCCGATTAAATAAATACAACCTGAAGAGAAGATCTAGATATACGTCATGATCCTAAGTGACCTCATCACTCGTTCAAGCTTGTCTTCGGAACCTTCGACTCGTTGAGCCCCCGGATCAGAAGGTAGAACATGAAGGAGAATTCGGCAACCATCATCGGGAGCATCAGAACAGTCTCCAGAGTTGCGTTGGGGAAGAGAAAGTGCACGATGAACGCTGCAAGACCGAAAATGGTCTCTGTGATAAAGAAGATGCCCAGGATTCTGGGCATGAATCCTGACTTATAAATCATTATTCCGAGTGGAAGTACCCAGAGAGAGAAGAAGATCTGCCCGATCATATATCCGTGTTGATATAAGTTGTAAAACAACATCGCCAGTGATTGTTGCTGAGCGAGACTGAATGCGCCCATGTAACCGTTATTACTCAAAATATAGAACGGAGCAAGTTCGATCAGCGTGTTACAGAGAAGCAGAATGCTTCCGGAGGCGGCAAAGATCACCATCGTCGCAGCCGCACTTCGACTGACCGATGCGAGCAGCTTATGTAAAGCCAGAGCTGTGAACATGTAGAAGAGGGTCATAAACATATCCAAGACAACGCCTGTCCGGTACAAGAACATATTCGACAGAATATTGTCCGCAACAATCGCCGGATCACTCGACGAGAATACTCTCTGGCGAAACAAAATCTCCGAGAGCAGGCCGAAAACAACCATCATCAGGAATAGAACCCCTGCTAGTCTTGCCGTCTTTTTACTTGTATTCATCTTTCTTCTCCTGTGTCTACTGTAATAAACATAGTGTAAAATAAACTGTACATAATGTCAAGAATATTATTCGCGAAAAATCATTTCAAATTCTTCGCCTCCTCGTTAGCAGATATTCTGCCACTTTTACAGGTTCAATCTAAGAGGAGCGATCGTAGCGGGTTATCCATTTCCGGTGGGCGAGCATTTGACGAGCTTCACCTCCGCAGGATCGAAGATCCGAGGGTCGGGAACGAGATATATTTCCGATTTGGAGGTGTCC
>Ga0066602_10002168_pt1 | contig 11985 bp, 6 predicted proteins | sample Higcelweek5metaG_FD_59481 | JGI IMG/M metagenome (GOLD analysis project Ga0066602, IMG submission 59481) | Freshwater pond sediment microbial communities from the University of Edinburgh, under environmental carbon perturbations - High... | ecosystem: Environmental > Aquatic > Freshwater > Pond...
GTCACCTCATAACTATCAAATCCATCGGTGTGACCTCATCACATTTCCCAATATCAAGGGTAGGTATCTTTGGTCAGGGATCTTTGGGCAAGAAATATTTCTCATTTTTCGTTTGTCACTACCCAATCTGAGGCCCTGTGGATTTTGTGAAGGGTATTGATTCCATTGTGACACAGTGCTCTGAGTTCCAATCACTGTTCACGGTCTTCTTCATCAACCGTGACAAATACATCTTTTCCACTCCCTTTGAGTCATAATTCATTTATTTCATCTTCAGACAATTCATCCATAGACTTTCAAGGAAGTTCTAATAAATTCATAATTGCTTGTTTACTTTTTTTCTTAACCGCTTCAAAAAGTGCATTTTTTTCTTGTTCACTGGCTCATAGAATATTTGTTTCGTTCAATCAAAGTTCTTGCATTAAGGCTCAATCTTGGATTTGTGATAATTTTTTGGACATAATAAATAATTATATAATAAAAGTAAGTGAAGAATATGTTTTTAAAAAAAGAATAATATTGAAAAAATAAGGAAAAATTATGGAGTATTTTCAAATAGATGCTGGTGTTGTTTGATGAAATCAAGATTTTGTTTTCATCAAATATGTTCTAATAAAAACTTTCAATAATGAAGAATTTCTTTATCCAAAGTGATTAAAAGATAGTTTTGTAAAATCTCTATTGATAATTTCTATTCACTCCCCACTTTTTGAGATTATGCCACTATAACTATCGTTCCCTACCATCAATTCTTACATTAAATTTTAGATGCGATAAATAGATTTCTTTTTTTGGTTTCAGACGCGATAAATCACGTCTCTACGATTTTCTATTCACCTTTTGCTATCCCCTTCTCACTATTGAGTCTTTCCTCTATCTCCCTCTTGAGCTCTTGAATACCAAGATTTTGATAGGTAGAAATGCATATTGGATTGAGATATTTGATTTTTTCTTTGAGTGTTTCTCTTGCTTCTTCTCACAACAGATCTAGCTTATTGAACACATAGAGTCGTGGCTGATTGGCTTCGATTTTTTTGAGAATCTCATCTACGACTTCTATCTTTTCTTCCATCTTTGGATCACTCGCATCAATCACATGGAGCAATACTTCTGAAGCAATCGAATCTTCGAGTGTTGCAGAAAAAGCATCTATGAGATCAGGAGGCAGGTCTCGCATAAATCCGATGGTATCAGAAACCAAAATTTCTTTTCCCTTGGTATACTTCCCTTCTTCAGTCATGATCGGTTCGATATACATCTTCCCCACACTATTTTCCAGTGTTGCGAAGAGCTTATCTTCTGCTAAAACTCATTTTTTGGTCAGAAGATTCATGAGACTAGATTTTCAGGCATTAGTGTACCCAACAATACCCACCGTCCCAAAGCCTTTTTTGTGTCTGGAAGCTCTATGAAGTGCTCTTTCTTTGACGAAGTGTTCCAGTTCATGTTTGATGGCTTTCTCACGATTTTTTAGATGCGTCTTCATAATAGAAGTATTGGTTTCTCATTTTCCACGAGACCCCTTGTTTCCTCAAGCGCCTTGGCTCCCGAGCTCTTCACTCATCCCATAAATTCTTGGACCCATGTGCTTGATACTTGCTAGTTCGATTTGAAGTCTTGCCTCGGTAGTTTTTGCATGTTTTTCAAATATTTTCAAAATCAAATCAATTCTATCCCAAGCTTTGGCATGAATGGTTTTGAGTTTTTGGTTGACGGCACGAATCTGTGCTGGTTTGAGAATATTCCCTATTATGAGCAGGTTCGCTCAAAGATTTTGCATCTCTTGAAAGATTTCTTCCAGTTTTCCACTTCCTATATAAGTCTTGTAATCAGGAAATCATCTTTTTTGTAAATGCTTGACAATAACTAAACCTCCATAGGTATTCACAAGGTTTTCGACTTCTAGAAGCCTGTCTTCGATCTGTTCGGCACGAGTGATATCATAAGGCAACAAATCAACAACTACTACCTTGAGTTGATCCTTTTGATATTCAAGTTTTTGTTGTAACTGTTCAAGTTCTCTTTGGTTATGAGTCATAAATATAAGTTAATGTTATGATTGGAGAGTATAGTGTTTTTTAAAAATTATTCAAGAAAGCTTATCAAAGAAATACAGTTCCCATATCACTCTGTTCGTTTTTCTCTATTTATGGCTCTTCTACAAATTTTTATCAAAAAATGTATGAAAATATTTGCCATATAAAAATACTATTGTATAATTATATAGCATTGAGTCACCTTTTCTTTCTTTTATGATGTATTTCTAAAAACTATTCATCTTTTTCCATCATATCATCATCTATGATGGATTCAATTTATTTCTAAGAAATTGAATGTGTTTCTTATGAAAACACGGAAACTAGAATATGGGAAACAACGCTTTTATAATTTATTTACTTATTTTTTTTTATGAAAAATAAAAACAAACTCCTCCTCTCATTGATTGGAATTTCGAGTGCTATCTCATGCTTATGGTACGCTGGAAATCTCAGTTGAGGATTCGCTTTTGCCGAAAGCGCCTGAAGTACCACGACAGAAACCTGAGTACTTCAAGACATCATCAAGAATTATGAAAGTGATCTCACTCAGACCAGAGAATATTCAAAACTTACAAAGCTCAATAGCTTCAAGAAGAAAAATGGATATTCTCTTGACAATGTAACAACAGACCTCAAGGATGATATGCTTGATACCACCCTCAATAAAATTTCAAAGGTCAGTTTGAAAAATGAACTTCCAAATAGAATCACTGATCATTCAGAAGCACTCAATACATTGGTATGATCTATGAAAAAAGACAAGAAAGCTTCCTATCGTCTCTATATCAAAACCAAGCTTTCTATTGATGAGTTACAATCCACCATCAATTATTTTGACCATGCTGAAATTACTCTCAGTAGTGCAAATGATGATGGAAATGTGTACCAAGTTTTCCTTCCATACAAAGGTAAATTTGCACGTACCATCGGAAAATATCTTGAACAGGGTGAAGTCCCTACGGATTTACTCCCTTGAATAGAAATAGTTGTACCAACTTTGGTAGAAAGCATTGGTGATACGTCATATCTATCAGGAGAACTGCTCTCACAGATGCGGGGAATCACTAGTATCTGAGCAAATAATTATCAAAAATGACTTGCCTCTCAATCAAAAATCAAAGTCGGGGTGATTGATACAGGAATTTATTATACTCATCCAGATTTGGCAAGAAATATGTATAAAAATCCATGAGAAATCGCAGGAAATAGCTTGGATGATGATGGGAATGGATACGTAGATGATATTTATGGATACAACTTTATCTGAGGAAATAGTACCCCTCTTGATGACCACAATCATGGAAGCCATGTTGCAGGGGTGATAGGAGGACTCGTGAATTCATGAGGAATTTTTGGAGTCAATTCCAACGCTTCCCTCGTAGCACTCAAATCATTGGATGCTTCTGGAGCTGGATCAAGTTATTCCATTGTTGAAGCTATTAACTATGCTGCTAACAATGGGATCAAAGTTGTCAATATGAGTCTTGGGGGAACGGGGACTCCGTCTACAGATATTATGTGTAATGCCATTACCCAAGCAAAAACAAAATGAGTAATTTCTATAGTTTCAGCGGGAAATAGTAACGCGGATGTTTCAACTGTAGTCCCAGCTGGCTGTAGTGATGCTATTACTGTTTCTGCGGTTGACTCAACACTCACCAAAGCAAGCTTCTCAAACTATGGAAGTGAAGTAGATGTAGCCGCACCTTGAGTATCCATCTATTCTACCCTCAAAAATAATTCGTATGGATATATGAATGGTACGAGTATGGCCGCTCCATTTGTCACTGGACTCACCAGTGCTATCCTTGCAAATAACCCTTCTGCAAGTTACTCAGATGTAAAAACGCTTCTCATGACCCAATCAGAACCAACTCACAGCTCAGTCAATATTGGAAATATGATTTCTATGACCAAGGTTATGACAGCTCTTTGAGTAGATGCTGATGGTACACAAAAACAAAACATTCCTCCGAGTGTTTCTCTGACAAAAACCAAAATTTCTCTCAATACCTATGACATTCAAGCAAATGCTACTGATAGTGATGGAAGTATTGCCAGTTACTTATTTAGTGCAAATGGAACTCCCGTTGGAACTGGAAGTACCTATACTCTTACTATTACAAAAAATACCACTATCTGAATATTTGTTACAGACAACAACTGAGCCACTGCAAGCGGATCAATTGATTTGATTTATGAGAACACTCCTCCTACAGTTTCTTTGAGCAAAACAAAGAATTCATCCAATAATTATACCGTAACAGCAAATGCAACGGATAGCGATGGAGTCATTGATTCAATTTCATTTACTCAAGATGAAAATACCGTTACTTCATCAGGAAATACGTATACAACAACTATCGATAAAAATACTACTATTTGAGTACTAGTCACTGATGATCAATGAGCAAGTACAACAGGAAGTATAGAATTAGCATACAATACTATTCCGATAGTTACACTCGATGCTACCAAAACATCTCAAAACCATTATACCATATCTGCATCTGGAAGTGATGATGGTCATATTGTTTCCTACAAATTTATTATAGATGGAACCGAAACACTCTATTCTACTACTACTTTTCCTCTTACCATTACCAAAGATACTACAGTGTCAGTGATAGTTACTGATGAGGATTGACAAACTGCGACTGACACGAAAACTCTTATCTATGAACTTCCAGAGAATATACTTCCAACCGTGTCTCTTGAAAGCAAAAAAATCAAAGCAAACCAATTTACACTCATTGCCGATGCTGAAGATAGTGATGGAACTATAGTAAACTATGAATATTCTATCAATGGTGAGATAGTAGGAACTGGATCTACATATAGTCTCACTATCAGTGAAGATACTTTTGTTATCGTCAATGTAACCGATAATAGATGAGGAACTGCAAAAGATAGCGTAAACTTAATATATGAAGAAATTCCAAATACGCTTCCTACCGTCAGTCTCACTTCCAAAGAGATTTCAAGAAATACCTATCAAATCACTGCTAGTGGAAGTGATGTCGATGGAAGTATTACATGAATTCAATTCACCAACAACGGAGAAGTAGTAAATTCCACTGGTTCGACGATTCAACTTACCATCTCTCAAGACAGTCTTATAGAAGTTCTCGTTACAGACAATGACTGAGCAACGGCAACAGGGGCAATCTCACTCGTGTACTCAACCAATTTTTCTCCAAAATTGAGTCTTGTCTCTACAAAAAAATCTCCAAATTCCTATCTTATTACTGCATCAGGATCTGATAGTGATGGAACCATTATTGCATATCAATTCAAAAAAGACTGAGTGGTAGTAGGCACTTGAAACATACTCACCATCTACATTACCAAAGACACCCTCGTTGAATGTAGCATTACTGACAATGAATGAGCTACTGTGACTGATACAGTAGAACTCAAATATGAAAATGCACTCCCTACAGTAAGTCTTACTACTACAAAACTTGCTACCAATAAGTATACCGTTACTGCAATTGCAAAAGATAGTGACGGAACTATAGAGAGTTATGCCTTTTTCAAAGAAGGAATACTCGTTGGAACTGGTTCATCATATACCACAAATGTGATAGCCAATTCGACCCTTTCAGTAGTAGTTACTGATAACAAATGAGGAACCGCTACAGCGTCTACCAATCTTACATATATTCCAACTCCTAATAGGCTGCCAACTGTCAAACTCTTGACTACAAAGACAGCAATTAATTCATATTCTATGGTAGCAACTGCCTCAGATAGTGATGGAGAAATCACTAAATACGAATTTTTTAAAGATAATATCTTAGTTGGAACCTCCGCTACTCTAAACGTAACGATTACAACGAATTCACTTATCAAAGTCGTAGTCACTGATAATAGAGGAGGGACTGCAACTTCTTCAGTAAGTTTGAAATATCAAAATAACATCCCTACTGTGAGTCTTTCAACTACCAGAATAGGGTTTAATCAATACAGTGTAACTGCAAATGCAAGCGATACAGATGGAACTATCGTGAGCTATGCTATCAAACAGGATGGAAAAGCTATCAGCACCACTTCCACTGGAGTCGTAACACTCACAAGAAATTCTGTACTCTCAGTTCTGGTGATTGATAACCTCTGATGAAGAGCAACAGCTTCAACCAATCTCATGTATGAAATACCTCCAAAGGTTACGCTTACTAGTAGCAAAACGGCTCTTAACTCTTACATTCTCGCTGCAAACGCAAGTGTAAATACAGGATCTATCATCAAGTATGAATTTTACAAAGAGAATGCACTGATTGGAAGTGATTCTACTCTTAGTCTCAACATTACCGCAAATTCAACCATCTCAGTAGTTGTCACTGACGATAGATGAGGAAGAGCAACCGCATATATAACACTCAAATACCAAAACTTTCCTCCTACTGTTTCCCTCACATCTATAAAAACAGCAATGAATCAATATACTCTCACTGCCAATGCTACTGATAGCGATGGATCCATAGCAAGTTATGTTATCAAACAAGATGGTAAAACTATCAGTACCACTTCTACTGCAACCATCACACTCACAAAAAATTCTGTGATAACGGTGGTAGTCACTGACAATCAAAGAGCAAGTGCTACTGATAGTCTTCAACTCACCTACGAGCTTCCACCAAATGCAAATCCTACCGTGAATCTTACACTATTGAACTCAAGCTCAAAAACAGGTTATGTGAGTATTGTCGCAAAAGATAGTGATGGTACTATAGTGAATCAAAAAATTTATGTCAATGAAAAAATAGTATACAATGCTAATTTGAATACTTCTTCAATCTCAAGAAATCAATCATTTACCAAAGGTACTGCTACTGTGATTCGTACGGTAGTCACTGATAATAGATGATGAATTACCGAACAATCAATCACTGTTCAGTAATCAAAGATCATTCCCAAATGGGAATGATCTTTTTATGAATGAAATGGAGAAAAATTAGTTTTATTATCATAATAATCTTCTTTTTCAGATGTTTTCACTTTATCTATTACCCAATAGGTCAATGGAGTAAAGAGTACTTCTACTCATACTTTAAAGACATAATTTGAAAGTATGATTCCTATTAAAATTTCATTTGCAAATACTCCATAAAATGCAATCCCAACAAACAATATACTATCAAATCATTCGCCTACCAAGGTAGAAGAAATCGTACGGAGCCAAAGTTTCTTTCCTTTGGTCAAAATTTTGAGTTTTGCCAAGATATATGAGTTGAAAAATTCTCCCACGAGGTAGGCTCCGAGGCTTGCAATAATGATGCGGGGAGTAAAACCAAGAATATGCTCATAGTCAGTTTGATATTCCCATGCAGGAGATGCAGGCAACATCCCAACTCACCACACGCTCACTCACAGAAGTGCAAGCATCCCAAATCCTATCCAAATAATTCGACGAGATTGTGAGTATCCATACACTTCGGTCAGGACATCTCCGAGGATATAACTGAGTGGAAAGAGTAATGTTCCTCCATCAAATTCAAACCATCCCAAATGAACTATTTTTGTAGAAACAATATTGGAAATCAAGAGCACACTCACAAACAGTGCGGTAAAGAGAGTAATAAACCTATAATTTTTTTCAAACATTTCTGATTATCACGAAGTAAAAAACAAAGGCATTGTATGAAAGGCATCTTTATTGTAAAGTTTCGTTCTCATGATTATTTGATTTTTTAAAATGGCACATAAGTAACATTCTCTCTATTTTATAGATACGATTTCCTCTTTCAAGCTAATTAATGTGTTATTTGTACTATTGCTATAATCAAGAAATAATTAAATTTGGTATTATTCCTTTTCAAGAGTATTATCATTTACTCGTAAATCCGTAGATTTTTGCTTTTTTTTATTCAGGAAAAATAACATATAAACTATTCATCCAATTATCAACAATCCAAACGGAGAAAATAGCCATCAAATGACATAAGCTATTAGAAAAAATATGTAAAAGACAACAGCAAAATATTCATCTTCAAAATCTCTACTATGAATTTTTTTCAAGTCTGATGGAGTAAAATCATTTTCTTGTAGTCTTGTGATGCTTTTTCCTTCAAATATTGCTTTTTCTCACCATTCTTGGCAGTCTTCTCTGTCACAATGTCTCCTATAGATGGCAGTCCAATGTTCAAAAATCTTTTCATTTGGAAAAGATTCTCCATAGTCAAGCCTACATACCTTGGCTGAAAAACTTTCATCACCCCTATACAATCGCATATTACAAGTTTTGAATTCGTAAGTCATGTTATTTTGAAAGACAGTATAGATATCTCACCGTCATATAGCCAAAGTTTTGGGAATACATAAAAAGAGTAGTGAAAGTCAAAAAAACACATGTGAGAAAATTTTCATAGTGTATCTATTATACAATATCTAGAAAAAATTTAGTCCCAAATAAAAAGAGATAAATCATAAAAAATATGACTTCTCTCTTTTTATTCTACTATTTGGCAAGGAGTATAGGAATTGCACCTATGCCTACTAGCTTCGGAGGCCAGTCACTCTTCTAGTTAAGCTAACTCCTTTTATTCTAAAGCGTAAGATATTATACTCAATACTGCAAAAAATATCAAATCTAAAAACGTAAAGAGATTGACAATTTATATTTTTTATTTTTTATTGGACTTTTTGGAAAACATATAGTATAATTCATACAAGACTTTTTAACTTATTTTATCAGCAACCCAAAAGAATATTTCTCTCCCTACATATTTACCAAAATGTGCTGGAATGTTGCAAAAAGATAAGAAAAGTTCGCGGTCGAACCTCACAGTATTCACCTTCGATTCGCTTGTACGGGAACTTTTCATGTCGTTTTGAAGCATCGTTGGAAATAAAACACGGTTACCTTAATTGTATAATGTATTGCAAATGTCAAAAAATAAAATAATCGTAGAGCCATGAGTAAAACAAAAGATACTCTATTCGAGTATTTTGACGAGTGAAGAAAAAGAAAACTTCCTCAGGTTTATAGCATATTTTACGAAAGAAGAAAGAGAAGAACTTTTGCATATGATATAGATATCACTCACCCCCTATCATAAACATGCGTATAAGAAAAAACACAACTCTATTGGCTTAAGAAAAAAATCTTGATAATGTGAACTATCAAGATTTTTTTTGTATGCATTTTGAATAAAAAATCTTTTTGCAAAACGGAAAAAAACGATATACTTCCTCGTGATGTACTCGAGTGATGATAAAAGAAACAAAGAGAAAAAACAACATTTTTTTTCTTCATTCTTTTATTGTCGGTTCATCATTTTTATATTTTTATCTATTTATATATGATTGGATTAAGTGATAGAAACGCACCAAGCGTGGTTCCACTGAAAAAAAGCTACTGCGTCGGTGGTAAAGAAATTACCTTTGAAACAGGGAAACTCGCACTTTTGGCTGACGGAGCCGTAACTTTATCAGATGCTTCTGGAAATATGCTCTTGGTCACTGCAGGAGTCAAACAGGAAGGAGTCAATGAAAAAGCAGATTTTTTTCCTTTGGTGGTTGATTATCAAGAAAAATTTTATGCTACAGGAAAGATTGGAGGGAATAGATTTATGAAAAGAGAAGGAAGACCAAGCGAGACTTCTATATTGACTTCTCGTCTGATCGACAGACCAATTCGTCCAATGTTTCCAAAATGACTCGTCAATGATGTACAAATCATTGCGACGGTTCTTTCCTCTTCCAATGCGTCAGATCTCGGTTTTTTTGGTATTACTTGAGCGAGTCTCGCGCTTATGATGAGTGGAGCACCGTTTGAAGGTCCCGTATCAGGAGTGAGAATAATTCAAAATCAAGAAGGACAATTTATTTTTGATCCGAGCTTTGAAGAAGAACTCTCAGCACAACTCAATCTCCTCGTAGCAGGAACGCTCGATGCAATTACTATGGTAGAATCGTCTGCAAAAGAAGTTTCAGAGACTTCAATGCTCGACTGACTTGCGTTTGCTCACCAAATTATCAAAGAAATGTGTCAGGCACAAAATGATTTTATCAAACTCTTCAGTGAAAAGTTTTCGATTCAAACCGTGACTTGTAAATTTGCAAAACACGATGAAAGTCTCTATGATAGTGTGAGTGCATTTCTCACTATTGAAAAAATGGAAGCCCTCTATGGACTCGGAAAGCAGGATTTCCATGCTATGCTCCATACTCTTGAAGAAGAAACTATTACCACACTCTTGCAATCAGGAAGCCTAACTCTCTCAGAAGGAGAAACTGAAGTATCAGGAGATACCAAAAAAGCAATTGAAGAACTCGTATACAAAAGAGTGAAAAAAGTGATGAGATCCAATATCCTCAAACATGCAAAAAGACTTGATCTTCGTAAACTCGATGAAGTAAGGGGAATTCGTTGTGAAACTGGGCTTTTGCCAAGAGTTCATGGTTCAGCACTTTTCCAAAGAGGAATGACTCAAGCACTTTCTGTTGCTACTCTTGGTGGTCCAGATGATATTCAAATTGTTGATGATATGTACGAAGAAAGTGAGAGAAGATATATCCACCACTATAACTTTCCTCCATTTTCTGTAGGAGAAGTCAGAATGATGAGAGGTGCTGGAAGAAGAGAAATCGGTCATGGAAAACTTGCTGAAAGAGCATTGGAAGCAGTCTTGCCAAGTGAAGCAGAATTTCCTTATATGATTCGTGTAGTGTCTGAGACAATGACGTGTAATGGTTCTAGCTCTATGGCTTCTGTATGTGGTTCTACCCTTTCTCTTATGCAAGCTGGAGTACCTATCAAAGCTCCTGTTGCAGGAATTGCAATGGGAATGATCTATGATGAAGAGACGGGAGAATATGCTATTCTTTCTGATATCCAAGCGCAAGAAGATTTCCTTGGAGATATGGATTTCAAAGTAGCGATGTCTCCAAATGGAATCACCGCAATGCAACTTGATGTCAAAATCGCAGGTTTACAAATGGAAGTATTTCAAAAAGCATTTACTCAAGCAAGACAAAGTATCAATTTTATCCTCACTGAAATGCTCAAGGTTCAACCGAGTGTTGCCCAAAGTCTTTCTCCATACGCTCCACTCATTATGTCTATACAAGTCCCTGTAGAAAGAATCCGTGAAATTATCGGAAAAGGAGGAGAAAATGTCCAAAGAATGGAAAAAGTTTATGGAGTAAAAGTTCATATCGAAGACGATGGAATGACAACCATCACGGCAAAAACTCAAGCATGAGGACAATGAGCTATTGATGAAGTCAAAGCAATTATTTGGGAACCAGAAGTTGGGTACCGTGGTATTGGAGTTGCTGCAAAGATTATCGAAGGTACGGGAGTCATCGTAGAATTCCGTGGAAAATCAGGAATGATTCATATTTCAAAACTATCACATGCAAGAGTAGTCAATATTCGTGATGTTGTCAAAGAATGAGACCAAGTTGAATTTGAAGTTATTGAAATCAATAAAGAAAAAGGAAGAATCGGACTCAAAAGAAAATATGAAATACCAAAAGAAGAGCCAAAAACTATTCTAGAAACTCCTATACCATCAATAACTGAAACAGAAGTTGTACATGAAAAAGTTTCCGAAAACATTCAATAAAATATCTTTTCATCACTAGTAAAACAGCATCTACAAAAGACGACAAGAGAATAATACACACTCGTTATACCTTAGTCTCCCAAAATTCTTCCGTCGACTCAAAAACTCAACCAGCTCGAACTCTGTTCAAACATGGGATCAGAAACAATTTTCGTCTCTTTCCGTTTTTCGAAAAACCAATTTTATTTGGGAGATAATAATTCTGTATACTGATAATTGCAAAACAATAAAATCCAAGACAATCTTGGATTTTATTGTAAACACGTTATTTCAACTCAAAACCTTTTTGAAAAATTCTTTTGTATAGTAGAATTATACCAAATTACTTTAATTCAGGTTATGAAAATACACGTTTAATCTCATAACATTTA
>Ga0066602_10002172_pt1 | contig 11951 bp, 9 predicted proteins | sample Higcelweek5metaG_FD_59481 | JGI IMG/M metagenome (GOLD analysis project Ga0066602, IMG submission 59481) | Freshwater pond sediment microbial communities from the University of Edinburgh, under environmental carbon perturbations - High... | ecosystem: Environmental > Aquatic > Freshwater > Pond...
CTTGAGGTTCATTGGGATGTAGGACCATTTCTATCATCGGGGCATCCATTGTTTGAAAAAAGAGATTTTTGTTCTGTATGGCCCTGGAATAGTGGTGTAATTGTAATACCATCAATATACTGGGCATGAAAATGCGAAATATTTATATCTTCATTGTGATTATAGTGTTGGTTGTCAAATGTAATTCTCCCGAACATTTTGACCGTGTGGAACATTTAAAGCAATGTTTAATCGATTACGGTTTCCATCCCGATACTACATTCAATACACATCTGGAATATTCATGGAAAATTAAGATATGTAAAGATGATTCGTTATTATGCAGAGAAGCTGCATTTTATCTTTTCGATGATACAGCGGAACACTCCCATGCTGATTACAGACCCAAACAAGGTTGTTTTTTATTACTTCAAGAATACCAGTATCTCTCAAATAAGAAAAATGAATATGTTATAGCTAATTTTCCTTCTGTATATGAGGATGAAAAAAAGAAAATTTTATTACTGGAACACATTTACAATAGTTTAAAAGGTTTACGCCATAACAATACACCTGAGCATTTAGAATTCCAGAAAAAGGTGGTGCTTACAAATCGATATGTGCAACTGGTAATTTCTATCGAAAGAGAAAACGTTAATGACACAACAAATGCAAGGGAATTATTAAATATAATCGAAAATGGGATTTCTCAGCTAAACGGGAAAAAAGCTCAAAAAAAATATATGTTAATGAAAAAAAATCCTCTGTTGCAAAACAACCTACTTCTTGAAAGAAAAATGAAAGATAGTGCAACGCCTGCTGAAACGAACAAACCACCAATGGAAGAGGAAGCAGAAGAAATGAAAAGGTTGGAAAGAATATTTTCTAATCGTGATATTACATTCCACTGTATTGATATATGCAGATCTGAGGATGGGTGCATTGATGGCGGCTATATTTCAATTACAGTTCAAACTTCTTCCGGCTTACCAGTTGATTCGGCTGAGTGCAGTTTGTTAACACCCAATAAATATCGATATAATAATAAAACAGATAAGTTTGGGAGAGCTCGTTGGTGCCGGGTAAAAAAAGACCAATATACTATCGAATTAATTTTTAAGGGGAAAAAGTACATGTTGACTCCTATATGGGATTCTCTGCCTTGCATGGAATTGATTACGCTAAAATGAACACGAACGAAAGCCTTATATTAGAAATTTTTTTTTGCTGGTAAGCTTAGTTTGACAAATGAATTAGTCAGGCTGGTTGGAAGCGGTCATTGAGGTGATGAGGCAGCGCATAATGAAAATGTAATTAGCTGCCTTTATTATTAATAGTTTTCAGAATATCATTGGATTCATCAACGCATCCGCCAAGTGCAATGATTGCTTTTTTCGCAATTCCGCATTGTGTCAATGGGTCAATGATTTCTGTCTGAATGTCAGGTACTGATGAACATAGAAGTTCTGTTTTGTCAGTTGCTGCAACTATACATCCTATTGACTTAGAAGGAACACAGACTGATTCGCCATGCGCTATCGAGAGTGTATCACCGGACTGGGTTCTTAGAGTCATGCAGCCTTTTATGACAGTGAGTACACTGAATGACTGCTTAACTGGAAGAGTAACTGATATTCCTTTAATCATGGAGTACTGTTCAACCGCGAAATACCTGCATGCGACTCTTATACTGTGCTTATAACCATTGTGAGATATTTCAACAGGAGCAACCTTGAATGATTTGCGGGATTTTGTATCCATCACTTTGACTGCATTGTCAATATGCAATGTGCGGGATTTTCCATTTGTGTCAACTCTATCCCAGTCGTAGACACGGAATGTTATATCTGAACTTTCCTGAACCTCATAAATTATACTGCCAGGCATAATCGCATGGATTGTTCCGGGAGGTATGAAAAAAAAGTCACCCTCAGAGGCCGTCTCATCATTCAGTAAAGACCTGAAAGTCTTTTTGTCAATAGCGCTGCGAAGCTCATCTCTTGAGCAGTCTTTTTTAAGTCCGATGATTAATGACGCACCGGGCAATGCATCTGCAACATACCAGCATTCGGTTTTACCGCGTATGCCGTAATTATTCTCAATTGTCTGTTTGTCATCAGGATGAACCTGTACTGAAAGTTTGTCATTTGGATCAATGAACTTGAAAAGAAGCGGAAAGCCTGAATCGACGGTTTTATCACCAAGAAATTGTTTTCCAAATCTTGAGACGTATTCAGATAATAAATCCCCTGAGTACTCGCCGCTGCAGATTTTCGACTGGTATGGTTCTTCACCGCTGACTTCCCAGGATTCGCCGATTTTTAATGTATTGTCAATTTTCTTATTCAGTTTATATCTCAGAGCCTGACCACCCCATATTTTTTCAAGAAATACCGGTGACACTTTAAAAGGCTGCAGTTTTTCGTTCATAAATGGATCGCCTGTTGTTATTTGCCGGAAATGGCTGTTTCTGCCAATTGATTTGTTGTTTTTTAAATGTTTAACAAAATAGATATTGCATTTAATAAAAACAAATTATGTCGTCTTAGTTTACGTAAGCTAATAATAATTATAGTATTGATGTTTGTATACAGCAAGAGTATTGGAAATTATGTTTTAATGTCTGATGTAAAGTCTCGGCAGTCTTTGATTTGTATTCGTTTCTAATAAGCGATTTTGTTCAGATTGCTCTAAATGATGCGCTGAATCAGAAAAAAATTACACACATAAAGCTGATTCAACCTATCGTGACAGTTTAAAAATCAGTATTTAAGCAATAAAAAGTAATTATAATGTGTAAAAAATTACACGAAAATTACACACATTGCGTTATTTACAGTTATAATTTGTTTATATTATTGAGTAAGAAATTTTTCAGGCAGGAACAATTTATATGAATGAACCGGTACAGAATCAGGCAATTACAAAAATATTTGAGTATGACGATTACAGGAAGTTTCTGGGTGATTTTTTTTCAGAGCAGAAACGGATATCAGATATTTTTTCCAACAGATATTTTGCCATGAAAGCCGGTTTTAAATCATCAAGTTATCTTTTGTCTGTAATCAAGGGACGTTTCAACCTGACATACTCGACGCTTCAGAAAACTATCTCTGCAATGGGGATTAATGGAACTGCTGCACAGTTTTTTGAAAACCTTGTTTTTTATAATCAGGCAAAAGAGTTTGAAGAGCGTGAAAAATACCTTAAAAACCTTGAGGAGATAAGGAAACGGACAAATTTTTACAAATTAGAAAAAAAACAGTATGAATACATAAAAGCCTGGTACTTTCTTGTTCTCAGGGAAGTAGCTGCGTTATGTGACTGGAATGATGATTATAAAAAACTTGCACGCATGATAAGACCACCAATAAGTACAGAGGATGCGCGCGCTGCTATTGAGATAATGCTTGAGATCGGGCTCCTTAAAAAGGATGAATCCGGCCGGTACCATCAGAATTCGGCATCACTGAATCTTGAAGGCGTACCGAAATATCTTATGACGAATTTGAAAAAAGAGCTGATCATGCGCGGAGCTGATGCGGTCCAGATTATGGATAAATCCGAGAGGTTTGCCGCATTTTCAACATTGACAATGAGTAAAGAGTCATTTGAATTTGCATGTGAAGTGCTTGAAGATGCGCGCAGGAAAATAATCGGAAAATCCCTGAACGATGCAGATCCTGAGAAAGTTTACGAAATGAGTGTGCTTTTATTTCCTCTGTCGAATTCAATTCCCAAAAGGGAGCGTGAATAATGCCTTTATATATTTATAAGTTGACAATAGTAATTTTTATTGTAGCAGCTGTCAATATTAGCTGTACTGTCAATACTGCCGGTGTCACTGATATTCCAAATGAACGTGTCTCAGGAATGGTTATATATAAAAATGAACTTATGCGGGCGAACTCAAGTGTTGTTATGCGTAAGATACTCATTACTTCGGCGGGAGACAGTATTATTTATGAGGAGAAGGCAAACCCCGACGGTTTTGGGCGTTACACTTTTGAAAATGTTAAAAACGGTGTTTATGTTTTATATACAAGTGATACATTGACAAATATGTCTGCGGTGATTTCAAAATTACAAAAAGGGAATAGTGAATTATTGAATCAGGATCTTTTTCTTGATAATAATATAACAATTAAAGGCCGCATTCTGACTGATTCATTGTCAGTCAGGGCGACAAGAGTTTTTATTCCCGGGCTTGGAATTCATTCAGATATAGATTCGTCCGGTTACTATAGACTGCAGAATGTTCCTAATGGTCAATATGATCTTGGATTTGTCTATAACAACACGGTTAATTTTCTTTCTGTTAAAACTACCGCAAATACTGATACAGTATTTATCCGGGATGTGCAGATGAACAGCAGTTCAGGAAGAGTGTATAACTTTTTTGAAAGTAATACAGACAGTGTATTCTCTATTGATCCTCTCATCTATGCACAGAATCCCGACTGGTATAACGGGAATGATTTTTATGCTGTCAGTTACTATACAATAGAGAATAACAGTCTTGTGGAGGTTGATGAAACAGGGCAGACCGCATTGCTTCTTGACAATTTTAATGACAATGATGCTTTTACTGAACTGTATACGGTATTTCCGGATATTATCTGGTATGGCTGGGATGATAGAGGTGACAGCGGTACAACTGTTGTTATTCCTGACATTGTTCCTCCTGAGAGTTTCTCTAATTGTATAGAAACAGTTGAAGGAATGGGCAAAGCTGCTCATGTAAAAATTATTTATGGGGAAAAATTCGAATACCCATACGCAGGAATCGGATGTAAAAATGAAACGACTGAAAGATACTATATCAATCTGAGTAAAATGACTGCGATATCTTTTTATATAAAAGGGAAGGGTAATGTCAAGGTTGCATTTTCGAGTAAAAAAGTTGACAATTATCCCGAAGGTGACAGATGGGGTGATCTGCAGAAGGTAATTGCAGTTCCGGCTGAATGGCAGAAAATAACAATACCTACAAGTCAACTTATTCCACCGATGCATTCTGTTCAGCGTACAGACAAGTTACAGTGGGCGGACGTCTGTGATTCAATAAGGTCAGTACATTTTGAATCAACAGGTGCCGATATTTATGGTGATACCCTTGAGTTATGGCTTGATAACATTTTTCTTCATGGAATCGGAAGTTTTGATCTGAGATAGATTTTCCTGCATGCCTGTCTGATATAAAGTCAAGTGTTTATCTTGCTTCAGACAGATAATATCGAAAAAGGAGTGGAATATGTCAATGAATTGTGTTTTTAAAAGAAGAATGGCCGGGGTTGGTGTACTTTTTATGTGTATTACCGGCTATTGTTTTGCATCGGCTTATGTTGGTGTTGTTAAAGATAAAAAAAACGGGTATCCCGTGGAGAATGTCAGAGTGTCACTCGGGTATACTGATTTTGTCACTCATACAGATAAATCAGGCAGGTTTACATTACCGTATGAATTAGCAGTTGTAAATAAAGGAAGAGTACATTCATCTGAAAAATTTGAGATGTTCTGGAAACACGGCAATGCGATTCTTGATTTTTCATCTGCACCATCAACAAGAAAAGTGATGATTTTTTCTCTTAATGGAAAATGCATATATCAGAAAAATATCTCAAAGGAAAAACCTCTTATAAGTATCCCATGGTTTGCACATGGCATATATCTCATGAAGCTTGAGGCAAACAGCAGCATGGTATCATCGTTTAAAATAAACACTGCAGCCCAGAACAGATTGACAGGGAGATTTATGACCGGATCAATCCGAGATGCAGCGGCTTCTGTATCAGAGTTGACGACCGAGGCACTTCTTTTTCAGCATGATTCATATTATCCGCAAAGTGCTGATTTACAAAGTGAAGGTATGGAGTACTCCATTGAGATGAAACCGGATCCGCGTGCTGCGTTATTTAATGAAGCAAATATTTACACATATAATTTTACTATTTCAAAAGAAGATTCATTGATTATGGAACGAGATGCACTGCTTGAGAATTATGTGCCTGCTCAATTTACATTTAATGATTCAGTTATTGGACAGATTGGAATAAGATATAAAGGGTCAAATTACTCTCTTCCAAATTGTTTCGACACTATCGGTACACGTGCAGATAAACAGGTTTGCAGAAAAATATCTTTCAAATTAAAGTTCAATGAATATATTGATGATCAGAAGTTTTATTCTTTGAAACATATAAATCTTCACTCCATGTCGGCTGACGGTACAAAAATGCATGATATTCTCAGTTATGACCTGTTCAGGGACATGGGAATTGCTGCTCCAAGAACCGCATATGTAAAAGTCAATATAAACGGTGTTTTTCAGGGTGTTTTCCTGGCTGTTGAAGCAATTGACGGAAGGTTTACAGCATCAAGATGGCCTGAAGATCCTGATGGAAATCTGTTCAAAGAGCGGTGGCCTATGAATAATATTCCGGATTACTACAAGGAAGGATTGGAGACCAACGAAGACAGCGGTAATGGAAAGAAAATGGTTAAATTTTTTAAAGCGATATCAAAATCCAATGAATCAAGCTTTGTTGACAGTGTATCAAAATATATGGATATGAAGTACTTTCTCAGATATATTGCGGTTGACAGAGCAATACATAATGCTGATGGCATAATGACATGGTATAAGGATGGCAGCTGGATGGGAAATCACAATTATTACTTTTATGAGGAAGCGGCAATAGATGGAAAATACTGGCTGATTCCATGGGATTTACATGTGACATTTTCTAAAACAGATCCTATTGTTGACGATGCAGGTGCACCGGAGTGGAATGTTAAAACTGAAAACTGTGAACCTGTTAAGATATGGGGCGGAGATATGGCAATTCCTGCGCATTGCGATAAACTGACCGGTTTTACGGCGGATCTGCTCTGGAATGATTATGTAAAGATCTGTGAGAATATGCTTAAAAATGAGTTTTCTGTATTAAAATTGACATCAAAAATTGATTCCCTGCAGAAACTGCTTGACAAAATAATTCCAGATGATCCATATGTCAATTATGATTCATGGACCCGGAGTGTCAAGGCACTTCGTAAGGATATTACAACACTGAATAGTTCCTATGATGATTATATTAATAAGAGAGCGTTTACAGCTGATACAAGCGGCTTTTTGCAGCCGTTTACCGGAACTGGTTATATAGAAACTGATAAACTGAATAATTTTGAATTTTTACAGTCCTCAGCAGATTACAAATGGGCAAATACAAGTTCATCTGTAAATACAACAGCTTCCATTGCACATAATACCACATCCCCTTTATGGGGGACTGCAGATCTTTGTTATTCCTTTTCATTTAATAATTCACCTGACACCGGGACATATCGTGAGTGGTCAATGGGAATACTTTCATTTGACACAGCAAAGGATATAAGTAAACTTAAAGAGATACATATAAATTTAAAGGGTAATTTATACAGAAATGTATCTGTTTTTATTGAAAGTCCGGTATACAGCAAAAACGGTATTGAAACTAAGTATGGGTGGGATATTCCCTGCGGAGTGAGTGATTCTGTACGCGTATTCAGGATTTCTGATGCATCGTACCCGGATTGGGAAACAGGCAATCTACCTGATTTGCTTGACAAAGTGTTATCTGAAGCGACAGGAATCGGATTTTTTCCAAGGGCCAGATTTGACGACAGCGGTAAGCTTTCTGTTGTTCCCGATACTGGATATCTGCAAATTGATAACATCAGGTTTATTTACGAGTAAAAAATGTAACATATCTTAATTCAGGAAATTTCAATCACTGTCCTGATAGTGATTGAAATTTTATCATCTATTTAAGCATCTGGTTGAATCCTCTTATCTTGCTGCATAATAATGAATTAAAGTATTTCATGAACTTTAGAAAATACAATTTCAGGGAATATACCTGATCTGACCGTATGTTTAAATGTCAAGAGATCTGTTATGCCCGTCCATACACATCCGCGTTTTTTTCAGTATTATTATGCACTGCAATAACTCCTTGAAATAATTGCGTAACAATTTGATAATTAGTATTAGCCAAACCACTTTTCAGTTGACGCATGTTGTCTGCTGCACTGTTGTGTGGTTTTGGGCTGGAAGAAAATCGATCAGAATAATCAACACTTCTTTAGCAGTTGCAGGAAAAAGATGGATATAACGAGTATTGGTGGAATTGCGCTTGGCCTTGCGGCACTTATGATAGGTATTGTACTTGAGGGTGGAAATCTTGGTATGTATGTTGGAGAATCTGCTCTTGTGATCATTTTTGGAGGAACTATCGGCGCGACTGCCGCCAGTTTTCCAATGAGTGTGATGATGACAGTGCCCAGACTAATGGTTATTGCATTTACAAATCAGACATATGATATACCAATGGTGATAAAGCAGCTGGTTTCTTTCTCTGAACGTGCACGCAGAGAGGGAATTCTATGTCTGGAATCGGAACTTGTCAATATAAAGGACGAATTTCTGAAATACGGTTTACAACTTGTAATTGACGGAACTGATCCCGAGCTTGTAAGAGATACTTTACAAACAAAAATAGCATTCACTGGTGAGCGTCACAAGCTGGGCGCCGCAGTTTTCAAGACTGCCGGTGGATATGCCCCGACTATCGGTATTATCGGAACTGTGCTTGGTCTTATAAATGTGCTTTCAAATTTATCTGATCCAAGCAATCTTGGCGAAGCTATCGCTCTTGCATTTATCTGTACATTGTACGGTGTCGGCTCTGCAAACCTGGTATGGATTCCTATCGGTACTAAACTGGAAATGAAACATAAAGATGAGCAGATAATTAAGGAAATCATGCTTGAAGGGGTGCTTTGTCTGCAATCAGGAGATAATCCTCGTATTGTCGAGCAGAAATTAAAAGCATTCCTTTCAAAGGGATTTGCAGCCACGATTAATACAGGTGTCAAATAAGTATGATGCATAAAAAGGAAGAGCCCGAGAAGGAGAACAGTGAGAGGTGGCTCGTTACTTATTCAGACCTTATTACATTACTTTTGATTTTCTTTGTGGTTCTTTACAGTATGAGTTCTGTGAGTGCCAAGAAATTTGATGAACTTGCGCAGTCCATGGCAATTGTATTTGGTCAGTCCGGCCGAAGCGGTGTGCTTGACGGAGGGAGAACTGTTATACCCGACCCCGCAGTGCATAAACAAAAAAGGAATATTACAAATACCCGTGAACAGATCCGCCGTATGATAGCAAATCTGGGACTTGAAGGGAAAATTACTGTCCGTGAGGAAGGTCGTGGAATTGTAATAAGTGTAAAGGATACAGTTTTTTTCCGGCCAGGTTCTGCGGATCTTGGGGAAAGGGCGCAGGAAATAATTGCGTCTGTTGCATCACTTCTGGCTGATCTGCCTAATTCAATTCGTGTTGAAGGGCATACTGATAATATTCCTATTCACACTTTCAGGTTTTATTCGAACTGGGAATTGTCAACAGCACGGGCAACTAATGTACTTCATTACATGGTGCAGGAGAAAAGAATTGATCCGGTGCGTTTTTCGGCAGCAGGTTATGGAGAATTTAAACCTGTTGAATCGAATGATACTGAAGTCGGACGGGCATCAAACCGCAGGGTTGACATTGTAATACTCGGTGAAGATTTTGAGAAGTTTGAACCATCAGGGGAGAACGAATCCGTTACAGAACCGCAGGAAACCACCTCTTCTGGACCTGTAATAATTCCGGATACTGTAACAGATGAGGAACTATAATCATGGACGGGCCCTTTTCGCATGAAATCTCTGTTCTTCAGTTTACAACATACAGCACTGCTACAGTGATTCTGTTTGTAGCTTTTTTTGTAGTATTGATATCGGTTATATTTATTATTGCATTCCGGATGATCGCCAGGCAGAAATTACTTGAACAGCGTGCAATTGAACATAGATTTCGGGATAACTGCAAGCGTTACCATTTTGACGATAGAGAGATAGAGCTCATAAAACTTGCATCATCACGGTTTCTGGGTGATAACCCCAATGATATTTTCGAAATACAGAATGTTTACGAACATGCAGTGCATGAAGATATAGAGAGTGCGATTGATAGGGGGGGAGACTTTACAGAGATAGAAAATGCATATGGATCTATTCGCAAGAAACTTCATTATATACTCCTTCCGGAAGGAATACCGCTGGTATCAACCAGAAGCATATCTTCAGGTAATACGGTTTCTCTTGTTGATATCAAATGTGAAGCACTTCTTGTGCAGAATCTTGAGACGCATTTTGTACTGAAATATCCTCCTGACAAGACAGTATTGATAAATCCTGATGCGGTACTTCGCATTGCATTTTCAAGAAGTAACGATGGTCTATATGCAGTTGATGTCAGGGTGCTTGAGCATAGCGGTGCCCGGATCAAATGCCGTCATTCAATAAATCTCAGACGCAATCAGCTTCGTAAAGATGTTCGCATGAGGCTTAATGCAAAAATGAAACTATTTATTCGTGACAGTGAAAACAACCGCATAAACATTGATGGAAGATTAGTTGACATAAGCGCAGGAGGGTTTTGTTTTGAATCGTCAATCATTATTTCTGTAAAAACCGACATTTGTATCATATCATGTTCACTGCCGGTACAGTTGTCCGGTTTCAGAGCAACAATAATTGCTTCATCAGAACGGATGAAAGATGAAGAAGAAGTTTACAAATACCATGCAGCTTTTATTGGAATTCCTTTTGAAAAAAAAGAGAAAATAGTTACCTATTTGTTTGCCAAGATGCGTGAGCAGCAGAAAAAATAGGTATAATTTCTTTTTTAAACAGCATACTCTGCAAGAAATCATTCAGGAGTAATTTTTTAAAAGTTACTCTGACAGACAGTACTTTCTATTTAATAAACATATAAATTCCTCTTCAGACTTGTTTCTGTATTGTGCCAAACATATATTATTCTCATTAATAAAGCAATAAATTGACAGGAGTGCTATGATTAAATATTATTTCCAGGTTCTTTTATTTGTTGGCGTCTGCATTGCATTGGGGCAGGGTATTGATGAAGCAGTATCTGAGCAGAGTGTGAAAGATTCTGTAAATACAAGCGTTGCCGATAGTGTTAAAAGTGTCAGCGTAAAAAATGTTTCTGATAGTATAAAAGTTGAAATGGATAGTGCCGCAGTTAAGGATACTGCGGTTTTACAACAATCTGTTCCGGCAGAAGCAGCCAGGGTTGCAGCGACAATATCTGCAGATTCAATAGAATCAAAGGATTCTGCAGTTCAGGTTGATACAGTGAAAACTGAAGTAGAAAAAACAGCTGTTTTCCAGCCTGAGGTCTCTGATTCAATTGCGATAAAACTTGACTCAGCATCCAATCAAAGTGAATCAACAGTTAAACCTGCAGTTGTTGATGTTGAATTGTCAAAAAGCTCTAAAAGTTATGTGGGTCGCAACGGTATAGGTTTAAATCTTATGGCCAAAATCTTTATGTCTTCTGAAATTAACGATTATCTTGAAGATATCCACGATATGTGGCAATTTGATATTGAAAAATATTACACATTATCAAATCAGAATGGCATATCAGATATGTTTTTTGTACCGGGTATCAGAATAAAGGGTATCATTCTTGCCGGGCCGGTTCTCGGTATTGAGCCGTTTGGAATGTTTAATTTTGGATTTAAAACAATGCAGGTCAGTAATATGGAGCATGACATTGATGCAGTGCTTATTGAAGTTGGTGGAGGTACTAATTTGTGGGCCCGTGTATCTCCCAAAAAGATTGTATCATTTAAAGCCGGACTTGGTGTCTATTTTATATATTCAAGAATGAATGTTGAGTATTCAAGTATAATTGGTGATTATTATGATGATGGCAATGCCGGGACAGTCGATCTGACCGGATTTGGATATGGAGTGAACATTCTTGCAGGTCTTGACATCACTCTAAAAAAGGTTACGATAAATATCGATTTCGGTGTTCCTCTGGGTAAAACTTATTTTGATCGTGA
>Ga0066602_10002174_pt1 | contig 11944 bp, 10 predicted proteins | sample Higcelweek5metaG_FD_59481 | JGI IMG/M metagenome (GOLD analysis project Ga0066602, IMG submission 59481) | Freshwater pond sediment microbial communities from the University of Edinburgh, under environmental carbon perturbations - High... | ecosystem: Environmental > Aquatic > Freshwater > Pond...
CGCGCAGCGGCATTCCCTGGTAGAGCAGTTGGAAACCTTGTTAGACTGACGCAGCGGGGCACGGGGGAAGGGTGCATGTATCTCAGCGGGCGCAGGGTATTGATCACCGGGGCCGGTGGTTTCATCGGCTCACATGTGACTGAGGCATTGCTGCAAGCCAATGCGACAGTCCGGGCGTTGGTTCGCTATAATTCCCGGCAATCGCGCGGTTGGCTGTCAGGTGCCGTCCTCTGCCATCCGGGACTGGAGATCATGGCCGGAGATATACGGGACCCTTTCCTGGCGGCACGCGCCGTGGCCGGCTGCGATACCGTACTGAATCTGGCGGCATTGATCGCCATCCCCTATTCCTACACGGCACCCGCCAGCTATGTGGAAACCAATATCGTCGGCACGCTCAACCTGCTGGAGGCGGCAAAGGCGGCGTGCGTCGAACTGTTCGTCCAGACCTCCACTAGCGAGGTCTATGGCACGGCCGTTCACGTACCCATGACCGAAGAACACCGCCTGCATCCGCAATCGCCCTATGCCGCCACCAAGGTCGCCTCCGACCAACTGGCGCTCAGCTATCATCGCTCCTTCGGGCTGCCGGTGCTGGTGGTGCGGCCCTTCAATGCCTACGGCCCCCGACAGTCGCCGCGCGCAGTTCTGCCCTCCATCATCCTGCAATTGCTGGATAGGGTGGAGGAATTGCGGCTGGGGTCGCTGCACCCGACACGCGATTTCACCTTCGCGCCCGACCTGGCCCAGGCATTCGCCGTCGCCGTCGCGAAGCGGACCGGGATCGGAGAAGTCGTGAATATCGGCAGCGGGTTCGAGATTTCGATTGCGGAGGCTGTCCGCGCCCTGTGCGAGATCGCAGGCCGCAGCCCGCCGATTACCACCGACCCTGACCGGCTCCGGCCCAAGGAAAGCGAGGTCGACCGGCTGTTCGCCGATGCCGGCAAGGCCGGGGCTCTCTGGGGCTGGACGCCGGAACATGGCGGACCGGAGGGATTTCGACGGGGTCTTGAAAAGACGCTGGCCTGGTACGCGGATTCTGCCAACCGCATGCTCTATGAGGGTGCGCGGCATGCCCTCTGAGTCCATCGACCCGCAAACAGAGGCTGTCGCCCGCCTGTGGTCGCGCCTGCAGGGCTTGCTGCGCGGCGAGCTTGGCCTGACAGGCCGCCTTGCCCTGCACGAGCCCCTGTTCGATGGGAGCGAGGCCCGCGCCGTTCTGGACTGTCTGGAAAGCGGCTGGGTCTCCACGGCCGGTCCTGCCGTGGACCGGCTGGAAGGCGAGTTAGCCAGCCTCTGCGGGGTCGAACATGCCTTCGCCGCCAACAGCGGCACATCGGCGCTGCATCTGGCCCTCCTGGCCTTAGGGGTCGGGCCGGGAGACCTGGTGATCTGTCCCGCCATATCATTCGTGGCGACAGCCAACGCCATCCGCTATTGCGGGGCGGAGCCGCTGTTTGCCGATGTGGATGGCGACACGCTCTGTCTGGCACCCGATCACCTAACCCAGGGGTTGGCCCGGGCCTGCGCCCGTCATGGCAGCACCCTTGTCCATGTCGGCACCGGACGTCCGGTGCGCGCCGTCATCGCCATGCATGCCTTCGGTCATCCCGCTGACATGGATACGCTGATGGCCGTAACGGATGAGATGGGCTTGCCGTTGCTGGAAGACGCGGCGGAGGCCATCGGCAGCTTCTATCGTGGCAAGCCCTGCGGGGGGATCGGTCGTATGGGCATCCTCAGCTTCAACGGCAACAAGATCATCACAACGGGAGCCGGCGGTGCCGTACTGACCAATGACGCGGCCCTTGCCCGGCGCGTGCGGCATCTGGGTTCCACGGCCCGATTGCGCACAGCCCATGCCGTAGAGCATGACGAGGTCGGCTATAATTACCGCATGCCAAGCCTGAATGCCGCCCTGGGCAGCGCCCAGCTTGCCCGGCTACCGGCTCTGCTGGCCCGCAAACGGGCGCTAATGGACCAATACCGCATGGGTCTGTCGAATCTGGTCGGCGTGCGGTTACTGGAGGAACAGCCCTGGGTCCGGTCCAATTTCTGGCTGGCGGCGGCACTGCTGGACAGTCGGAGGATGCGTGACGACCTTGTCCGCCTCTCGCAGGGATCGGATATCGAACTGCGCCCCTGCTGGACTCCCCTGCCGGATCTGCCCATGTATCGGGAATCCCTCTGCCTGGACAGCCTGGAGATCGCCCGTGATCGCGCGGGGCGCCTGGTCAACCTGCCCAGCGGGCCGGGGCTGACGAAGGGAGAGGCAGCATGAGCGTGCGGCGTATCTGCCTGTTCACGGGCAGTCGGGCCGAGTATGGCCTGTTGCGTCCCCTGGCCCGGCTGTTGCACGACGACCCCAGGGGAGAGTTGCTGATCCTGGCCAGCGGCACGCATCTCAGTCCCGAATTCGGCCTGACCCTGCGTGATATCGAGGCCGATGGCCTGCCGGTCACGGCGACGGCAGAGATCATCCTGTCGGCCGACACGCCCACAGCGCTGACCACGGCCATGGGGCTGGGCCTCATCAAGTATGGAGAAATCCTGGACCGGCTGCGGCCTGACCTGCTGGTGGTCCTGGGGGACCGGTTCGAGGTACTGGCTGCCGCTTCCTCGGCCCTGCCGCACCGTATCCCCGTGGCCCATATCCATGGAGGAGAAGCCACCTACGGCCTGATCGACGAGGCTATCCGCCATGCCGTAACCAAGCTCAGCCATCTGCATTTCCCCGCTGCCGAGGCTTATGCCGCGCGCATTCGGCAGATGGGGGAACCGGCTGACCGCATCCATGTCGTCGGCGCACCGGCGCTCGACAGCATCGCCACCCTGCCGCGCCTGGACCGCGCCACCCTGTTCGCGCGGCTGGGTCTGGAGCCGGCGGAAATGCTGTTTGCCGTCACCTGGCATCCCGTCACGCTGGACAGCGCCCCCGCCGAGGCCGGCGCGGCGACGCTTTGCGCAGCCCTGGACCATTATCCAGAGGCCGCCATCATCTTCACAGGAAGCAATGCCGACACCCAGGGACGGCGCATTGAGGCGGTGCTCAGCGCCTGGGTGCGGACACGACCCCATAAGCGCGCCCATGTCGCCTCCCTGGGATCGTCAGGCTATCTCTCTCTGCTGGAACATGCCGATCTGGCCATCGGCAATTCCTCCAGCGGCTTGATTGAGGCCCCGTCATTGGGTACACCCACCGTCAATATCGGCGACCGTCAGCAGGGCCGGCTGCGCGCACCATCGGTCGTTGATTGCCCCGCAGAGGCGGGCACCATCAGGCAGGCCATAGAACAGGCGCTTTCGCCGGACATGCGGATACTGGCAGAACGCCGCCAGTCCCCTTATGGCGCACCGGGCGCCAGCCACCGCATGCGGGATATATTGCTGTCATTCCCTCTGGAGGGGCTTTGCGTGAAACCGTTTGGAGCATCACCGTGACCGGCGGCGATCCTGTCTCCACCGATATCATTGATGGTCTGGCGGCGCGGGTAGAGGCGTTGAACCCGTCGCACATCCTGTTCTTCCGGGGCGCGTTGAGCAGCCTGACGGTGGCCGAGCAGGAGGATCTGGTCGACTATATCCGCTTCTGTCTCGCGACGGGAATGGATATGGAGTTCGTGGCCCAATCCTATGATCTGATCGTCAAGGATACGCTGGCAGAGCAGATGTATTTTCTGCGTCACAATCGCTACAGACACTCGCGGCTGTCTGAAGTGATGGATAGCGTCTATGGCAATCCCGACTATATGCGCAAATATATGATCGGGCTGGCCGTCAGCGCCTTCCTCTGGCCCAACCACAAGCAGATCAAGGATTTCTTCCTGGCCACCGTTGCTGCCCTTCCACAAGGCGGTGCCTATGTGGAAGTGGGGCCGGGTCATGGCTACTTCATGATGAAGGCCATCGGGTCAGGCAAATTCACGCAAGTGACAGGGATCGATCTCAGCGCTACAAGCCTGGAGATCACACGCGATGTTCTTGATTACTATTGGCAGACCCGGCACCTGAACACGGGGACCACGGAGTTGCTCCACGGGGATTTCCTGGATCTGACCTTGAACATGCCCAATGTCGCTATGTTCGTGGCCGGAGAGGTGCTGGAGCATGTCGAGCAACCATATGCTTTCATGCAGCGTATCCATGCCAGCGTCTCTGCTGGCACTCTCGTCTTCATCACCACCTGCATCAATGCCCCCGCCATCGATCACATTTCGCTGTTCCGGTCGGTGACAGAACTGGAAACATTGCTGATCGAGGCCGGCTTCGTGGTACGTGACCGTTTGCTGGCCCCCTACACGGGCAAGAGCCTGGAAGAATGCGAGCGCCGACGTCTGGCTGTCAATGTCGCCTATTGTCTGGAAAAGCGATGACGAATTCGTTCGGGCTCGTTTTCGATCACCTGGGCCTAGCCACCCGAGCGCCCGATGACAGTGTCAGGATCCTTGTGGGCATGGACTATGCGATCGGCGAGATCGTCCATGACCCGTTGCAACGCGTGCATCTGCGCCTGTGCAGACATCAGCACATGCCTACCGTGGAAATGGTCTGGCCGGGAGGGGAAAACAGCCCCGTCGACAGCATCCTGGCCCGCACTGGAACCGGCCTTTACCACAGTTGCTATCGCTCGGCCGACCTCGCGGCGACGCAGGCCGCCATCCGGGCCTCCGGCCTGCGCCTGCTGACCGTGGTTGCACCGACGCCTGCCGTGCTGTTCGGGGGCCTGTTCGTCTCCTTCCACATGCTGTCAGGAATGGGGCTGGTGGAGATCATCGAGGACCCGCACATGGCAGGATCGGGCAATGCAGGCTGAAAAGGCAGAAGCGATCATTGACCGTTTCGCCGATTGGCACGAAGCCGGCCAGGATGCAGCGCTGCTGGATGCCGTCGCAGCCACCGGCGAGGATTGGCGCACGCTGCCACACGCCGCCCTGGGTTATGCCGCCGCCGCCGCCATTCGGCTCAACCAGTACCGGGTCGCCTCGCGCCATATCAAGTTCCTGACCCTCTTCGACAGCGACGGAACCGCAGTGGGACCCGCACAGTCCGTGGCCCGCACGTTGCCGACGGGCCATCGCTTCCTCCGTCAGATCGGACAGGATATCCGCTCCTTGCGTCCCTTGCGCGGGCAGGCTGCCGGCTGGCCGGAACAGCAGGACCCGATCATTGTATTGGGTTCCAGTTTCAGCCGGTGCTTTGGCTTTCTGGCGGACTTCCTGCCTCTCATGCTGGGCAGCGGCCGAACGACCTACACTCTGGCGGACGATGTCTTCGCCAATCTGCTGGCACGGCTGGACCATGTCCTGCCCTGGCTGCCCTCTTCGGCACCCGTCATCCTGGCCTTTGGTGCCGAACCCCGGCTGACCCAGCAGGCCCGCTCCGGCGAGGCGCCGGAGTTCGCTGCCATGGTTGGCAGGTACAGCGACGACGTCCTTTCCCAGTTGAGCGTCGAACGGTATGAGCAGATCGTTGAGCGGGTTCGTGCGCATTGCCGGAACCAGATACTCATTCTGGGTCACCTGCCCACCTTCGATAGCGCCGTGTGGCCGCTCACCACCCGCATGAACGCGGATCTCGCAGCGGCGGCCAAGGGCTGGAACGTCGACTTTCTGGACCTTGCCGAACCGTTCAGCGATGGGGAAGGCTGTTTGCGGCCAGAGTTGTCCGCGTCACCGGAAGACAAGGACGCGCATTTCAATCAGGCTGGCCTGGAACTGGTGGCCAATGCCTTAACGGCCCGTGGCCTGCTGCCGGCTGAGCGTGGCATGCCCTATGTCTGGGCCCAGATGTTCCAATTGCCACTGCCTGATGGGCTGGAGCCGGCGCGTCTGTGGTGTTGGCCGCAGCGGGCGCTGACAGCGGACATCGCCATCCGTTCCAAACTGGCAGAATTGGTGGCAGACCTGCTGGTGGCACAGCATTTTCTTCACCCTGCATCGGGAGTGACGATCCTCAACAGTTTTGAGGGACTGATCCCCTATTGCCTGTTCACAGGCCGACCTCTGCGAATTCGCGCCGTGCCGCTTGGAACTACGGAACAGACCATCGCCCTGCGAACGCTGGCCCTGACAGGGCGCGACGACATCATCCTGGCAAGGGAACACTCCTGGGAACCGGGCGAGGATACGCTGGTGTGGCTGGATCCTACGGGGCGGAACCAGACTGAACTTGAGCGCCTGTTGACCCGTGGGCCAGCAGGCCCGGAGCGCCTCTTCCTGGCGGGTCCCACAGCGGCGGTTGCGAAAATGGTAGCCCTGTGCGGACGGGTGGTCCAAGAGCATATACCCCTGGGATCAGGCTTATTCCCCCCTTTGTGGCAGGATTTCGGTTTCTGGACGACCGCCTCTCCGGGAGGGCCGGCATGACAACCGATATCGAAACGTTGAAGGTCCAGCTACGCAAGGCGGCAGGGGCCGGTCAGTTTAATCGGGCAGCAGCCCGACTGTTGCTGGAAACAGCCCCGACCATGGCGACGGCGGCCTTCCTGACCGGAGCGGCACGGCGATCAGGAGACCCCTCACTCCTGGCGCGGCGTCTGGTCATCCTGCGGAACTGGACCATAGAGCCGCTGCTGCCCGTTCTGGAAGCGCTTGCCGCCGTGCATGGCATGGCGCTGCGAATAGAGGTCGGTGGCTATGGTGACCAGGGACACGACATTTTCGACAATACCGGCTTGATTGCCAGCGCTGCGCCGGATGCCGTGCTTCTAGCAGACTATGCGCAGGCCGCCGTTCCTGCCTTGTGGACCGAAGCGGATGCCTTGTCTGGGACCGAGGCAACGGCCTTGGCCGATGCCGCCATTGACCGGCTGCAGGGCATGCTGACAGGACTGCGGCAACGGACAGGGGCACCTGTGCTGATCCAGTCCCTGGCTCCCGCTGGCGACAACCGGCTGAGTGGCGACGGGCGCGACACATTCATCCGGCAGATCAACCAGGGTTGGCAGCAGGCTTTGGCGGAGCACCCGGCTTGCTATATGTTCGACAGTCAGGCCGTCGCCGGCGCCGTCACACAATCTGGCTGGTATGATGCGCGGCGTTGGGCCGAAGCCCGCATGCCCTATGCCACCGCGGCCCTTTTCCCGCTGGCAGCCGCCTTCTACCGCGCTCTGCATCCCCTGCTGACCGCACCGGTCAAGCTGGTGGTGCTTGATCTGGATGGCACGCTCTGGCACGGGACTCTAGGCGAGGATGGGGCTGACGGCATCCGCATGGATAGTGAGCACCCCGGCGCCCCCTTCCGGGATCTCCAGCGACTTTTAAAGTATCTTGCGAGCCGTGGGCTGCTGCTGGCCGTTTGTTCGAAAAACAATGCCAGCGACGCCATGCCGGTATTGGAACGCCATGCCGACATGCTGCTGCGGCCTGCCGACCTGACGGCTTGCCGCATCGATTGGGAACCGAAGCCAGACAATCTGGCCAGGATCGTACGAGAGCTGAATATCGGCTTCGACGCTGTGCTGTTCCTGGATGACAGTCCCTTGGAGCGGGCCCTGATGCGACAGGCATTGCCGGATGTTATTGTGCCTGAACTGGCTGCAGACCCTTATGTCCGGCTGCGGCAGATCCGCGATCTGCCCTGCTTGAATCGGTTGCCGGCCACCTTGGAGGACCGCGCCAGGGCCAACAATTATCAGGCTGAGAGCCAGCGGCGCTCGGCCAGCCAAGGCCTCGATATGGACAGTTTCCTGTCCACGCTTGATCTGCGCTTGTCCATCACCTCCCTGTCAGCCCAGAATGTGGCGCGCGCCGCACAACTCTGCGGCAAGACCAATCAATTCAATCTGACGACCCTGCGCCAGTCAGAGGCTGATCTGGTTGATTATGCCACCGCACCAGGTCGCACCGTCTGGCTGGTGCGGGCCGAGGATAGGTTTGGTGATTATGGCTGGATCGGGCTGGCCCAAATGCACGCAGGACCGGCGGGGCTTTGCATCGACAATCTTCTGATCAGTTGCCGGGCCCTTGGGCGGGGTGTGGAAACGGCCCTGTTGGCGGACCTAGCCTGGAAAGGGAGGGAGGCTGGGTACCACCGGCTGGAACTGCATTATATCCCCTCCGGTCGCAATATGCCGGCCGGGCGCTTCCTGGTAGAAGCCGGGCTGCAGGCCCCCAATACGCATGATGGGGTGGGCGCTTGGCTGTTGGACTTGACGGGAGCGTTACCTGTCTGGCCAACCTGGATCACGCGCATTGGACCGCCCCCCTCTCTTCTCTCGACAGGTGCCCCATGATGAGTTTCGACGGCCTGCTACAATTGGTGGGCGATGTGCTGATGGTCGATGCAGAGTCACTCTCCCTCGATTCCTCTCCCGAGACAGTTCCGACCTGGGATTCGATCAATCACCTTACCCTGGTCATGGCTGTGGAGGAGCAGGCCGGTGTGCAGTTCACGCCGGAGGAATTGTCCCGGACAGCGTCAATGCGTGCCCTATGGTCGGCCCTATCCGCCAAAGGTGCCACATGCTGAGGGATAAGCCCTGTCATGCCCGGCCCTGGACCATGGCCGGGGGCTTCATCCGGCCGCCGCTCGCGCCTCGGCCAGCGCCTCTGCATAGAGGGCGGCATAGCGGCTCGCCTGGCGCTCCAGCGTGCATTCGCGCTCAATGAAAGCCCGCCCGGCCCGGCCCCAGGCACCCAGCCGGTCCCGGTTCGACAGGGCTTCAGCCAGGGACCGGGCAAAGTCGATCGGCTCCAGCCCACGGGCCAGCAGACCGCGCTCGTCATTGCCCACCAGATCCGGCAGGCCGCCTGCGGGCAAGCCGATGACAGGCGTGCCACAGGCCAGCGCCTCCAGCGCTGTGTTGGGGTAATTATCCTGGGCGCTGGGCACAGCGACAAGATCGGCCATGGCGTAGAAGGAGACAATGTCCGCCTCTTCCCAGACCGGGCCTACGGCAATGGTCCGGATACCGGCGGGAGGATCCACCATCCCCTCGCCAACAGTCACCAGAACCAGATCCGAGCGGTCGGTCAGCGCGCCCAGGCCCAAACGCAGCAACTCATAGCCCTTGCGGGGGTCGCTCAATACATGCGCGATGAAGAGGATAACCGTATCGCCAGGGGCAATGCCCAGACGCTGGCGGACGGGAGCGGGATCGACCGGCCGGAACAGGCCGGTATCCAGGCCATTCGGCACCACATGCACGGGACGGCCGGCAAACAGGCGGCTCCGCCGTGCCTCCGCCGCCAGCCAGTTGCTGGGCGTGACGATATGCAAGGGTGCCCGCAGGGCCGAGAGGGCCGTGGTTTTGCGGGCAAGAACGGAGGCCGAAAGATCATCGGGGTCATGCGATCCCAACACGGGGCAATGACCGCAACCCGCCATGAAGCCCTGGCAGTCGCCGGTATAATGGCAACCGCCCGTGAAGGGATGTTGATCATGTAGTGTCCAGACCAAAGCCTGTTCCGGACGGACGGACGGCATGAAGGTAGCCCAATCCACCAGACCGCGCGTCCAATGCAGGTTCAGCACATCGGCTGGTGCCAGCTTCTGGGCCAGCAGCACCGCGCGCGCCGCGCGCTCGGAATGAAAGAGGGCGCGGTCGCGCAGTACAGGATAGGGAGCCTCCTCGGCCCGGATGGCCTCCTCGCGCTGGTGCCACTCGGCCAGTTCCGATGTGGTCTGTGGCTTCACCACGACCATGTCGGGGGCGTTGCTGCGGGCACTTGCCACATAGAGGGTCCGATCAATGCCGATACGGCCCAGCCCCTCATGCAATCGGTACATGGCCCGCGCAGCGCCGCCGACAATGTCATAGGTATTCAGCAGGGCAACACGCATGAAGGGCAACCTCTGGGGAACCGGGCGAATGATGCGTAAAATAGTGCCAAATCCAGCCCGCAAGCGTGAGGATAATCCACCTGCCTCCCCGTATGGTCCTATGGCAGTCGAAACAGGCTCCGTTTTCATGGCATGATGACCGGCAGAGATGAGCATACGGAACGGGGTCATGGTACGGGGCGGCAGCCGCATTGGCAGGCCAACAGGAATACGCCTCTCCCTCTTCAACCCGCAGGCCCCCTTCCATCCCGTGGCGGAGCGGGAGCTGGCCCTGCGTCTGGCCGTGGCCGTGGAAAGGCTGGGCTGGGAGGGAGCCATCCATACACGGTCCGCCGAGGTCGAGGCGTTCGACCCCGACGCCGTCATCAATCTCTACCCCGAAGCCGCCCCGAAGCTGACGGACCATGTCTGGCTGGGCTGCGCCTGGAACCCGGTCAGTCTCGTGGCACGGCTGAGCCCGCCGGCCCGAGCCGGTGCCGCCCGCCACCTGCCGGCCCAGGACGCCTATCTGGTCTCCGGCCCGCAACTGGAAGCGCATCTGGACACGCTGCGCCCTGACGCCCCCCGGCGGCCCTTCCATCCCAGTTCGCCCCGCAGCAATCTTTGCCCCGGCATCGGCCCCGACAGCAGGCTGTTCTATGTCGGCTCCAACTGGGACGGGAAGCGCTATCCTTCCCTGCTGAAACGGCTGGCCGAGGCCGGCGCACTGGCCCTGCACGGCACGGCGGAACGCTGGTCGCACCTGGAAGGGGCCTGGCAGGGGCCGCTGCCCTTCGACGGCCAGGCTGTGATCAAGGCCGCCCAGCATTGGGGCATGGGCCTGTGCCTGCACCTGCCGCAGCATCGGGCCGAGGGCGTGCCCAATATGCGGGTGTTCGAACTGGCCGCCGCCGGTGCCCTGATCATCGCCGACCGCCATCCCTTCATCGAACAATGGTTCGGTGACCGCGTGCTTTATGTCGATACCGATGGCGGCGAGGCGGCGGCGGCCGACAGCATCCTGGCACAGGTGGCCTGGGCCCGCACGCACCCGCACACGGCCCGCGCCATGGCGGCCGAGGCACAGGCCCTGTTCAACCAGCATCTCTGCCTGGAGGCCTTGCTGGCCCCGCTTCCCGACCTGCTGACCGAGCTGGCACCGGGGCGGGGCAGGTGGGGGCGGGGCGCGCCCCCGCGCCTGCGGCTGGGCGTGCTGGATCCTGAGAAGGCGGAGATCGTAACGGCGGATGGGGCCAGCCCCCGCCCCCTGCCGGCCCAGGCCGATATGGCGGGGCTGCGCCGGACCCTGACGGACTTGGACGGGCTGGCCCTGCGTCCGGCAGGGGTGGAATGGCCGGCGGGATATCTGGATCGGATGGGCGGGGCCCTGGCGGACAGTGTCGGCGGGGCCGTGCTGGCCCCCGGCCTCTGGCCCCGCCCCCCCCTGGAGGGCGGCTTCCAGCTGGACCCTGATGAGGATCGGGCCCTGGCACCCTGGCCCGGCGAGCCTGTGCCCGAGGGGATGGGACCGGCCCTGGCCCGGCTGCGGGCCGGCGGCCTGTGCCTGCGGACCGGGCGGCTGCAGGGCATGGAGGGGGAGTGGCCGGACTGGCTGTCGCTGGCCCTTGATCTCGGCCCCCTGCTGGCCGACGGGGCCGGCGGGATCACCCTGCTGCCCATGCCCGGACCCAGGCTGGTCCAGGGGGGGGAAGGGGAGCGGGAGGGCCGGCCCTGGCCCGCCCTGACGGGAGAGGCGCAGGCACCCGTCCGTCTGAGCGGCATCGCCGATCTGATGCCCGATCTGGCCCGCGACATTCCCTTTCTGCTGCGGGCAGAGGCGTTCGACATCCTGCCCGGCACGGGGCCGGTCTGGCTCTATGGCAGCGGACGGGGCGGAGAGCTGGTGCTGGAGGCTCTGGGTCCCGTGGCACGCGGGCGGCTGGCAGGCTTCCTGGACAGCGGACGGCAGGGCCGCCTGCACGGGCTGCCCCTGCAACGACCGGGCGATCTGGACCCGGCGGTGATGGCGACGGCCACCATCATCATCGCCGCCCAATATGTCAGCGACATGCTGTGCACCCTGCGCGCCCTGCCCACGGCCCCGGCCCATATCCTGAACGGGTTTCCCTTCATCGCGGCCCGGATCGAAGCCGATGGCTGAATTCTGCGCAACCAGGGGCAG
>Ga0066602_10002191_pt1 | contig 11887 bp, 8 predicted proteins | sample Higcelweek5metaG_FD_59481 | JGI IMG/M metagenome (GOLD analysis project Ga0066602, IMG submission 59481) | Freshwater pond sediment microbial communities from the University of Edinburgh, under environmental carbon perturbations - High... | ecosystem: Environmental > Aquatic > Freshwater > Pond...
TATAGTTCAATTTTATGTTTTCCGTTTGAAGCTGCGCGTTTAACACTTAGTGTTTGAGCTGCGCGTTTGATATTTCACGTTTGAGGCTTCGCGTTTAAAGTTGCACGTTTGGGCTGTGCGTTTCAAACGCAAACGGAGTACGCATCAAACCTTTCAAACGGCGTTGCCATCAAACCTTTCAAACGGCGTTGCCATCAAACTTCTCAAATGCATCGCTTCAAACTCCTACAGCGACTTTACCCTCACATAGTTTCTTCATTTCTTAAATTTGTTTCCTTTTAGTGGTGATTGATTGAGGTAAGTCATAAAATGTTTGATTTTTACACTTTCTGACAACAGCATATCTTTCACCGAATCAAACTCATCCTGAGTAATGTAACCTTGATCAAAGGCTCGGCACATCTGGGAACGGGTTTCTCCCGCTGATCCTTTGGCGATAGATAAAAAGTTGATGAACTCTTTGTTGCCTTCCCTTTCGAATCCTTCGGCAATATTATCCATAACTGAACCAGAAGATCGCCTAATCTGATCGACCAGTGAAAAGTCTTTCCTGAACAACTCCTTTTGTGTCAACTTATATACTGCTCGACAAATGTCACGTGCCATTTGCCAAATCTCAATATCTTCAAAACGATTTATTGTTGCCATACCTATCATTCTTTTTTTTCTTTCTCAAACTCTTGCCTTCAAACACGAATCGAAGATCGGCGTAGCCAAGCTTCAAATCGTCCAAACGACTTTGCCTTCAATCACATCGCTTCAATCCTCTCAAACAGCCTTGCCATCAAACTTTTCAAACGTGAATCGAAGTGCAACGGAGATCGGCGTAGCCAAGCATCAAACTACTTCTTTATCATTTCATCAAAATTGGCCGATAACGATTTCTGGTTGACAAAATCGTAAAGTGTTAGCTGCTGTACTTCATAAAAATATTGCCAGTATGCGGCCAAACTGCTAATGTACTTTTCGCTGGCGCTTTGCATGGCCTTCATAGAACTGGTCAGTTTCAGCACATCGGCATTGCCCAACACAAACCGCTTTTGAGTCAACTCATACGATTGTTGAGCCAGCTCATTTGCCTGTCTTGCACTTTCAACTACCTGAGCCTGCAAATTGAAATCAATCACTTTCAACGCCACTTCTTGTTCAAAGTCGATTTTGGCTTGCTTCACCTCAATTTCAACCACTTCCCTTTGATTTTGTGCCATTTCGCGCTGCCCCCTACGGTCGCCCCAATCAAGCAGTGGAATGGTTACCGATAAACCAACCGTCTGTTGGTTAAGTGGTTTCTCATAAGCATTCTTGAATTTTTCGGCACTCTGGTTTAACCCATAACTGGCACTTAATTTAGCGCTAAACTTTTCATCTTTCTTTGCCGCCTCCAATGTGCTTTCAGCTTCAATTAACCTCTGCTTGAATTCAAACATTTGAGGGTTAAATGTTTTTGCCAACTCCACCGCTGTTCTATTATCAATTTTAAGGTTGATGAGAATTTCAGGAATAACCGGTTGAATTGTTTGCTTCTCTGTAAACCCCAAAAAAGAGCGAAGACTAAATTCAGCTTTCTGAAATGCTTTTTCTGCTTGTGACAATTCAATCTCAGCATTAAATTTACTTAACTCCAGATCAAGTAATTCTTCGTGCTGTATGGAAGCGATCTCAAATCGTTTTTGTCCAATCTCATATAACTTTTTTGATGATTCAACATTTTTTGTCGCAATCGAAAGCTGTTCATTAGCGAAGAGCAAATTAAAATAGAGTGCAACTACATTAGCATTCAGATTTTGTATTGTTTGAATGTACTCCTGTTTAGCTTTTTCGTATTTTAAAGGGGAAATTTTCTTTTGCCATTTAAATCTGTTGTAACCAAACAAAGGCTGACTAAACCCAATCAGAAATGGAGTTGTACTCCATGACGTTACATTTTGCACCCCAAAGTTTTGTAATCGATTGATATCCGTCTCAATGTATATATTACCTCCTGTTGCAGCAATATTTTGTGAAAGGGAAAGGCTTGAATAAGAATTGAGTGTTTGTTGTTGCCGATATACTTCAACATTGTTCCCGAAATCGTACCGTGCAATAATATCGCGATTATAGGTAACTGGCGACAAATACCACGACAAATGTGGCTTTTGCTGCGAACGGTAGGATTTATAACTCCAATAATCGGCCAGAAAGACATTCTTGGCTTTGTAAGCATCGAGCGACTGCTGCTGAGCAAGACTAATGGTCTCCTCAAGGGAAATGCTCTTTTGACCATATAGAAAATGACCACCAACTAACAACAAGCCCAATAAGATAACCTTTGGTTTTATTTTCATTCTCATCATCTATTTAAACAATTTTGTTTTATTGAATTAGGCATTTATTAAATAAGAATTGCTTTTTAAAACCCAGAGGGTTTATATGTTTATAGAAGATATTCGGAACAAGGATATACGACCCCGAAGGGGTCGAACACATACCCACGTCATTCTTTCTATAAACATTCGATGCCTCGCATCAGGCAATATTCATTAAAAACCTAATTCGATTGTTTTATTCGCTTTTGCCCTTTCAGGGCTTTCAATATTTTTCCATTTATTTTAACATAGGGCTATGCCCTTTGCTGAATATCAAAGGCCGTTGGCCTTAAAAACAATAACATCTCAACTCTGAAACCTGAAACTTTCAACTTACAACCTTTCTCTTCTTATTCAAATAAAAATACAACAAGGGGATAATGTACAAACTGATGAACGTACCCACAATCATCCCCCCAATATTGGCCAAGGCCAAAGGCCTTTGCAGGTCGGCACCCAAGCCATTGGAAAACAAGATGGGAGACAACCCAAGTATGGTCGAAAGCGCTGTCATCAAAATAGGTTTTAACCTGCGCTGACCAGCCGTTAAAATGGAACGGATCAGTCCGTAGCCTTCTTGCCGCAACTGGTTGATGGTGTCAATTTTCAAGATCGAGTCGTTCACCACAATACCCGCCATTACAATAATACCAATGAGCGACATGAGGTTGATGCCTGCACCACACAACTTCAAAAATAGGAACGCCCCGAACAGATCGAGCGGAACTTCAATAAGGATGATCAACGGCAGAACCAACGATTCGAATTGCGAGGCCAGGATAAAATAGAGTAAGGCCAACGAAATAAGCAAGATGACGAACAGCTCCCCGATCATTTTCTTATTGGAGAAATAACGGCCGGTAAACGAAACTTCAAATCGTCCATCGGGCTTAACTACCGATTGTATTTTATCCATCACCTCTTTGGGCTTGGCCGATGGAAGTGCCAGTGGATAATATTCACCCTCTTTCCCCGCAACAATGCTCTTTAAATCTTTCCCCACAGATTGAACCAACAATTCTCTTATCGGAATATTCTCCCCCTGGTTGTTCTGAATGTACGATTCATCGATGATTTTTCGTAAGACTTGTGGTTTTCCACCCAAAACAACAGGCACAAAATCGGTATTGTCGGTTATCTGAAACAGTTGGTTCTCGCTGAAAAGGCTTTTCAATTTTGTATACAACAACTGATAATTGACCCCGTACAGCATAAGTTTTTCTGGCGAAACAGTTAAAACAAGGTGCTCCTGCCAGTTGATTTCGGGTAAGGTTAGGTTATCTGTTTCTTGTTTTATTTTTTGGTATACCGCTTGCAAATGACTATTGTATGCTGGTCCATAATCGTCGGTTACCTTCAGGCGTGCTTCCAAATTGGGCTCAGCATCCGAGAAGATCACGTTGAAAATATTGTCGGCATCCTGAAACGAAAAAACCGATTCGGTGTACCTATTGCTTAGATAGTCCTTAACGATGGTGGTTATGGAGTCGATGATTTGTGGTGTATTGCCTTTCAGGTAAATTACCGATCGTGTACTGTTGCCCGTGCTGTTTTTATCCAATAAGAATTGTTGTTCGCCAACAAGGCAGGTCGATTGATTAACGTAAGGGTTAACTTTTGCAAGAAGATCTTCCACGCGTTGCCGGTTCTCAAAAATGTTAACGGGTGAGTTCCAGTCGATCGAAACCACTACTTCATCTTTTTCAATGACCGGAAGTTTTGATTTTGGCAGATCGATAAAAAGCAGAACGGCTCCAAGTATGAAAAGTAAAATCAACGCAAAAGAAACAACCTGATGTTTCATGAAATATCGAAACCCTTTTTCATACACGGCCTCATAGTTAACCCCATTGATGCGCTTTAACCATTTGTTTTCGCCAAAACCTTTTCCCCGCTTAAAAATCATCAGGTAATAAACAGGAATAATGGTAATGGATACCGCCCACGATGCAACGGCTCCAATGGCAATGGCCACGGCCTGATCGTAAAACAATGCCCCCGAAATACCGCTTAAAAAGATGAGGGGAAGAAATACCGCACAGTTGGTGAATACCGAACTCAGCATTGGGCCTATTACTTCGTTGGTGCCCGAGATGCAGGCTTGGGTGATTAGTTTGAGGGTTTGAGGCTTCACGTTTGATGCTTCACGTTTGATGCTTCGCTTTTGATGCTTCGCTTTCGATGCTTCGCTTTCGAACTCTTCAAACGGCTTCGCCATCAAACCTTTCAAACGCAAAGCTTCAATCGTTTCAAACGGCGAAGCCTTCGAACCTTTCAAGCTCTGCAAACTTCTTTGATAATGCTGGGTAATGTTATCGATCACCACAATGGCATTGTCGCTCATCATGCCTACGCCAAGGATCAATCCCGACAGGGAGATAATGTTTACCGATAAGCCGACAAGATAGAACAACAACAGGCAAACCACAAAGGTAATAGGAATGGTAATGCCAATCAGAAAGGGCGATTTGGTATCGCGCAGGAAGAAAAACAACATCAAAAAGGCCAGCAACGCCCCTTGCCATAAACTCTGGGCCAGGTTCGAGATGGAGTAATCCAATAATTTGGTTTGGTCGCGGGTAATTTCAAACCTGATGTCAGGATAATCGTTTTCAAACTGTGCCACCAATGCCTTCAGGCTTTTCTTCATGTTGTTCATTTGGGCATCGCTCTGTTTGATCACTGCCATGGTGATGGCTTCCTGCCCGTTCGACAAAACCAAGCCCTTGGGCTTTTGCGGATGGTCGATTACGGTGGCAATTTCTTTCAGTTGATACAGGCGGGTGTCGGTTTTTAGCCAGATGTCCTCAATGGCCTGTTTGTTTTGCAACGAAGAGGCAAACCGCACATTGTACAAATATTGCCCGTCGCGAATGGAGAGGTTACCCAGTTTGATGTTGCTGCTGTTGATCTTTTGCTCCAACTGGTCCAATGTCACCCCTAAGGCTTCCATCTTTTGCAGGTCGGGCATTATCAGTAGCTCTGTTTTCGCCAATCCACTCATGTCCACCATGGCCACTTCGGGAAGCTGTTCCAGGCGTTTGCTGATTACGTTCGAGGCAAAACGACTAAGTTCAACAAAAGATTGCGAAACAGGGTATAATTCGTTTGAAATGTTTGAAGCTTCGCGTTTGATGGTTTGAGGCTGCGCGTTCAAACTTTCGAACCCTCGAACCTTCGAATCTTGTTTCAAGGTTAGGTTAAGATAAAACACCGGAATATCTCCCACCGATGCTTTGATGATTCTAGGGCGGCCAATGGAGCGAGGAAGGTAGTTCATGGCACGGTCGACCTTTTCGTTTACTTCGATAAAGGCAAAGTCGATGTTGGTGCCGTAATTGAACTTCAGTTTAATGGTGCCGTTGCCATCGGTGGTTTCACTTTTAATGTCGTCTAAGTGGGCCACCTGCATCAATTGCTGGCGAATGGGGCGTACCACGCTGTTTTCCAGTTCTCGTGCCGAGGTATTGGCTTCACTGATCTGGACCGTTATTTCGGGAATGGCCACATCGGGCATTAACGAAACAGGAATCCGGGTTGTCGATACCAAACCAACGATCATGATTGCGATGAAGGTCATCGTTACGGCAATCGGCTTATTTAAGAGAAATTTTACCATAATACATTATCTAACCCCAAAGGGCACTAAGGGACACGAAGGTTTTCATTAAAGTTATAGGATGAGGCGTTTGATGCCGTTTTTTAAGCGTAATGAATTAAAATTGACCAATAGACCTAAATGACAACCCGAAAGTTTCAGGTAAGTTATTGTTTGAGCAGTATGAATATCCATCAAGGATTCGACGCATTTCAATTCAACGATGATGCAATTCTCAACCAATAAATCGATGCGATAACCAGCATCCAATTCTACCTCTTTGTATTTTACTAGTAAGGCTTTTTGCCGTTCAACGAACAGTCCATGTTGTGTCAACTCATAAAATAAACAAGCTTCGTAAGTACTCTCCAATAAACCCGGCCCCAGTTCAGAATGCACCGTAAAGGCACAATCTAAAACCTGACTGTAAATCGTTTCTATATCCATATTATTTAATTTAAACCACCAAGGACACGAAGAAACACTAAGAAAAATATTTAATATCCTTCGTGTCTCTTTGTGCACTTTGTGGTTAAAATTACCCTTCGTGGTTAATTGTTTTTCATTTCCCTTTGTGCTCTTCGTGTCCTTGGTGGTTAATTATTTTACTTCGATCTCCGACTCGTGTGCCAAATTCAAATTGCCCGAAACAATAACCGTATCGCCCACGTTTAACGAAGCACTCTCTTTATCGGGGTTAGGGATCACCGAATAACTGTCGCTGTTCTCCAACACCGTTTTAATATAGGTCCAGTAGGCTTTCCCGTTCACGACTTTAAATAATACCTCAAAATTATCGCGCAATACCACAGCCGATTTGGGAACCACAAACTGATCTGATATATCCTGTGATATAAGCACTTTCACATTCATCCCTTCCAACAAAGAACCCGGGTTATTCACCAGAGCTTTCACCTGCACCAATCCGTTTTCATCGACTACCGGGTTAATCTCTGAGACAGTACCCGTTACAACAAGCGATTCATTTGCATAGGGAACCACTTTTACATCCCGATTAAGTGCAATGCTGCCCAGTTCCGACTCCATGATTTTAAACTCCACTTCAAAGCGTGAATCATCAATCAGGGTACAGAAGGGTTGACCGTTGGTTTGCTCAAACGCCTTTTGAGTAATGTTGGCCACCATGCCCGAAAAAGGGGCTGAAAGCTGGCAATCATTCAGGTTGCGTTTTGCGGTTTCATACTCCGAAAGATTACTGGCATAACCCGACTTAATACGGGCCAGTTCCATTTTATCCGTTGGTATAGAAGAGCTGTCTTTAGGGTCGTACCCCAAGCCAATCAATACATCCTGCAAATCGAGCGATGATTTTTTCAGTGAAGTTTGAACTTGCGACAGGCGTTGACGGTAATCCACATCGTAAAGTTTCGCGAGCATTTGCCCTGAGGCTACATGCTCGCCACTCTTCACCAAAACCTGTGCTATTTCGCCCTGCAACCTATACTTTAGCTCACTTTTGCGCAGTGCATTCAATTTACCATTACTGACCAGTTGTTTGGGAAAAGTTCCTTTTGAAAGAATCATAACTTCCACGGAATTTTTATTCGCACGAAGTGCTACATTTTCGGTGGTCTCATTTTTCTCTTTTTGCCCAGTGCAGGAAAACAGCACTACGGTTGCCAAAAGAATGGTTATAAGTGGTTTGTTCATCGAGTTAGGTTTTATCTCTTTGTTCATTTATATCTTTTAGTTTGCTATATATGGATTACAAATCCATTTTAGGGCAGTGCGGATTAAGTCATCTCTGATTTGGTTTGAATGCATAGCTATTTAATATATTTCTCTAATGCCTTAAAATAGGCTTCAGTTTGACGTGGCAAACGTTTATCTGGAACAAAAAGCATTTCAGCCTTCAAATCATTATCAAGCATGAAAAAGAATGGGATATTATTCTTTTCCAAAGGAATATTCAACTTTCCCTGTATTGAATAATTATTCTTAGCAACAAGATTAGGGGCATTAAAATAGTCATTCCTCTTGCCTATTTCTAAAATAATTACTTTACCTGCAATCAACTCTTTAGTAAGATACTGACCTATTGAATTAGAACAGAAATCAACACAAGTTTGACATGCATGTGTGGGTAAAACAAAAACAAACAAGGGCTTATCTTTTAGCAAATCATTTATGTAGCACGTATCTTTATTATTTGCAAGCAAAACATTATCAATAATTTCATTCTGATTTTGATAAGCAATTAGTGTATTATTATAGACTATTGACTCAATACTCTCTATCGAAGAATTTATTTTTTCCTCACAATCAACGTTTTTTTTCTTGATATAAATTAAAATAAAAACATCAATTAGCGTAATAATCACGATACAAACTATAAGTATGTTCTTTTTCATTGTTGCATAAATCGGTTAAATTAATTACTGGATATTATTTAAAATAATATTTTATAACCACCTGATTGTCCTCTTTTTTAATATCTTTCAATTTCTTGAACTCGTCTTTTCCAATCAGATCCTCACTAATGTATTTATCAATATACTCTACGGGGAAAATTCCATAAATATAATTGTCTGTCATCCCACTAATGGATAAACGTCTGCCTCCATCCAAACCGTTAAACTTATATTCTGAATTTGTGACTTTATTTTTTAAGATAATCTCGTTATTTCGTTTTAAATAAAGCCAGTACTTATCTGTTTCAAAAAAACCATCAACAGGAGTAACAAATTTTCTTACTTTTTCTAAAATATCATCAATTTTGTTTTCGTACGACATTTGTTGAAAAATATCTAAAGGAGGTAATAGCGATTTATTAAAATCATAATTTCCAAAACTAAACCTCTTTAATTCTTTTAGATTATTACGAGTAGTGTCAAATTCATAAACCGTACTACTGTAAATATCAGTAAATAATGTAATATTATTATAATGCGAAAATGGTCTACTTGAATTAAAAAAAAGATTATAATCCCCGTTAATACCATTAGAGAATCTTGAAATAATTTTGTTCTCTTTCTTTGAATACAAGAAAAGATTCTCTTTTGGATTCATTTGGGTAAATAATGCCAATACGTCATCGGTTACGTAACAAAACTTATCCACTGTGTATAGACCATTTAGTAAAAGATGTTGACATTTATAACTCCCCAATGTATCATAAGTCACAATCTTGGAGTTGACATTTCCACATATCTCAATATTATTAGTAAAACGGTTCACCTCAAAATCGCGAACATCAAGTAATTCACCGGGGCCTCTGCCTTCAACACCTATTGACCTTATAAATTCTCCATTTTCACTAAACATCTTTACTTTGGGAACATATAAATCGAGTATATAATACTTGTTCCCATAATAAACAAATTTATAGCTAAAGTCAATCATCGCTTCAGGTTTGTTCTCCAATGGAATAATCTCAATTTTCCTGAAGATATCATTTGCTTTGATTCGTCCAAAGGTGTCTAAATCGAAATTATATTCGTCTGATTTGGCACATGAAATAAACAAAAAAAGTATTCCTAATATATATATATTCCTCATTACATTGGTTGTTTAATTCCCACAACTGGTAGAAAATTATCTACCATTTGTGGGAATTTGATACTAATTAACAATTTGATTTCGTTTTACCACATGGAACTGTGTACCCTTTACATACTGTTACATTACACTTACATGAAGGATCATATACCGAGGTCAAGAGCCTAGCCCCACAAACAGTAACTTCAGGAACCTCATTTCCTTGAGCACTAGCTTTAGTTAATAAACTAAACATCGAGTTTGTTGATTTATCACTTTTTACTGTTGAAAATAGGTAAATATTCATTGTTAAAATTACACCTAGTGAAATCAAAATTACTTTTTTCATAATTATATTTTTAATCTATTAAAACCACCTCACTGTGAGGCAAATAAAAAAATCACTAAATACAAAACCCAATATTAATTATTCTCTACTTATGTCACTATACCTCCTTTCTGTATTATTTGCTCCACTTTTGTGGAACTTTGGTTAATGAAAGGGCTGCGGGCAGGATAACCATTACTGTCTTTAGTGGAGAAGTGTGGCTATTCCTGCCTTTTTGCCCATTAGTTGTATTTTCTATCAAAAGAGAATTGCCTTCGGCATTTCTTCCAATTATTTTTTTCATTTCATCGTGAATTTCCTCCATGGCGGTTGATTCAACTTTAACTTCCTTTTTTAAAAGAGAAGTTGCCATATCTACTGCTTTTTGTTGCTGCCCCGTTTCATCGTAAAGTTTGGCCAGCAGGTATTGCGGGTAGAATTTCCCTGGGGTCATCTCACTTGCCTGCCAATAGTTTTTTTCAGCATCGGTATATTGTTTTAATGCTTTTTGACTGTCGCCAAAGGCAGTGCATAAAACGGTATTGCTCTGGTAATTTTTTGCCTGTCCGAGTATTTTAATAGCATCGGTATGTTTTTCGGCTATACTCAGGGCTTTGCCGTAGTTAACTAGAAACTCGCCATTGCGCTGTAGCAAGGGATAAGCTTTCTGGTAATCTTCCAAACATTCGGTGTAGTGTCCGTAATTGTATAGTTCAAAGGCATCATTCCAAGTGGTGTAGGCACATTGCAATTCATTCGTTTTGGTGTAGATTCCAAAGGTTAGCAATAAAATAAAGCCTGTTAGGGTAAGTTTGAGGAAGGTTTGAATGTTTGAGGGTTTGATTGCTTCGCCGTTTGAAAAGTTTGAAACTTCGCGTTTGATGCTTTGTGTTTGAAGGTTCGAGGGATTCAATGCGTAATAATTGGCCAAAACTCCAAGGCAAATAACAGCCACTATTTTTATGGGCAATATTTCGGAAGGATAAGCGAATAGACCAAAAACAAGAATCGCCAGGATGGAAGCTTTTGTTATGTCTTCAGGATTCAGATTAACGATTGTAAGTTGGGACTCGTCAACTTCATATTTTTCGTCGTGATCTTTGTGTCCTTGGTGGTTAATAATTCTTTCGTGCCCTTTGTGGTTTATAACGGACAAGAAAATTGCCACTACAATGCCCATTAACAGCAGAAACCCAATTAATCCATTTTCAGCCCATGTATTCAATAATTCGTTAAAAGCATATTGGTTATCATCGGCCACCAGTTCGTATTTGCTGTTAGGGTGATTTCTAAAATAGTCGGCCTGATAATTCATATAGTGCGCCTTTAACATGTCTTGTCCTACGCCAAGCAAAGGGTAATCTTTAATCATATTGGCCGTTACCGTCCATATTAGCATTCGGCCATCGGCCGAATCTTTTTTATAATGGTATAAACTCAAACTTCCGGCAAGCAACACAAGAGCGAGGATAGCCACAATTGTTCTGTTACGGAAGGTTATAACCCGTTTGAAAAGTTTAATGGCGATACCGTTTGACGTTTTGATATTCGCTTCGCTCATGTTTGATGGCTTCGCTGTTTGACGAGCTTGTTTGAAAAATTGTTTCAAATTGTACTTCTGCCAAACTATAAAGGCACAGCCGGCAAGTGCTCCTAACCATGCGGCACGCGAACGGGCGGCGGGGAGAACAAGCAATATGGCAATGATTGTAAATAACGCAGTGTATTTTATTGCTACGAATCGTAGCTGTTCTAAAGAGTTTGATTTGTTTGATACTTCGTGTTCGAGGCTTCGCGTTTGATACTTCGTGTTCGAATCTTCGCTTCCAAACCTCTTAAACATGAATGAAGTGAGCTTTAAACCTTTCAAATGCGAAGCTTCAAACCTTTCAAACGGTTTTCCCATCAAACCTTTCAAACTTGAAACCTGCAACGTATAATCTTTGAGACTCCAATACAACCCCACTGCCACAGGTAACACACAACATAGGAATCCGGCGAATGGTCCGGGGTTGAAAAAGCTGCCTGTCATTTTAAACAGTCCGTGGTGCGAAGGATAATAACCCCAGAGCTGCAAGTTGCCATAAACAGCTTGTACAAGACCCGCGATACAAATGG
>Ga0066602_10002194_pt1 | contig 11874 bp, 9 predicted proteins | sample Higcelweek5metaG_FD_59481 | JGI IMG/M metagenome (GOLD analysis project Ga0066602, IMG submission 59481) | Freshwater pond sediment microbial communities from the University of Edinburgh, under environmental carbon perturbations - High... | ecosystem: Environmental > Aquatic > Freshwater > Pond...
TTGAATAATTCTATTGCTCAATATATTCAAGTCTTCGTTTAGAACAAACATGACAGGATCTCCTTTGTAATATTGATCTACATGCATTCCAACTGCATCCCACCAATGGCATTTTTGAGCTTTTGCCAATAATAGTATATTATTTTTGCTAATTGGTACAGCACCAGGATTATATACACCTCCCTTATATCCCAGAAAGTTTGGGCCAGCTAAAACATTGGAATTTTTCCTGTGCTTGCGATGAAAGATGTGGTCATAGGTAATCCGAAATACTCGCAGAGGTGAAAGATAAAATCTTAATTGATACACCAATGAGTACAATAGAGGAGAATTCCTTAAGAAAATCTTAATAAATGGCATTTAAGTATCTGTCGCTTATATTAACAATTATATTTTTATCAAAAATTGCATTTTTTAGAACGATGCTTTAAAAAAGTATCAAGACTAGTATTTCGTTAATCACATTTATTAAAAAGCGATAATTTATTTAGCTCCTAGCCATAACTTAATAACTTGATACTTCTTTACCAAGTAAGGATATTTCACAATTATTTTACGAGGCATATATCGCAGATAGAGAAAAACATACCCCTTCAAATAACATCTACTTCTGGCAATACTTAGTAAATGAAAATATTCTTTAGGTATCAACAAAAGCTCATCCATTTGCAGAATCTTTTGACACAAAAGCTTAAATGCATCTCGACGCTCCCGATATAAAGGTAGACGAACAATGTAGTGCATAGTAGAAGGAATATGCTCTCGACACAAATGAGAAAGCATGTACCCATTTCCTCTCACTAATTCATTTTTATCCATTTCGATCGAGATATCAATATATACCAGAAGGTCTTTAAATTGGCTAAAGGTTATCTGTTTTGAAGATGACCCGGCACGTTGATAATAATAGTATGGTTTTACTTTTGTATAAATAACCCTCCTGGAATGAGTTAATAAACTCAACGTAAATAGCAGATCTTCATTTAAGCGAATATTTTGAAAAGTGATATTTCCAGAGATATTTTTTCGAAAACATACTTGACATATAGAATGAAGACCATCGATCAGTGCCAAATTAAATTCATCATCTTTTCGGCAATCAAAACATTGTATCTCATCATTAGTAATAAAAGAATCAACAAACTGTCCATCAAAGCGCTTATTGGTTACTGCATAGCGAAAATTAAGAAAATCAATATTTTCTGCAGAAGAAAACATGGAATTAATCCATCTCAAAGAATTTGGATGAATGTAATCGTCTCCATCAATAAACCAGACAAATTCTCCTTTTGCGTGTTTTAACCCGAGATTTCGAGCAGAAGAGACTCCGCCATTTTCTTTTGTAATAAGAACAAAACGATTATCCTTTGAAACAAATTCTTGTGCAACCTGAATTGTATTATCTTTTGATCCGTCATCAATAATCAAAACCTCAAAATCAGAGAAATTTTGATTCTGTATAGAACACAGACAATCTCCTAAAAACTCTTCCAGATTGTACGCCGGAATGATAATTGAAAATTTCGCCATGCTTAATTCTATAAATTATTTATAGGCTACTTGCTGAAATTCTCTCGTCAATCCTCTGCTTCAGGTTTTCCAGCGACTCATGGTAGAATGTTTCTGTTAACTTCTTTAACCCTTTTTGTAAACAGTTATATTCATTTTCTGTCATGGTCAGTGCACGTTCCATTGCCGCAATGAAACCTTCATCTTCGTGAAGAATAGAATCTTCTGCTGAAAAATCGTATGCCTTTGCAAAATCGGCATGAATAACAGGTACTTTTAAAAAACCCAAGATCAATAATTGCATGCCGCTTGTCACACCATGTAAGTAGTCTTTATGCGCATCATTTCTTGGATCAAGTAAGGGTAGTGAAAAGTCAGCTTCTTCAAGTAAACCAAACATTTCGTTAAAAGGCAACCGGCCAAATGTTTTAACGCTTGCAGGCAAAGAGTCTGAAAGTGATGAATCAGCGCCTTTTCCAACCAACCAAACTTCAAATTCGAACGTTTTCTCCAGTTTTCTCACAACATCAAGTAGTGCGTGAATACTGCCTTTTTTGGGTGATACTTCACCAACAAATATAAACACCCGTTTTCCCTTGCTCAACTTGGTATAATTGACCTCTCCAAAATAGTGAGGATTTAAAATGGGTACTTCAGTCCCGTTGAGTGTTTTACGGGTAAGACCAAACAATTCTCTTGTATTAATTGGATAAAGTATTTTTCTTGGCAGCAGATGGTGCTCAATATAAAAAATACCGAATCGAGGACTTAGTGATGATTTTAGATATCCAAAATAGTCACCCCAGACACGGATATCCTGAGCAAAAATTTGACGCGATGTAAAAAGCACAAAATCAAAAATCTGTATTTTTTTTGACCTTAATACCCAGCGCATTACCAGCGGATCAAAAACAAATATTTTGGGTTTATCCTTAACCCGGCAAAATGAACTATCTTTTACATTTGCATAACGGCTTATCAGCAGAACATTATAGCCCAGATCATGGAAATATTTATAAAACCCAGGCAAAACTACTCCATGAAAAGTGTTTGGTTCGACGAGTAAAACGGTTTTCTTTTTAATCTTTAATAACAAAAAACTGATAAATGATATGAAAGAAAGTGCTGCTTCGGGCCAATACCTGATTATACCTGATAAACGGTCTGCATAATGACTTTTTGAGAGCCTTTCAATAAACATTTTTAAGAACATATATTACTTTTTTATAAAAAAGTACTTTACTAAAGTACGCCTTGATTTTTGAACAAAAGTCAACACACCTGTTGGAAAAATTAAAAACAATATAGGTTTTATTAGGATAATGAATGTACGCCAAGATAAAAGCCTGTTAAAAAGACAGAAATTAAGGACACGCAACCAACAAAAATGAATTGAATAAGGGAAACCATGGCGTGCATAAATATACGTATAACGGACAAGATTGTGTTGAAATACATTGTGCAACTCAGTTTCAGTAATCTCTCCTTTGAGCAATGCTATTCGCATGTAGAGAGAGTCTAATAACAACATATTCGTTTTCCACGATTTTCCTTTTGTAATTCCTGTTTCGTTCGATCTGTATGCTACCATGTTTTCTGGGAGACACATTGGAGCTCCTGACTTTGCTGCAAATACACGAATTCCCATATCTCCTAATGTGAGATTCTGTCGAGCAACTTTTTCTTTGGTCATGAAATCAAGATACACCGAAGACCGCACCATAATTGAAGCTGTAGCAAAAAATATGTAGCCAAATTTAATTTCTGTAAGAAAATCAGTTTTAGAATATTCATTCCAACGATCGAGTATCCCCGTAGCAGCTAAAACATTTTGTTGTACAATTGCTTTATCAGCATTCACGATGTCAAAGTCAGTATAAACAATACTCACATCGTTATATGAATCGAGTATCTCCACCTGTCTCTTCAGTTTCGTAACAGATGTCCAATAATCATCTCCTTCACAGATTGAACAATACTTTCCCCTGATATGTTGATGGATTCTTATGCTGTTGAGCCTTGCCCCAATATTTGTATCAGACCAAAGAACCCGAATAATAGTTGGGTATTGTTTCTGATACTCCAGGCATAATGCACGGGTTCTATCCGTTGAACAATCTTCACCAATTATTAGCTCAAATTCAAAATTGCATTGTTGTTTAACGATGCTTTCAATAGCATCTATTATGTATAATTCGTGATTATAGGCAAGCATCATCACAGAAACCAGTGGATGTTTACACAAAAGATTCAAATTGCTTTCTTCGTGGCAGGGAATCACTTCATTCGAGTTGACAACATAAAGGGGTTCTCTTCTAAGATACTCCAGTTTTTGCATTAATTTATCCCATTTTTTTAGATTACTCATTTTGTCAACTCCCCGAAAAATGTTTTTTATGTACAGATTTTAAGTAATATATTAATGTATTTAATTACAATACTTTAATTTGGCAGATTTATGATTTTATGATGATATTCAAATCGCTACTCAGTATGTTGAAAGAAAATGGTTGAAATGAATTCCTCGTGTATCTAACAAATCAGTATCAGAATCAATCTAAAACATTTTTTCTTTCAACAAAGACAGGTTTATTGAAGATTGGCAGGTTGAATTTTAAGTTGTTACAAATAAATCAAGGTTCTATATCAATACTTTTTATTAATATGGCTGGATTTCCTGCTACGATAGAAAATGGCTCTACATTTTTAACTACAACCGAACCAGCACCTACAATAGAATCATGACCAATATATTCTAATTTTCCAGAGACAATATTCGCTGCCTGTCCAATCAAAACATGATCTTGTATGCTAATATAGGCACCAATAGTTGAACCTGCGGCCAAATAGCAACCTCTATCAATACAACTATTATGTGTTACTGAAACATTATAAGAGATAACTGAATCCATTCCGATACTTGCGTCTGCTTGAATTACGGAATTTGCATGTATAATAACACCCGTATCAATGAACGCATATTTAGAAACAATTGATGATGGATGAATTAGTGTTGGGATATTTCCTCCTTTTTCTCTAATTTTTTTTGCTAGTTCGGTTCTAATTTTATTATTCCCAACGCTGATTTCAAAATTAAGTCCAGCTAAAGATTCTCTTCTAAAAAGATTAGAATTCGAATCCAGAATTGGAATTCCATGTATATTTTCACCGGTACGTTCGTCATTATAATGATACAATCCGATGGGTTTATATCCGCATGATTCAACTAGATCAATATAAACAATTGTATTGTGCCCAACACCTAAAATATAGATTTCGTTATTTTCCATCTTAATCCTTATTAATCAGTCGAATAATTTTAGTCAATTCTTTGTTGTTTAATTCTGGGTACAATGGTAAACAAATCACTTTCTCTGCAACTTTGCCTGCCACTGATAAATTTCCGGGAGATGCCGAATCGAGACTTTTATACATCGAAAATTCGCTAATGAGTGGATAAAAATAGCGCCTCCCGAAAATTCCGTTTAGTTTTAGTTTTTCATAAAGTTGGTCGCGGCTTAACCCATATTCACTTTCATCTACGAAAATTGGAAAATAGGCGAAATTGGAATCCGTATTTGCAGGTATTGGTAAAAAAGAGATCCCTTTAATATTGTTTAATTCCGTTCTGTAAATTTCTGTTATTTTTTTTCTTTTTTCAATGTTTTCAACGTAATGTTTTAATTGTAATAATCCTAAAGCTGACTGCATTTCGTTCATCTTAGAGTTAATACCCGGAGCCATTACGGTGGTTTCTCCTGCAAACCCAAAATTTTTCAAATAATCAATCCGTTTTTTAGTTGCTGAATCGTGACAAACAATTGCGCCACCTTCCATGGTATTAAATACTTTGGTAGCATGGAAACTCAAAACCGAAAGGTCGCCGTAATTACAAATACTTTGACTATTGTAGTTGACTCCAAAAGCATGAGCCGCATCGTAAATGACTTTCAAACCATACATGTCGGCGATTTCTTGGATGCGTTCCACTTTGCAGGGATTTCCATATACATGCACTGGTAAAATCGCTGTGGTTTTGGGAGTAATAGCGGCTTCCAGTTTCTCGGGATCGATGTTGCAGAATTCCGGTTCTATATCAACAAAAACCGGCTTAATGTTGTTCCACCATAAACTGTGTGTGGTGGCTACAAAACTGTATGGAGTGGTTATGACTTCACCGGTAATCCGTAATACTTGCAAGGCAGTTACAAGTGCCAGAGTTCCATTGGCAAATAATGAAATATAAGGTACTCCAAGAAATTCTGCTAATTCTTTTTCGAGTTTCTGATGGAATGGCCCGTTGTTGGTCAGAATCTTACTTTCCCAAATTTGTTCAAGGTATGGAATAAATTCCTGTAAGTCGGGCAAAGCAGGTTGTGTGACAAAAATCGGTTTATTAAACTTATCCATAATGATTCATGTATTTCTTTAAAAATTTCAGAACCCATGTATTTTTTCAATTTTATACAAATGCAATGTTATGTAAAGGCAAAAAACAACTCCTAATATATTACTGACTAAATTCAAGTAACTGGAAAAATAATTGTCAGTCATGCAATCAATCAAATGAAAGCAAAATTAGGAGGTAAAATATTTTCTCTACTTTTTTTAAAAGACTTGAATGAGTCTGCTCGGTGTGAATATTCCAATTTGAATTACGGAAAAATAGTAGAACGTTATAACCCAGATAGTGAAAATATTAGCAAAAAACTCACTCGGAATAGGAAGTTTGTAAGAATCAGCTTTTATTAGTAGGAGAAAAGTTTTCAGAACCATATCTTGCTTTATGATACGTATTCATAACAAATTGGGGAAGAACTTTTCTGGCCAATTGCTTTAACTTTTCCTTTGACATGTTCTTTGTTTTGAATTTAGCTCCATACACTTCCTCGTCGATGAATACACTTTGAATATCCTTGTATCCCCACCTTGAATTTAAAGTGTATCTCAGTTTGTTATGTAACTGCTCAATGGGTAATTTGTATGTTTTACCTGCAACAGGAAGCATATCGGATAGAATATCTGCCCAAAAATGTGGAGAAAAGTATTCCTTGTAAATAGAAACATAAGTTTCATTTATATCCAGGATTTCTGGATTTTGAGCATAATCGAACTCCTCAGCAAAGTGAAATGGTTGCTTAAAGAGGTACTTCACTTCCTTGTTAAAGAACTTACCTTCATAGAGACAGCCAGAGGAAAGTGCAGAAACAGTTTTTATTTTATCACTTGCAAACAAATCGTAGGTATTTCTGGCATTCGCGGGGATAATTTCAACAAAACGAAGATGCTTCACATACTCCATTGCATTGTCATTTTTGCCTACAAGTGGATGTGGTTTGTAATACACTTTGGTATGGGTAGTTCCTAGTTTTTCAAACTCTTCTTTATAGTTGAGGATCGTTACTATAGATCCATCTGAATTCAGCAACGATCTGTCAACTGGTGTTTGTCCAAAGAAAATTGCAGAATTCGGCTCAATGTTGTCGTCCAAAAGTCGTCTTTGAAATGAAGCTTTAAGCAAACCTGCATATAACTCAAAATAGTACTCATTTATCTGGTAGCAGAGAAGTTTGTCATAAACTTTTCGATTATTGGTTTTAAATCCAAGAAGCAGATCATCCATGTACCGAATGGGATGGATCGTCAGGTCAATATAAGTTATATTAAGCAAGTCAAACATTTTGAGAAAGATGAGAGGCGCTTCAACAAATATTACGACACTATCAGCAAATTTTTTGTTAATATAATCAATAGCCTCTGCCGGGATTTTATCAATATAAAAAAGCTTTACCCAAGTTTCTTCGGAGGGACATAGATTGAAAAAGCTAAAAAACTTATCTCTATCGAATTCACTTTGTCTTTCAACTAAAATATCAGGGCAAGCTCTTCGAATAGCCGGCATAAAAAGATTATAGAAAGATTTAATGCTTAAGTCTTGAGTTCCTCTTAGCAAATCACCCGATATGATAATCTTCTTCATATTTATTAACTTTTTATTAGAAACCTAAAACTTTTGATGAAATTTTGAAAAGCACGTTGAATCAAAAGAAAAAATCAAACCTATTTATACAATTAATAAGAAACCTTCTCAAACCTAATGCTAGTTTTATTGGACCAAATGATTTGATCTGGCTAAGTTTCTGTTCTAGAATCTTTACCTGTTCTTCGTAGCATGGTTGCCAGATTTGTTCTTTTTTGCATATTTGATCCAAATCATATCGAAGACATTCGGGACTAATTGAGGTAAAATTACAGGAAAGGATGCTTTTGTCTTTGAATGTTGAAGTGTGTAGAATGAGCTTTTCCCATTCGCTCAATAAAAGCTCATGCTCAAATTTCTCTGCTGTTACCCTTGCATTTTTACCGTATTCATCCCGCATATCTGGATCTTCTATCAGTGTCAAAAGCTGTTTAGCTAATGATTCAACGGTCATTGATTCAGCGAGTAACCCATTTTCTTTATGTCGTATTATTTCGTTTACACCCGGACAATCTGCAAAACCAACACAAGGCAGGCCAGAAGCCATCGCCTCTTGCATTGCACAAGGACACCCTTCAAATGAAGATGGCATACAGAAAATATCTGCACTGAGGTAATGCTGTTGAAGATCATGAGTAACCCCGCAAAGCAAAATCTTTTCCGTCATCCCCAGACGGTCAATTTGCTTGATAAGAGCATCTTTTTCGGGTCCTGTACCCCAAATTTCGACACCCCAATCGGGATGATAATTGGCTATTGTTGAAAATGCATCGACTAGCAAATGAAACTGCTTTGGTTGTTCAATTAAACTGCCTACAGCGATAATCTTATTGACATGCCTGCCAACAAGCTTTTTCTTTTCGTTATTCAAGAACTGCCTGCCAATGGGGTTGGGGATAACCGTCACTCGATTACGTAAGAATGACGGGAGTGATTGCGCATAAGAAGGAAACAGAACATGAATGCTATCTGCAGCATTCATGTAGATCAGTCTTTCCCTGTTATTCCAATATTTCACTATTATTTCAGGGCAATTGTGTTCAGAAGCAAGAAAAGGTATCCCGGTTCCTGCAAGAACCACTGGCCAATACATGGGTAGTCTTCCAACAGTCCCGGTAAGTGCAATAAATACATCAGGCTTTTGCTCAACTATCCACTTTCTTAAATTTTCCCTGCCGAAAGGGGTATCGATGAGAACAATATTAACTAATCTGACTGAATCAGCCAATTCTATTACAGGGGAGGCATTGCGATCTGAATTGACAGACAGTATGGTACATTCATGCCCTTTTGAAGCCATGTACGTTGTAATTTCTGAACAGACTCGCTCAATACCTCCTAAATGGCTGCTGAAAGCTCTATCAAAAAAAGTAAGATGCATAATAACCTAATTGAAATAAACCCAATTTAACCATGTGCTTTACGTAATGAATTGTAAACACGATGTAGTGCTTTCAGTGGATGTACAATTGCATGTCCGAGACGGTATGTTTTTGAAGAGAGAAAAGTTTCTGCAACATTTTCCTGAACCTTTTGCTGTCCCTCTAAAATTCCTTCTGTAATACCTTTTATTATGGCATCGAATCCATATTTACTTTCACAAAAAGGTGTGATTATCTCTACAATCTCGTTTTTCTGTTTTTCATTAGGGTTACATGATATTATACGAACAAAAGTTTTGCCCAGAGTTGTTTTAAGAACGTCTTTTATTTCTGAGTTAAAATCACTAAACAAAAGCATCTCACGAGCGGTCATAGCCGTCCTAATTAGCCTGTTTACAGCATCCCCCGATGACCAAACGCCTCCTTCGTGTACTCTGTAAACTCCCATTACATCTGGCATATAACGAATTTTCCCATTTCGTGCATTCAACATTGTTAAAGGCCAGTCTCCTGCTTGAGATCTTTCTATCAAAGCCAACTCGTTATGCGTCAATTCGTATCTGCGGAACACTATTGATAAAGTATGGAGATAATTACTTTCAGCAACATCCAGAATGCCAGTAACCTGCATTGGTGGCTTCCTCCCATTTATATCACCTTCTCCCCATTTATCGCTATAAAATGGCTTGAGGTCGTGATTTCCATTATCGATAGAAACATTATGAAAACATATTGAAAAATCACTATTGTCCTCTAAAAAATCAACTTGCTTTTGTAGCTTATAAGGGTCAGTCCAATAATCATCACCATCCAATAAAGCGATGTATTTACCTGAGCAATTATTTATTATGTTTAAATGATTGTATATTCTCCCTTTTTTCTGCCTTTCTAAGTAATAATCATCACCTTTTTTTCTATCCAAAATGACATAGTTGATATTTTTATTTTTTGACGAAGCAATAAACTTTTTAATTAATTCAAGATTATTATCCGTTGAAAAATCATCACCAATAACAACTTTAATATTGAAATTAACACACTGAATGTCAATTCCTTTCATGCAATCAATAATGAATTGCTCATGATTGTAGGTCATTAACCTAATACTAAGCATTATGTTGTTACTCATCAGGAGATTTGTTTCGTTTATTACACGCTAGTTCGAAAAATCTGCATGTTTCATTTTCTGAATGTAGTATCAGGACTTTATAATTAAATCGATAGTTTTCAAAGTTTTCTTTTTCAAGTGTAAAATGAAGTAGTTATAATTTCACATTTGAATTCAATGCTTTATAGGTTATCTGCAGAACAATGGTGTCATTTATGGTAAATGCTTAGCAATAAAAACTTTAGTACTATTCAAGTTTAAATTTCTGCAAACAGAATAGTTTCTTCATCATGAATGGAATAGTGCCCTAAATAAAATTTGTAACCCAAATTTAAAGAATCAATCCAATTAGGAATATTAATAAAATCTTCCTTACTGTGATATATTGCGATTGCTAAAACAGGCTTAAAAGCATTGATCGTATTTATTGCTCCTTTAAGTGCGTAGGGTTCGGCTCCTTCGATATCCATTTTTATAAAATTAATCCTTTGAATATTATTCTCAGCAACGAAATCATCAATGCTTTTTGTACTTACTTTGATATCTACTTCTCCTATCTTATCAAATGACACTTTACTACCAGGGCCTTTATCAACATAAAACATCTCTAGATTACTTTGTTCCCATACAGGTTTTTCGATTAATTCGATTCCTTTATTGATTTCTGGATTGAGACTTAGGTTTTTTGTAAAGATTTCAATATTACTTGGAATAAACTCAAAAGAATATACTTTTCCTTTTTTGCCTACTTTCATCGCAAAATATAAAGCAGTATCACCCCAACAACCACCAGCATCAATTACAACATCACCTTCTTTCACTGATATTAAAAATTCCCCATTTTTATAAGCATATTGTTCTAACTCAAAATCTGTTAAAATTCCTTTTGAAGTAAAGTAAAGTCCTAAATTGTAATTTTTTAGATAATGCTTATATAATTTGAAATTTAGAAATTTGGGATCTATAAAATCATTTTTATCAACTTTTGAATCAATCTCTTTAAATTTTTTCCAATATTGTTTGTTGCTTAAAGGTAGTTTGACTTTTTTGTGTCCTAAAACTCTATATGCAATTAGCTTAATTAACAATTTCTTACTTAACTCATCTTCTAGTTTTTCAAATAAGAAGTTTAGACCTTTAAATTCCAATAATGTAATTTTTTTTTCAATATTTAAGGAATCCTCAAAAGATATAATCTTTATTGGTTTTATTAAATTCATTAATTGTGGAAAATGAAATCGTAGGAAGCTAGAAACGACAGTTCGAAACGGTTGTTTTGATTTAGTCTTTTCGGGAAAACGAATGTAGTCAACATTGTCGGTATAATTATTTTTCAATGAATTTCTAATTTCATCATTTAGCTGTTGTTTAAAGTGTTGCATTTTTTATATGTGTTTTATATATTTTTTTGTGTTTTTAAAAATGGGCCTTATAATACCAACCTTTCCTGACCATCCGAATTGTTTAAGAACGGTTTGACTTACTCTAAAAAACAATATATCCTTTGCTCTAAATATTGCTTCTGCTCGATTTCTAACAATTAGAAATGTCCCAATTCTATAATCTCCTTCGTAGAGAATAAAAGGAGGAATAGTAAATGTCATTCTATAATTTCCTTTCCCTGTTTTTTCATCAATACCAGAATCACTAGATGATAAATAGAAAATGCAATTATTCAATTCATCATAGAAATGCATTGTACAATGGTAAACTGCTTCATCATTAATTAATAAGTTAAAATCAACTTCTATTTGAATCTCAGTACCGGTATATAAGTTTTCATCACCATTCGGATTGTAGATTTTAATTTCATTTACTTCTATATTCTCATTTTTAAGGTTTGAAGATAATCTTCCTATTTCAACATCAGTATTTGTCACTAAGTAATGACTAAT
>Ga0066602_10002202_pt1 | contig 11821 bp, 4 predicted proteins | sample Higcelweek5metaG_FD_59481 | JGI IMG/M metagenome (GOLD analysis project Ga0066602, IMG submission 59481) | Freshwater pond sediment microbial communities from the University of Edinburgh, under environmental carbon perturbations - High... | ecosystem: Environmental > Aquatic > Freshwater > Pond...
CGGCTTGTTTGCCCCAAATGACCCCTCTAATATAAGCCACAAATTTCTACTTTTGTAGATTCAGATGTTTTTTCAGTTAATCTGACACTCTAATATAAGCCACAAATTTCTACTTTTGTAGATATCATAAAAGACGGCATTGTTTTCCACTCTAATATAAGCCACAAATTTCTACTTTTGTAGATAAAAATAGTGTGATACACATATAGTCTCTAATATAAGCCACAAATTTCTACTTTTGTAGATCTAACTGCAACAGGTGCATAGCGATGCTCTAATATAAGCCACAAATTTCTACTTTTGTAGATTCTCGCTCTTCTTCGTCGTAGATAATCTCTAATATAAGCCACAAATTTCTACTTTTGTAGATGAGTTGAGTATGGATTGAGAGACAAACCTCTAATATAAGCCACAAATTTCTACTTTTGTAGATGGGGGTTTCGAGTGTTTTTCTACAGACTCTAATATAAGCCACAAATTTCTACTTTTGTAGATAGTGTCACAAACCGTGACATTCAAACCTCTAATATAAGCCACAAATTTCTACTTTTGTAGATTAATAGGTTGATACTTGCTTTGTAATCTCTAATATAAGCCACAAATTTCTACTTTTGTAAATAAAAAAAGTGAAATCAATTTCGATTTCACTTTTTTATTTTTAATAAAGTTGTTTGTTGCTCTCGTGCTGTGCATTGGTGGTCGCATAGTGGATGAGCCCTGAAGAGTCATGAAGGTAAAAATAGTACGAAGTTTCCTTTGGATTCAACACGGCTTTGATGCTGGTAAGTTGAGGATTGTTGATAGGAGTTTTTGGAAGTCAGACCATCGTACGAGTGTTGTACTCATTTTTGTCGTAGATATATTCTGAAAGAGTCATTTGACACTGAGTGCTGGTGAGTTTGTAGGCATAACACGCAGTGATATCGGCTCCAATCATCCATTTTTCATGATAACGTTTCATCAAGATTCCAGCGATGGTGCTTCTTTCTTCGAGTCCTCCTTGTGAAAAGGCTTCTCTTTCTACGATAGAGGCAAATTTGAGGAGCTCTACAATTTCTTTGCTTGATTTTCCTTTGAGAAGCGGAGTGTAAACGGTGTCGTTAAAAGCTTGCAGAGCTTCGTCTATTAGCATCGTCGGAGTAGGACTGTTTTTTTCAAGACTGTAGGTGTTTGGATAGAGAAAACCTTCAAGGCTCTCAGCCTCGGTCAAAAATGGATACTTTTTTGCATACTCTCCCACTTGAAGTGCGAGGGTGGAAAAGGTTTTTTCTTCGATGATAGGTCTTTGAATATAGATTTTGCTTCCATCAACATCCTTTTCAAAAAGACAACCATGTTCTATTTTCTTTTTATCAAAAAAATGAAAACTCTCAGGATTGGAAAGACATGCATCAATATCAAAAATATTCCATCACTCAAGAATCTGGACAAAGATTTGGTCTTTTTGAGCGGGTTTTTGAAGCCTATCGATGATTTCATTCCAACTCATTCCTTGTGAAAAAGTGTATTCTCAAGGATAGACGTTTGGTGTATCAGGATACTCATTGGCAATAAATTTCTTGAGATAGTATTTTTGTAGTTTTCAGAGTCAAAACTCTCTTTGGAGTGTGGTTCTGATTCCGTCACCATCTTCCACGGTGATTTTTTTCTCTTGTTGGAGTAATTCAGAAGTAAAATTTTTGTACCCAAAGTAGAGAAATACCCAACCTAAAATGAGGATCCAAATTGCTAATTTAATGAGTCGAAACATCATAGTCTCTTGATTTACAAAATAAAATAAATCTCCTAGAGTAAGACAGAAGATTTATGAAAAAGAAAAATACAGAGATGAAAAATGAAAAATCGAGAAATACATGCATAGAGTATCGCAGTTTGTTAAAAAAATCAAGTCTTTGTTAAAAATAACTGAATAAAAGTATATTGTTTTCCTAGGATAGTTTTGTAAGAAACGGCACTAAAGAGCAATATAAATAATAATAATGCACCATTTGAAACAAAAAAGCCGTAGTATTATGTCAAAAATGAAAAAAAAGCAAAAAAAAGCGAATGAAAATAGAATAAAACCAATCGTCATTCTGGGTTTTAATCATATGCCTCCTCTTTCATTATCTAAAGGGAGGGGAACAGGGAACGAAACGTGACAGAAAATGAACAGTTTTCAATAAAATAATACAAAAATGGGAATGAATGTAATTTCGTATTATCTAAATCTTTTATAAAACTCATCACTCAATTCCTTATCTAACCTCTTCAACTATTCTCAGTTCGGTATCTTACAAAAAATCACAAGTATTATACTTGCTATCAAAAAAGCCATTTTTTCTTTTGACAAAAGTTTTTAAAAATACTATACTCACGTAAGAGAAAATTATTCTCAGTTTGATTTTGATAATAAACTTCTCTATGGAGACAAAAAATAAAGAATTCGATTCCAGCGTTGAGTGATGAAAATATGTGAAGAACAATGCTTTCACCTTGGTAGAACTCATAGTAGTGATTACTATTTTGGCAATCTTGGCAACTATTGCTTTTGTGAACTTTCAGGGATATGCGAGTCAGTCCAGAGACTCCAATAGAGTATCAAGTATGAAAAATGCTGAGACATGATTGGAGATTTTTCAAACGAAATCTGGGGTATATCCAACTCAATTGGTATGAGCTCAAATATCAGTATCATGAAGCGTGGTAACGATTCAATGAGATTTCAGTCAAAATATCACGAGAGTTATTAATATGAACGAAGTCCCTAAAGATCCGCTCTCATGAGCATTATATAAATATATCTCAGACACGAAAGGGAAATGATACAAAATATTGTATTATTTGGAGAATAGTCCAGACTATGCAATGGTAGCCAAAACGTATGCAAGTGATGAAGTAAAAATACCAATGGTAAAAGGAACCTGACCATGAGTGGTGCTTGATAGTCAGAAAGATATGGTACTAAGTAACATAGATTTATTTTGAGCAGAGTCCTGATCAACATTTACTATGATGGTAAGTGGAAATGTACAAGTATCGTGAAGTGGTTTCAATCTAGGAGGATGATTTCAGAACCTTGCGGAGAGGTGATGAAGACTTGATGCCCCCAAGACTTGTCCAACTGGATTTATTGCAGTTCCATGAAATGCAGAGTTTCTACAACCGTGATTTTGTGTAGCAAAGTATGAGATGAGTTATGAGGATGTAACAACCCCCAATTCTGTTTCATGATTTAATACTGTCGATTATTCAATTTCTTGAACGCTCGTTTCAAAACCTTGATTGTTTCCGATTGCAAATATTTCTCAAAATAATGCTAAAAAAGAGTGTGGAAGGATAGGAGGACATTTGATTACCAATAATGAATGGATGACAATTGCGAGAAATATTGAAGCAGTCTGAAACAATTGGAGTAGTGGACAAGTAGGAAGTGGGAGTCTCTATAGGGGTATTAACGGAGATATAAATGCTTCAACAAGCCTTGGATGTGGGACGTTGGATAGTATTGGAAATCATACCAGAGCATCTGTTTCCACCGCTTTATTTATTGATACGAATAAGTGGTGAGTAAATAAGTGAAATAATTGTGATAGTAAGAGACAATTCAAACTAAATAACGGAGAAATAATATGGGATTTAGCAGGAAATGTGTGGGAACATGTAGACAGATGAAATTATCTATACTCACTCTCAGCAATTGCTTGATGGTGAGATGTTTGTTGAGGTACTACATGAAATTGGATTGTTTCTCCATTTTGATCTTCTTGTGTAAGTAAATATTGACCTAAAAATAATCAATGACCATGAGATATGTGAATGTGAAGTTATTTTACTTCAGGTCAGGGGGCAACTTGAAAAGTCTTTCTTCGCTGAGGATATTCTGAAGATATGAATAATTCTTGAGTGTATTCTCTTAGTTTACATATAGGGGATTGAGATTTATTTGGTTTTATTGGCTTTCGTTGCGCTTATTAATCGCCTTTTATTTTTCATTCTTTTGGGAATTTATTCCAGAGGGAAAAGTTAAAAAATCTTTTGCTTTTTCCCTCATTTATCATATACTGCGCTCGTTCGCACTACTCTAGATTGTGTTATTCTGTATGGGTAGGGCACTTTTTTTGTATTTTTAATTCCTTAACACATACCACATGCAGGCACAAGTGACTGAAAAGTGTAAAGAAGTTGGGAGTTTGTACGAGATTGGTGGAAGACACTACTTCGTCAATGACGAGGGGGTAACTCCAATTCCAGATCTCCTTGAAGTACAACTCAATTCCTATAAAACATTTCTTGATACAGGTATCGATGACGCGTTTCGAGATATTTTCCCGATAAGTGACTTTTCTGGAGAAAGGATTGATATTTATTATAAATGATTTTCTCTTGAAGAACCAAAATATGATGCTGAAAAATGTAAAAGAAAGAAGCTTAACTACGAAGCTCCGCTCAAAGTGAGACTTGAAATGCTCAACAAAGAGACGGGAGAATTGAAAGAACAGGATGTCTATTTCGGAGGAGTTCCTCTTATGACCGATACTGCATCATTTATTATCAATGGTATTGAAAGAGTTATTGTCAGTCAAATAATCCGTTCTACAGGTATTTTCTTTACCGCTTGAGATGATGGATATGCACTCAAAATTATTCCAGCAAAAGGAAGCTGGTTTGAAATCGATATTGAGAAAAAAGGTATTATCAATGTAAAAATTGATAAAAAAAGAAAACTTCCTGTATCTATACTTCTCAGAGCTTACGGACTTGAATCCAATGCTGAGATTCTTGATATATTCAAGGATATGGGAGATGAGATTATTGCCAACAATATTGGTCCAACTTTAGAAAAAGATAAGACTAAAAATCGTATCGAAGCCCTTCATACTATTTATAAAGTTCTCAGACCTTGAGATCTTGCGACTGATGAGAGAGTAGAAGAGTTATTTAAAAACACATTTCTCGACGACAAAAGATTTGATTTAGGAGAAATTGCTAGAATGAAAATTGAAAAAAAGTTAAAAATTACTACCAAATATCAAGATGAAAAGGGAAAATTTCTTTCTGTTGAAGAATTGGTAAAATCATTGCAATATTTCCTTTTCCTCAGAGCTGGAGCGGAAGGGTATGTAATCGATGATATTGACCACCTTGAAAATAGAAGAGTCAGATCAGTTGATGAACTCGTAAAAGACAAAATCAAAGTAGGTCTCCAAAGAATGGAAAGAATTGCAAAAGATAGAATGACCATCGTAGAACTTGAAGATGCTACCCCTGGAACCTTTATCAACTCAAGACCATTTGTGGCCATCTTGAAAGAATTTTTCTCAAGTTCACAGCTTTCACAATTTATGGACCAAACCAATCCTCTCTCAGAGCTCGCTCATAAGAGAAGAATTTCAGCTCTTGGACCTTGAGGACTTACGAGAGAAAGAGCTTCATTTGAAGTCAGAGATGTACATCCAACCCAATATGGAAGAATCTGTCCAATTGCTACTCCAGAATGACCAAATATCTGACTCGTACTCCATCTTGCTTCGTACTCAAAAGTTGATAAATACGGATTTATCTTGACTCCATTTCGTAAAGTTGAGCATCATGTGCCAAATGACGGAGTTTCAGCAGAAAACAGAATTGCTCTTGGGGATATCTTGGGAGATGATGGAAAAGTGGTAGTTTTGGATAAAGCTGTAATCACTTCACAACAAGCAAAAGAACTAAAAAATCTTCTTTCCTCAGATAAAATTGAAGTAAGAGGATTTTTAACACAGGATTATGATTATTTTGATGCCCATCAGGAGAGAGTTCTTGTTATAGCAGAAGCGAATACAGAGATTGATGCTTATGGAAACTTCAAAAAAACCAGACTTGGGTCACGTTCGAATTCAGAACCTACCTTAGCGTATGTCAGAGAGATTACTCATATCGATGTTTCTCCTAAACAAACCATGTCTATTGATACTTCACTCCTTCCTTTCTTGGAACATGATGATGCGACGAGAGCCGAGATGGGAACCAACATGATGAGACAGGCGGTGCCTTTGATTCGTAGTGATGCTCCTATTGTTGGAACCGGTATGGAGAGAATTGTTTGAGAAGGAACAGGATATGTTATCAAAGCAAAAGAAGCTGGAGAAGTCATTGGAGTTGATGCAAAACATATTACTGTGCTCTATGCTTCAGGAAAAAAAGAAATCTATGAACTCAGAACTTTTAAAAGATCAAACCATGATGAGCTGATTCATCAAAAACCACTCGTGTCAGCAGGGCTGACCTTTGAAAAAGATCATATTCTTGCTGATGGACAATCTATCGACCATGGAGAACTCGCAATAGGAAGAAATCTTACGGTTGCCTATATGACATGGAAAGGGTATAACTATGAGGATGCGATTATTATCAATCAAAAATTGATGGAAGATGATGCATTTACCTCCATCCATATCAAAGAATATTCTATTGATGTCAGAGAAACCAAACTCGGTCCCGAGCAAACTACTGACGATATCCCAAATGTCTCTCAAGCGAAACTCAAAGATCTTGATATTGATGGGGTGATTCGTATCGGAGCGTATGTAGAAGGAGGCGATATCTTGGTTGGTAAAATTACCCCAAAAGGGGAACAAGAGCTTTCTCCAGAAGAGAGGCTTCTAAGAGCCATATTTGGTGATAAATCAAAAGATGTAAAAGACTCATCTCTCAGACTTCCATCAGGACAAGGAGGAAAAGTTATTGATGTACATATTCTCAGAAAAGAAGAAGGAGACAACCTATTGACTGGAGTATTCAAACAAGTAAAAGTCTTTGTTGCTCAAACAAGAAAAATCGAAGTAGGAGACAAGATGGCAGGACGTCATGGAAACAAATGAATCGTTTCCAGAATCGTGCCAATCGAAGATATGCCTTTTATGGAAGATGGAACTCCTGTTGATATCATCCTCAATCCACTCTGAGTCGTATCTCGTATGAATATCTGACAAGTACTTGAGACTCACCTCTGAGCCGCTGCAAAAAAGCTTGGGATTATGGTGGCAACTCCTATCCTCAATGGAATTAAACTTGAAAAGATTTCAGAACTGATGAAACTCGCAGGGATGACTGATGATGGAAAAGTACAACTCTATGATGGAGAAACGGGAGAACCATTCAAAGAAAGAACTACTGTATGAGTAAAATATATGCTCAAACTTCACCACCTTGTTGAAGACAAAATTCATGCTCGTAGTGTTTGACCATACTCTATGGTAACCCAACAACCTCTTTGAGGGAAAGCTCAAAACGGGGGACAAAGATTCTGAGAAATGGAGGTGTGGGCACTTGAGGCATACGCAGCTTCCAACATTCTCCAAGAAATGATTACTATCAAATCTGATGATGTAGCAGGAAGAACCCAAGCATACGAAGCTATCGTAAAAAATGCTCCAATCAAAAAACCAAATATCCCTGAATCGTTCAATGTCCTTATCAAAGAACTTCAAGCTCTTGCCCTCAATATCGAACTTCTTGATAAAGAACAACTTTTAGAAAAAGAGAATTCTATCAAATCAAGATACGAAGAGGTACTCAAACTCGAAGGAACCGAAGGATTGGATTTCTCAAAAGATGACGAATAATATTACTCCCTAATCAATACAGTATGTTTGATAAAAATCTTGATAATTTTCTCAATGACAAGATTACCGATTTCTCTGAAATCAGCAAAAATATCGGGAAAACCGATATTACCAAAGGGAAAAACCTTGACAACCTCAATGGGATCTCTCTTTCGATTGCTTCTCCAGAACAAATCCGTGCCCTGTCATACGGGAAAGTACTTATCTCAGAAACCATAAACTATAGAACACAAAGACCGGAAAGAGGAGGACTCTTCTGTGAGCAGATCTTTGGACCAAGAAAAAATTACGAGTGTGCTTGTGGAAAATACAAAAGAATCCGTTATAAAGGAGTGGTGTGTGAGAGGTGTGGAGTTGAGGTGACCAAATCTTCTGTGAGAAGAGAAAGAATGGCTCATATCGATCTTTATAGTCCAATTGCTCATATCTGGTTTCTCAAATCAGTTCCTTCCAGAATCGGACTTCTTCTCGATCTTCCTGTAAAAAAACTCGAACAAGTCGTTTATTTTGCTTCATATATCATCGTTGATGTGTATGAGGATAAATTGAAAGAAGCGCTCAAAAACCTTGAAGATACTTTCAAAGTAACTAAGGCTGAAGTACAAAAAGAAATCCAAAAAGAGCTCAATGAGATTAGAATCAAAAAAGAGGCAGGAGAAATCAAAGAGAAAGAATACAAAGCCCAAGAAGCATTTTTGATGAAAAAACTTGATACTTTGACTTCAGAATTTGAAGATCTCAGAGCAAAACTCAAGATGCTTATCGTTGGGGAGGTAATCGGCGAGCTTGATTTTAGAACTCTCAACGATAAATTTCCACACGTATTTGTAGGTGGAACTGGAGCAGAATACCTCAAAAAGCTTCTTGAAAGAATTGACATGGAGCAATTTATCCAAGAACAACAAGACGAACTGAAAAAAGCGTCTCAGATGAAAAAGAAAAAGATTCTTCAAAAGATTAAATTGGCTTCAAACCTTCTCAAGTCTGGACAAAGACCAGAGTGGTTTATTCTTGAAGCATTGCCCATCATTCCACCTGATTTGAGACCGATGATTCAGCTTGACGGTTGAAGATTTGCGAGTTCAGACCTCAATGATCTCTACAGAAGAGTCATCAACAGAAACAATCGTTTGAAAAAGCTTATGGAACTTGGTGCTCCTGAAGTCATTCTCAAAAATGAAAAAAGAATGCTCCAAGAATCCGTAGATATGCTCATCAGTGGAGAAACCAGAACCAATAGAAGTGGATTTGTCTCTGCTAACAAAAAACAACTCAAATCTCTCACAGAGGTTCTCAAATGAAAACAAGGACGTTTTAGACAAAACCTTCTTGGAAAACGTGTGGATTATTCAGGAAGATCGGTTATTGTCGTTGGACCAACTCTCAAAATTGATGAATGTGGACTTCCAAAGACTATGGCACTCACACTCTTTAAACCATTCGTTGCTGGAAAACTCATCGAAGAAGGATATATCTACAACCTCAAACATGCTGAAAAGCTGATCGAAGAAGGTGGAAAAGAAGTACGGGATGCACTCGATGAAGTCATTGAGGGAAAATACGTGCTTCTCAACAGAGCCCCTACGCTTCATAGACTCTCTATCCAAGCTTTTCGTCCAGTTTTGATTGATGGAAAAGCAATACAACTTCACCCACTTACTTGTACTGCGTTCAACGCGGACTTCGATGGGGACCAAATGGCAGTGCACCTTCCAATTACTGAAGCTGCTCAAAAAGAAGCCAGAGAATTGATGGTGACTTCAAAAAATCTTCTCTCTCCTGCGAGTGGTGAGCCAATCGTAGCACCTTCTCAAGATATGATTTTGGGATGTTACTATCTCACACAAAATTCTGATAATGCCAAAGGACAAGGACAGATCTTTGCTGCTATGACTGACTTAGGACATGCGTACGATGCTTGAGTAGTCGATTTGAGAGCTTTGGTAAGAGTAAGAGTAGATGGGAAAATCATTGAAACTACCTACGGAAGACTTCTTTTCAATCAAATTATCCCTGAGGGGCTTCCTTTTCTCAATGAAGTCATCAAAAAGTGAGTTCTCAAGAGAATATTGGCTGAATCATTTGAAAAACTTGGAAGTGAGGTAACGGCAAAATTTGTTGATGAAATCAAAAACTTTTGATACAAATATGCAACTCTTTCATGACTTTCTATATCAGTATTCGATATGCATTCTCCAGAAAATAAGAAAGAACTCTTAAAAGAAGCAGATGAAAAAGTTAAATTTATCCAAAAGAAACATTGGCTTGGATTTTTGACTGATTACGAAAAATATGCACAATCTATCTATGTTTGGGCAGAAGTAAAAAAGATTATTGAGGGAGAAATGAAAGGACTTTTTACCAAAGAAAACCATATCTATAACTTCATCGATTCTTGAGCGAGATGAAACTGGTGAAACCTCACCCAGCTTTGTGGAATGAAATGACTCGTTGCTTCTACTACTGGTAAGACGATTGAGCTTCCTATCAAATCTACTTTGAAGGAAGGATTCTCGACTCTTGAGTACTTTATTGCAACCCATGGATGAAGAAAGTGAAAATCTGATACAGCTCTTAAGACAGCACAATCAGGATACCTTACCAGAAGACTTGTGGATGCTGCTCAAAATATCATCGTCAAAGAGGATAACTGTGGCGCTTTGGATTTTACAGAAATTAACAGACACGAAAAGATTGGGGGGTTCGGTGATAGCTTTGAAGAAAAAATTTATGGAAAAACCCTTGCTCAAAGTATCATCAAAGACAACGAGATTATCATAGATGCTGGAACTACGATTGATAAAAATATACTTGACCGTATCAATGAATACCAAATTGAAAAGGTTCGTATTCGTTCTGTATTGACCTGTAATACCGAATGAGGAGTATGTAAAAAATGTTATGGACTCGATCTTGGGCTCAATAAACTCGTAGAAATCGGTACTCCTACCGGGGTTATCGCAGCTCAATCAATCGGTGAGCCATGAACTCAGTTGACGATGAGAACCTTCCACTCTGGATGAGTAGCAAAAGATGGATGAGATATGACACAGGGGTTGGCAAGAGTTGAAGAACTTTTTGAAACCAGATTTCCAAAGAATCCTGCGGTGATCTCTGACCTCGATGGAGTGATTGAAGTGCAAACACTTGAAAAAAATCTCCTTGTAAGAGTTACTGCACATGAACTTGAGGAAAATCAATACTATTTTTCTGGAGAATATGTAGTAATGGTAAAACCATGACAAGAAGTGAAAGAAAAGCAGATTTTGGCAAAATCAGAAAAGTCAAAAGCGAAAATCGTAGCTACCCATGCAGGTATTGTCAGAAAAGTAGATGACTATGAAATCATTGTAAAAGATAAAGATTTTCGTACAGTTGACTATGAAATAGAGCTTGGGACTTCACTCCTCGTAAAAACATGAGATATTGTTGAAAAGGGGAAAAAGATTACCGAAGGACATATCAATCTTGCTCGTCTGAAAGATGTTGCTGGAATTTTGATTACACAACAATATATAGTAAATGAAATCAAATCTATCTATGCTTCTCAAGGACAAACGGTAAATTCCAAACATATTGAGCTTATAGTGAGACAGATGTTCTCTAGAGTCAGAGTTACCGACAAAGGAGACTCCGTATTTTTCCCATGAGATATTGTTGATATTATTAGATTTGAAAAAGAGAGAGAAAGAATCTTGTTGGAATGAAAAAATCCTCCTTCAGCAGATAGACTTCTCCTTGGTATCACCAAGATTTCCCTCTATACTGACAGTTGGCTTTCTGCGGCTTCGTTTCAAGAAACCGTGAGAGTGCTCGTTGAAGGTTCCGTGAGTGGAAAAATCGACAGACTCAAAGAACTCAAAGAAAACGTGATTATCGGTCGTTTGATTCCTGCTTGAAAGCAATATAGAAAGATTAATGGAGCCCAAATTGAAGATGATGAAGAGAGTTATTATTTTGATAAATACGAAGATGAACTCGATGTATCAGAAGAACGTCTCGATAGAATTGTCGCAAGTTTGGAAACAGAAAGTGATTTCTAATCAAAGAAAGCCTTCCAGAAATGGAGGGCTTTCTTTGTCTTTTTTTTCTTTTTATGATATAATGAAAAAAAAATCAATAATCTATGTCTATGAAAGCTTCCAACTCTCCCTCACATACTCCCGCAAAAGTCGCAGACACACCAAATGCCAAGATACATGAAAAATATCAGGCCTTGGTCACACAAATTCTCT
>Ga0066602_10002206_pt1 | contig 11813 bp, 14 predicted proteins | sample Higcelweek5metaG_FD_59481 | JGI IMG/M metagenome (GOLD analysis project Ga0066602, IMG submission 59481) | Freshwater pond sediment microbial communities from the University of Edinburgh, under environmental carbon perturbations - High... | ecosystem: Environmental > Aquatic > Freshwater > Pond...
ACAAAACTCACTTATAAGAGTTACGGGAAAAATAGACAATGTATATCAAAAGAATACTGAATGTATCATCGTTGTTGGCCGATTTTGGATTAATTCCCGCAATGGCTGTATATTTTCACGCCTATCTCAAGTTCAGGTTGTTGGCAGGGTTTATGGTGGAGTGATAGACAGGTTTTTGGGGAGATTGTGGCTTACCAACGGAGAAATATTTGTTTTGACGGATTCATTGGAAGCTGATTTTTCCGAGGCTATATTCTTAAGATCGGTTAACACCTTCCGTGAAAAGATAATGGATGTTTACAGAAGATACTTGCCCGAACCCGAGTCAGGCTTGGTTGCGGGAATTGTTTTAGGCTACAAAAAAGATATAGGGCAAGAAATGTATGATCTGATGATAAAAAGCGGCAGTATTCATATCGCCGTGGCATCAGGATACAACATAATGCTGGTCGGTGGAACGGTACTTTCGATTTGTTTTTGGTTTTTGAAACGAAGATGGGCCAGCGTGGTAGCGGTTTTGGCGATGATATTTTACGCAGTGGAGGCGGGTGGTGAACCTCCGGTCATAAGAGCGGTGATTATGGCAGGTGTGGTGTTTTGGGCAGCGGTTTTAGGTAGAAGAGCGATTTCCTGGTGGGTTTTGTTGGTGACAGGGTGGTTAATGGTTCTTGTCGAGCCGCTATTACTTTTGAATGTTAGTTTTCAGTTGTCAATGGCAGCGAGTGTTGGACTGATGGTGATGGAGCCTTGGATAAGTAAGTGGCTAAGTTTTGATCATGAAAAGTTGTCACGGGTATTGAGCGGGTCGGGAGTTCTGACATCAATTTCTACGATGATTCTGACGGGGCCGATAATCTGGTGGAGTTTTGGAAGAGTGAGTTGGATTGGAGTACTAAGTAATATTTTTATATTACCTTTGGTGCCGGTTTTGATGATCACCGGAGCCCTGATGCAAGTACTTCCATGGGTTTTTTCTTACCTGACATATTTTATTGCGCACTGGATGGTGGAGGTAATTAGATTTTTTGGAAGCTAATTTTTTTGGGCTGTGTCGTCCATATCCTTTTTTGGCAACCGATAATCCGGCTTCTCCTGCGGAAACCGGTTATCTCGATTCTCAGCTTGAATTTTCTTCTTCGAAGAAACCCAGCAATTCAAGCTTGCGAAACGTTGCAAAAAGGACATTGGACTCCTGCCCTTATAAAAAATTCTTTTGCTTTCTGTAAGATGGAGTGTGAACTGGAAAAGATGGGGAGTTATCTTGGTAATTTTGGGACTGTTGTGGTTGTGGCAACAGTGGCCGGACGGAAAACTAAGAATTATCTTTTGTGATGTGGGTCAGGGAGATGCAGCACTGGTCGTTTTAGGACCATTTCAAGCACTTATCGATACCGGTCCGAGCGAGAAGAAGCTATTTGCCTGTCTCGGAAAAGAAATGCCTTTTTGGGACAGGGGAATTGACTTGGTTTTTATTAGTCATCCGCAGGTGGATCACAATGGAGCACTAAAAGGATTGCTGTCGCGGTACAAAGTTGGAAAGGTGATTGAAAAGGCGAGAGATAAAGATGTATATAGATATAAAGATTTATATTTTGATATATTGTTAGGAGGAGGTGACGGGGCAGAAACAGGAGAAAAAAGTTCCAGTCGTGAAAATGAGGACTCGATGGTGATCTATCTGAGGTATCAAGGGTTTTCGAGTTTGTTTACGGCGGATATAGGAGAAAAGACGGAGTTGGCACTGGTGGACTTGGGAGTGCTAAGAAAAACAAATGTGTTAAAGGTGCCCCATCACGGGTCTAAATTTAGTTCTTCTTTTTTGTTTCTTGATAAATTAAGACCATCCGTGGCTGTGATCTCCGTCGGAGCGAAAAACAGTTACGGTCATCCGCACGGGGATACTCTGATGCGGTTAGATCAGGTAAAAACAGAAATATTCAGAACTGACAAGCAAGGAGATGTGGAAGTTGTTTTTGACGGAACAGGCATGCAAGTTTTCACAACAAGATGATGAGCGGGGTTGAATTTTTAAAAAAAATCTTCTAGTATGAATAAGGATGCTTAGAACATCCATGTTTTGACAGAATGCTTGATTGGAAGGTATGTGTTGTAGACGTACAATCTGCCATCCATCGTCCTGATCAGGTTGCATTAGCTGTCGGACAGGTTCTTTGCACGTTGCAGGTTTTAGTGTTCGTAAAGAGATAAGAGGCGAGGCGAGTAGCCAAGCCTCTTTTCTTTGGTTTAATAAGATGAACTGAGATACAATTGAAGCATGAGATTTTCACCAAAAATATATACGCTGGGAAAGTTAAGAGTGGTACTAGTTCCGGAAGATAGAGAGTCGGTGACGGTGCGGGTGATGATTGGTACCGGTTCACGGGAAGAAACTGATCAAGAAGCGGGGTCGGCACATTTTTTGGAACACTTTGTTTTTAAGGGAACACGCAAGTTTCCGCGGATGTTTGATGTCAATGAAGCGGTGGAAAAGGTGGGTGGAACTTTTAATGCTTATACGGGAAATAACGAGATGGGTTTTTGGGTAAAGATGGACAAGAGTCATGTAGCCTTAGCAACCGAGATCGTAGGACAGTTGGTGACGGAACCGGTACTTCCAAAAGAACACTTTGATAAAGAGAGGGGAACAATAATTGAAGAACTTTATATGTATGAGGACAATCCGAACGGGAAAGCGGCTGAGGAGTGCGGAAAATTGATATTCGGAAAGACCAACATGGGCAGACCGGTGATCGGGACAGTCGAGAGTTTGAAAGCCATGAGGGTTGAGGAACTGAGGAAGTATTTTGAGAAATGGTTTACCGGAGAGAACATAGTCGTGGGAGTAGTAGGTGATTACGGATCAGACAAGTCGATACTCTCGCTAATTAAAAAAGAGTTTGCGCCTCTTATTGATGACAACCGGGTTTTGCCGGAGAAGGATAAATTTGTTTGGGAGACCCAAAAAGAACCGAGGATTAAGTTAATCAGCCGTAAGGTAGAGCAAGCGGCTGTCTACATGGCTTTTAGGGGTATTAACATGACCGACGAGAGACGATTTACCTTGGGGCTTATCGATTTAATTTATGGAAATGGATGGATGTCGCGATTGATGCGTGAGGTGCGCGAGGAAAGAGGTTGGGCGTATGCTATCTGGTCTGATTTTGAAGAATTCACCGATACCGGAAGTGTAGTGGTCGGTGCCGGTTTACCGAAGAGCAAACTGAATGAAGCGATAAAGCTGATTTCTGAGATCAGTTTTGGTTTGGCGGGTGGAAATATTTGGGCGATTAAAGATAGTGAACTTGAAGTGGCTAAGAATTGTTGGAAAGGACGCTTTGCCTTGAACCTCGACAAACCGGAAAGAGTGTTGGGCAATGCATTAGCAGATACATTGTTTAGGGAAAAGATATATACCCCTGAAGAACTCATTGAAAAAATAGAGAAGGTTAGCATGGAAGATGTCAGAAGTCTGGCGGCGGAGATTTTCCGTAAGGAAAATATGTCGATTGCGGTAGTCGGAGACTACGAGAAACTGAAATTTGATATTTAAGATTTTTAATCCAAAAAAAAGCCCCGATGATCGGGGCTTGGAGTCTGGTTATTGTTCTTCTGCAAAAGCGATGGGAAAGTGGACTTCTTTTGGTCTATCCCAGTTCCCAGGGTTGATAAGCGTTTTAAGAGGATTAAGTTCGCCTTTACCATTATAGATTTGACGGACACGTTTAAGATTGTTCAACTTGTTGTCTCCGGTGGTGAGGACAACCAGAGACGTCAAAAGGACAGTTTTGTTGGGGAGGAATATGGCTGTCGTAGAGAATTGACTGACTCTTGCTTTGAACAAAGTACCATTATGTTCAAAGTCGATATTGACCAGCTTGTTTTTCAATGAACACCTCCGAAATTTGTATTAGGTGAGATTATATCACCTAGTGTTTAGGTTTGGCAGGACGCATGGCCGCTTGGGTTTTGATACTGTGGCAGATGGGGCAGAAGATAGGCTCAGGCACGGCTTCTTTGGCATCTCTTTGCTGTTCGTACTCGGAGTAGACGAAGGGGCTCTTACAATTTTGGCAGATGAGGACTTTGTCAGGCATAGATATATTCTACACGTAATAAAAACCCGCCTAAATAGGCGGGATATTTTTTTATGGCAGGAGTATTTTTTTAACCATCTCGGCCGACTCTTCAATTGTCGGGAAAATGTATCCGGCGATGTCACGGACCATTTTATGGTAGTGAATGTCGGTTTCTTTCATGGCAATGACCACCGGTTTTCTGAGAATGTCGGCCCAGCCAAGCTCTATGCACGTTCCAACTGAGATGATATCCGCGTCCAGAAAGTTCACAAGCACGGCGTCACAGCGGAGGACATCATTGCGGTCTCTAGTATTGATACCTTTTGGCGTGCTTAATTGATCGGCGTAGACAGTTTTATCGATGATGCCGGCGTTTTGTAGATACTGTTTGTCCCTCATAGGGGAGAGACAAACGATGTTTTCGGGGAAAAGAGTTATTACATGTTCCCGCCATTTTGTGGCTCCGCTATAAGTGGAGCCAAGTATGGGTCCGGCCAGATAAACGTAGTAGTTATCTATCAATTTTTGCCTCCATTTTTTTAGGGTGCGATTGAGTTTGAGGTTAACATAAGGGGTTTGTTGCGTCAACTGGTTTAAATAAGGTAAAATATAGCCTTGTTGGGCCTGTAGTTCACCGGTAGAATATATCCATGGCATGGATGAGAAGGGGGTTCAATTCCCCCCAGGTCCACAAAAAAATCCCCCTTCGGGGATTTTTTAATTTACAATAGAAACTATTGCTGGGCTCGTAGTTAAACGGTAGAACATGGCATTCGCATTGCTAAGATGGGGGTTCAATTCCCCCCGAGTCCACACAGAATTGAACCTGACGGAGGTGCGACGGCACCGAGTCGCGGTCTGAGGAACATCAGCAGATGTTACCGAAAACTTCAATTCCCCCCGAGTCCACTTAATTTGTAGTTGCCGACTCCGTAGCTGTCTTGGGGGCGAGTTTTTCTAAGGCTTTTATTTCTTCCTGAATAGTGATGATGTTTTCTCCTTTGGGATCGGTGTACTGAAGACCTGCTTGGGCATACTGAAGAGCTTTGGTGTAGTCCTTTTTGGCTTTGTAGATACTTGAGAGATTGAAGTAGGGAAGATCCCAGTTTGTTTTTAGTTCGTTGGCACGATCGATGAATTTTATTGCCTGATCGGCGTCCCCTAGGTTATAGAAGAGAGTACCAATTTGGAGATAAATAGCAGGATTGGTGGAGTCTACGGAGGCTGCTTGAAGGGCGTGGGAGATAGCCAGATCGGCCGATCCTTGGGCATAGGGAATGAGTGACCGGTAGATAACAAAGAGGTTCTCCCAAGCCGTAACATTGAAAGGATCCAGTTTGGCGGAGACTTTGCCGGCATCTATGGCTCTCTGGGCAAAATCGGTGGCTGTTTTTTTCTCATCATCGGTTGGATTTTCCTTTGTAAGATAGGCTTTGGCAATCGAAAGGTAGATTTGAGACAGTTTCTGAGGATAGTAGGGGTTGTAAGAATCGAGTTGAGCCGACTTGAGATATTTTTGATAAGAGTCGTAAGGATTTGCCTGAACAAGACTGGATGCCTGCTGATATGAAACGGAGGCGAAGTACATTTTTCCGGCGAAGAACCAGTACGAAGAAAGTAAGGCGACGGAGATGAAGGTGAGCAACCAAGGAAGGAAAGAGGTGGTGACCGAAGTGCTTGTTTCCGGAAGATCGTGATATGCCGGTGTGGCAGAAGAGTTGGCCGAAAGACTAAAGGTGATGTCTTTTACCGATGATTGATTTTCGAGTTTTTGTTGAATTGTGAGACAAATTAGAAGAACAATTCCTAAAACAAGAGTAACAATACCGGTTGGGACGGCAATGATGGAAACGAGAGTAGCTATTAGGGCGATGAGGAGAAAGCGGTATGAGTTTTTTTCTTCGATGGTTTTTCTATTTTTAACAAAAACGATTAACGGACGGAGGAAGGAGGAGATAAAAGCCAGTGCGCCAATAATGCCGGTGGTGGTAATCAGGGTAAATATGAAGTTACTTGACTCGGTAAAACGGATACTCCAAAGATTATTGTCAAGGTTGAGATAGGCGGGGCGTAGGCGGGTGAAAGCGGAGAGATAGGTTTCGGGTCCGGTACCAAAAAGAGCTGTCTGCCAAGTTTTCATAGTGTCAATCGCAATTGACCAGCCGGCTCTTATGGGAAGAATAGCGATAACAGCTTGACCGTCTTGGGGAAGAAGAAGGCTTATATTGATTACCGTACCGACGATCATCAAAAGTACCGAAGCAAAAAGAACCGATTTTAAAGTCCATTTTTTTATACCGGTGGTGAAAAAAACGGTAGCAATGAGAACCGGTAAGGTAAAAGTAATTGCCGGAAGAAGACCTCCTGTGGGATTGAAAAAGCGGCTGGCGGCAATTTCCAGAGAAACAAATTTGCCGATAATGCCAAAATAATGGAGAAGAGCAAAGAGACTAAGAAGAGAGGCGGAGATAATTAGTCCGTAGATACCGGAGTTGACAGTGAAGCGGTTTTTTTGAGAAGAAGTGACGGTAATAAAAATAATTGCGAGGAAGAAAAAGAGAGAGGTCTGTCCAAAAAGACTTTGATGTTGGGTGGAACTTAACCAGACCGAAGAGACGATGTTTGCTAAGACAAGAATTACCAGAGGAATGAGAGCAGGAGAGGTGGTGAAGTGAAGTTTGCCACGGGTGAGATTTCTGACACACCAAGAAACAAGAGCAATCGAGCCGATAAAGGCAATGAGAAAATATTTATTAAAGGTGAAAAAATCGGTGGTGAAAGGAAGGAAAAACAGGGGAATGAGGAAACCTAAAACAAAGGGGATGATTCTTAGTGTCTGGGTGGAGATTTTGTCTAGTGCTTGCCGCATATGGACATTCTAGGGATTGACGATGTGATAGTCAATATAGCGGATGGTGTCAGATACTTCACCAACGGCGATTGTGAAACCACCTAACTTTTTAGAGTGGAGAGAGTAAAGAGCTTTGTCTCCGGGGCGGGGCGAGAGATAGATTTGAGAAGTCTCAAGGACATCCGGATCGGTGATAACTGCTTCGGTCGTATTGGGTTCGATGACAGCAACTTTGTCGACGATGTTACTACCCGCATCGGGAGCAATATCGGAGGAGGCGGCGGAAGTGGCGTTGTTTTCGGCGGCGATGATGGGCTGGTTTTCAGGAACTGCGGTTGGGGTGACTGAAAGAACTGTAGGAGTTTGTTGCTCTTCACTTAAAGTTTTTTGAGGAAGGGGAGAGACGAGGGTGCCGGTGGGCTGGCTGGAGTAGTAACCGAGAATTATTAGAGTCGTGGGAATGAAAAAGAAAGCACAGGCGGTAATCACAATAGCGACTGCCATTGCGGAATGGGTTTTGGGCTGTTGGGTATTGGAAAACTCGATAATCACTGCTAATAGTATATCTGATTTCGATTGAAATTGAAAATTATTTCCCTGTTTCTGCCGTATTCATCCATTTGAAAAACCGGACGCTATTTCGCCAGCGCGAAATCCGTCCTTTCTATCAGCAAAATTTTCTTTGAGTACAAAGAATCCGGGCAATTTTGCTTTGCGCGATATTTTTCAAATTGAATGAACACTACAAAACACAAAATTAATTTATCATTGAGTAATGGAGCTGACGAGAGAAAAGTGGAGTGAGAGTTTGAAAAAAATTAAGCCAAAAGTAGAGAGAGTTTTGTACAAAGGAAATATTGATTTGCTTTTGGATGATGCTCCAAAACTGGCGATTGTGGGAAGCAGAAGGATGAGCGATTACGGACAGCGGGTGATTGAGAAATGGATGCCAAGTTTGGTGCAAAAGGGAGTAACGATTGTTTCCGGATTTATGTATGGCGTGGATCAGGCGGCACATCGGGCGTGCCTTGAAAACGGGGGGAGAACAATTGCGGTTTTGGGGTGGGGAATTGACAGGAAACCAGTGGCAGAAGATGAAAAACTGTATCAGAAAATATTAGAAGTTAATAGTCTGATAGTGTCGGAGTATGAGAGAGAGTATCCCGCAGATAAGTGGACTTTTCCGCAAAGAAACAGAATTGTTGCCGGTATTGCGGATGCGGTTTTGGTGGTGGAGGCGGCAGAAAGATCGGGTAGTCTGATTACGGCGAGATTGGCAGGAAGTTTTGGAAAACCATTACTCTCTGTTCCCGGTTTGGTGACGAGCAAAATTGCGGAAGGGACAAATAATTTAATAAAGAATGGGAAAGCGGTGATGGTGACGAGTGCCGGTGATGTATTGGATCAGTTGGGACTTAAAACAGGGCAGATGAAAATGAAGTTTGGATTTAAGGAAGCAAATCCGGTACTTTTGGCCTTGGAGAGCGGTGAGAAGAGCGCGGACGAGCTTTCAAGGATTCTGAAAATGCCGGTCGGGAAACTAATGAATGAGATTTTACGCCTACAGCTTGAGGGCTTGGTGGAGGAAAAAGAGGGGAAGTATTCGAGGCTAGATTATCCTATATTACTTGACTTAGGCTCAATTTCATGATATAGTACGGGAAGCAATATTAAAATTTTGTAGGTTAATGGAGGCAAAGATGGGTCGTCTTAAAGCTCTTTTGGAGTCTATCGAGGAGGAACAATTTTCTCAGGAAATCAAAGACTGGATGGATAAAGCGATTCCTGTGATCGATGGTATACTGCAAAACTTCAAGGGTGGTGGAGCATATCGTGTCATAGACGATAAACAAATTGGTGGTTTCGGCAAGTTAAACTTTATTGCCAAGATGCGTGCAGTAGCTGAAGTGAGAAAGCTATATGCCCGCGCCGGATTGAAAGTTGAGTATAGCTTTCACAACCAAATGGATGAAAATGGTTGGTTTACTTTTTCATAATTTTGCCTGTAGAAAAGGAGATTGAGAATGGGCTGTCTGGTCTTTCTTATTGGTGTGGCACTACTGTTTTCGGATAACTATCAGTGTGCAGGTGTAATTTTGATCATTATCTCGTTGTTTATGCCCTCCGGAAGTAGGGATGAATAAAGTTTTAGGCTCGCTATACGGCGAGCCTTTTTTGTGGCAATAAAAAACCCTGACAGGTGTCAGGGTTATTAGTACAGTTCAAATTATTTGGTTCGGTTTTTGATTATCTCGGCGAAGGCTTCCAAGTTTTCATCGTCGATTGAGTTGAAGAGAATAATTGCGAGCTGACGAATTAGCAAGCTCTCGTCTTCTTTTCTGGTGATAATCACATCAAGAGCTTGAGCGGCAAGAACTTTGGTAGAGTCGTCTGTGAGTTTTGGGCTGTAATCTTCATCGAGAACACCAAAAAGAAAATCGATGACAGTTTGCGGAGCCGTTTTTCCCAAAAGACTCAAACTATCAACAAAATGAAGCGCTGATTTTTCCGGGACGATACTGGGGGAATATTCTATCCAGTTTTGGAACAGGTCGACAATCTCATTCGTAGTTAGTTCATTGAGAAGTTTTTGGATCGTACCGTAGAACTCAGGGTGGGTCTTGCTTGCGGGTTCAACAGCCTTTTCAGGTTTTTTTACTTCTTGTGACATGTTTTCTCCTTTTGAATGATTAGAATGGATGGATATCTCTTAAGATCTTTATGATAGTGATTTGATTTTCATCTTTAGTCTTTCTTCTAAGATAAGAAAGGGCGTAGCCGGTCAGCTTATTTCTATGACGCTCCTCGGTGATGATGCCATTCAAACTTGTCATCGCCTGAATCTCCAGTTGATCATCACCACCACATCCTTCTAGAATATTAAAAATAAAATCGATAACAGCCTCCGGAGCCGATTTTCCCATTTTCCCCATTTCTTTTAGGGTTTCAGCCATAAGAGTTGAGTTCTTAATGGAGTTTAGGTAACCTTCCTGAAGTAGTTCCAAAACGATATCCAGAGATTGTCCTGATATATTTTTCAGAAGTTGGGTAGTGAAGTCGGGGAAAGCTTTGGAAATTGGTTCAAGACCGGTAACAGGACCAGTTTTTTTTGAGGACATGCTTTTTATCTCCTTTTGGGATTTGGATTTGTGAATTTAAAGTGCGTTGGCGGTATTCTATGCCTGAAATCATAGAAAAGCAAATGATTTGCATAAAAAACCCGACCTACTGTGGTCGGGTTGGCGGAATTATTTGATGAGGTTGGTGATAACAACGATTTGGTGGGTAAGGAAGCCTTTTTCTTTGTCGGTGACGGTGATTTCGATAATGTCGCGTTCATGTAGGGTGAGAATCCCATTTTGGGTAAGTTTCCCAAAAGGCACACCGTTGACGTACAGCTGCTGATTTGCGGGACTTGGGTTCCATGGCGAGAGAACTAAGCAGGGGAAACTGAATGTTTTTATTTGAAGATACTGATTTACAACATATTCCGAGTTGGCGATAAGGTTAACTTCCGAGGCAGAATAACGATGATAGTTGGTGGATATAGTTTCCAAGAGGATATCGCTGTCGAATTTGCGGTTAATGACACTGACGTAGTTTAGAAAGGTAATTTTGAACATTTTCCTCCTTACGGGTTTAAGGTGCTGGGATATTATACTAAAGTTATGTTAGCCTGCATAAAGAGCGTTGCCTGTGTTGGTCTTTTGAGTTTTCCGGTGGATGTTGAAGTGGATGTGGCGGAAAAAGGCTTTCCGGCATTTAATGTCGTCGGGCTGCCGGATAAAGCGGTTGGTGAGGCAAGAGAAAGAGTAAGAACTGCCTTAGTAAACAGCGGCTTTGCTTTTCCTCAAAAGAAAATCACGGTTAATCTGGCTCCTGCCGACATTCCCAAAGAGGGTTCTGCTTACGACTTACCGATCGCCGTTGGCATTCTGGTCGCCAATGGGGATATAGAGATGAAAGACTCCGGATTATTTTTTGGAGAGTTGTCCCTAAACGGTTTTCTACGGCATACAAAGGGGACGTTGCTTTTGGCAATATATGCAAAAGAAGTTGGGATAAAAAGAATTTTTGTACCAATTGAATCGGCAAATGAAGCGGCGGTCGTCGGTGGAGTTAGTGTGATTCCGGTACGCGGACTGAAAGACTTGGTGGAACATTTGGTGGGCGAAAAAAAAATAACTCCGCTAAATACAATTTCTATTAAAAGTTTGGTGGAAACGGCAACGCCTGACTTTGATATGGCTGAAGTTGTGGGGCAGGAGACAGCCAAAAGAGCTTTGATGATTGCGGCGGCGGGAGGACATAATATTCTAATGTCCGGGCCGCCCGGATCGGGGAAGACAATGCTATCGAGGGCTTTACCCGGTGTAATGCCTACACTAACTGAGGAAGAAACTATGGAAATAACACGGATATATTCTTCGGCGGGGTTGATGCAACCTGGGGAAGCGGTTGTCCGCAGGAGACCTTTCAGATCACCCCATCACTCGACGTCGTTGGCCGGACTTATTGGCGGAGGAAGCCATCCAATTCCCGGTGAGGTAAGTCTTTCACACCTTGGAGTATTGTTTTTGGATGAGATGGCGGAGTTTCCAAGGTCAGTACTTGAGGCGATGAGACAGCCAATGGAGGATGGGAAGGTGGAAATCTCCAGAGCAGCGGGAAGAGTTACTTATCCGGCATCGTTTCAGTTGGTGGCGGCTGTTAATCCTTGTCCCTGCGGATATTTAGGACACCCGACACATGAATGCAAGTGTACCGTGAGGGATATTGAGAGGTATAAAAGAAGGATAAGCGGGCCAATTCTCGATAGGATTGACTTGCATATAAATGTGCCGGCGGTAGAGGCAGAGAAAATAATTGGGTCGGTGGAAAAAGGG
>Ga0066602_10002207_pt1 | contig 11810 bp, 5 predicted proteins | sample Higcelweek5metaG_FD_59481 | JGI IMG/M metagenome (GOLD analysis project Ga0066602, IMG submission 59481) | Freshwater pond sediment microbial communities from the University of Edinburgh, under environmental carbon perturbations - High... | ecosystem: Environmental > Aquatic > Freshwater > Pond...
ACGCATCACTCCGAACAATTTTCGGGATGAAACAAGTGAACAGCCCAAGCGAATTCATCTACGACATACCCGCTCACCTAACAAATTTCGAACAAGCATATTCTGAAAATGGTGAGAAGGTTGTATATTTATAAAAAAGGAAGGGGGCTTCTCTCTGAATAGCTCTTCTCAAAAAGCACGAATAAAACTCTGCTGAGTTTTTTCTCTGCTCAGCCCAGTCGGCCTGCGCAAGTCTTTTTTCAAAGACTATTCAGAGATTCGCCGAAACAAAACGTAAACAAATAGTCTTATCAAGGGGGCTTTTGAGCTTGTCGAAGCGAAAACTGAGCAAATTTTTAGCAAAAAATTTGAGTACCCTTTGAGAAGAGCTAATTGTTGGAGTTTTGTGTTAATATTAATCACATGATTCACAAAGCGAAAAAATCGCTCGGACAAAATTTTCTTAAATCGATTCCGGCGCTCAATATGATGTGCGAGGCGGGAGAAGTAAATTCAAATGACGTAGTTTTAGAAATTGGTCCAGGAAAAGGAGCTCTCACTGCAAAACTTTTAGATAAAGCGGGTAAGGTGATTGCGGTAGAAAAAGATAACGAACTTTTTGAATTTCTAAAAGAAAAATTTTCCGAAGAAATAAAAAATAAAAAACTCGAATTGGTAAACGGAGATATTTTAAATTTTGACCCTGCTACTTACTACTTACTACCTGCTACTTATAAGGTAATCGCCAACATTCCGTACAACATTACTGGATCAATTTTGAAAAACTTTTTAGCGTCTGATATACAACCAAGCAAAATGGTTCTCCTTGTTCAAAAAGAAGTTGCGGAAAGAATTGTCGCTCGTGATGAGAAAGAAAGTATTTTATCATTGAGTATAAGGGCTTATGGGACACCAAAATACATAATGAAAGTCCATAAAAGATTTTTCTCTCCATCACCCAAAGTAGATTCTGCAATTATTGCTATAAATGACATTTCAAAACAAAATTTTCATATCAAAAATGAAGAAAACATGTTTTTCGAGGTAGTTAAGACAGGTTTTGCCCACAAACGAAAAGTTTTGCGTAAAAATCTGGAGATTATAGAGAAAAAACCAGGCCAAATTGACGAAATTTTCAAAAAATTAAAAATTGATGAAAAATCTCGCGCGGAAAATATAAAATTTGAAAAATGGCTTCAAATTTCCAGTTTATTATCCACAGAAATTTAGGATATTCTAATAAAAAGTTGTATAATGATAGTGCAAAATTCCTGACAAAATAGAAAAATTCAGGTCTTCTTGGTTTTTTGTTGATACTAAATTGCGCTTATGAATAAATATAAAAAATATCTTCCAAGTAAAGGTTTTATAACAATTGTCTTGTCACTTATACTAATAATAGGCATATCATTCGGGTTATTTTTCGGTATAAAAGGAATAATCTCTTTGATTAAGAACAAAAAGGGAGAAAAAGACGGCAAACAAGTCGGAGTCACTATCGGCGAAATCATTCAAAAAGATAGTAATGACAACGGAATTGCTGACTGGGAAGAATACCTATGGGGACTTGATCCTAAAAAAGATGGACGGAAAAATAAAGAATTCATCTTGGCTAAAAAGAAGACTTTGGAAGAAAGTGGAATCCTAACTGTTTCTGATGAGTCAAAATCAATATCAGACAATGAGATTCTTGCCCAAGAATTTTTTGCAACAATTATTTCTTTACAACAAACAGGAGATCTAAACGCTGAATCTCTAAATGCTGTCTCGGAGGCCCTCGGGAAAAATATCGAGGCAACTCCTATTAAAGATATCTATACAAGTAGCGCATTAGTGATAAGAGACGATTCTACCGCTGCGAATACAACATATCATAACGCCTTGATAAAACTTATATCAAAATACAAAGATGCTGATATCGGGAGCGAATTAACATTTGTCATTCAAGGGCTAGGGAATAAAGATCCTGGAGCTCTATATGCTGCAAAAACTGTTGCCTCTGCCTATATATCGCTTGGAGATGAATTAATAAAAATACCAGTTCCAGCTTCTCTCTCAGAAACTCATCTAAGCATGGCAAACAATTACGCGAAAGTCGGACAAACCATAAATGAATTAAGCCAAATATTAGATAATCCTCTGCTTGGAATGAAGGCACTTATAAACTACAAAAATTACAGTGACTTGCTTGCTTCTGATTTAGAAAACATCGTGACTGTTTTGCAATAAATGCCAATAAAGTAGTATAATATCAGTAATTATTTATGAAAAAACAAACAATGACAAAAATAATTTCAGGATTGATTATGTTTGTTTTTGTTGTATCTCTCTTCCAATTTGCCTTACCAGCGAAGGCTGAGATTCTTAATAGTGATCTTACTGTCAACATACAAGAGCTATACAATAATCCTAACCAGAACGCTAAAGATGGCGCGTATAAATTTTCACTGAAAGTGTTGAAATCTGGAATAATTCAAAATGTTATCGGCTGTACTGGAGTTGTAAATAAAGTTTCTACCTGGATGGCAAAACTTATGCAATCTCCCAATCAACAGAAAAAGATGTTGAAGGCACAAATCGAAAAAACAAAAACTCAAATGAAAAATACCTGTGCCGCAGTTAAAGGATCTATGGAAGCAATGATGGGATCATATCCAGGACTAACACTAGTTAAATCAATAGATACAGCGATAGAAAAGGTAAAATATTGCGAGCAGACAGTCGACGCACAAAGTGATAAAACAATTGAGGAATTAACCGCAATACAAGAACAAGCAGCAGCAACAAGTTTAAAAGAACAGTGTTTTGACGGGATAGCAATAACCCTTGCAAGAAATCAACTTACCTCAATGACCCGTAGTGCTATGAATTGGGTAAACACAGGATATGGAGGTAATCCATTTTTCGTACAAAATCTAGGTAATTTCACCGCTAATTTAGAAAACAACGTCATCGAGACAGGAATAGATGTATTGTTGGCGCCTGGAAATAAAAGCCCATATGCAACTGATTTTGCTAGATCCACTATCGTCAGCAGAGGAATAGGACAGAGTTCAGCCGGCTTTTTGGGTAATCTCCAGTCAACCCTTGGTTCATTTCTGACGAATTCAAGTTCCTACTATACTAATGATCAACTTGATCAAGCAAATGAAACAAAGATGGCATATCAAAGAGCTGTCGATGCAAATAATGCTTTTGCCAATGATTTCTCTGTGGGCGGATGGGGAGGATGGCTTGCCCTAACTCAACAAGATCAAAATAATCCTCTCGGATTCACAATGATTGCAAGTCAATACTTAGCAGATGAGCAAGCACAGAAAGTAAGTGACGTAAAAGATGAATTAGCTCAAAACAATGGTTTCTTAAGTCAAAAAACCTGTATTTTATGGCAAGTATATGGAGATGATGGAAAGCCAAAATACGAACCAGGGGGTTTCTCGGCTTCAGGGTTAGCAAAATCATCTTTCGTACCAATTACACAGGACTCGGAACCGGCTAACGGATTGGGTAAATGTGTAGATTGGAAGATAACTACACCAGGAAGTATCATACGAGATAAAACTACAAATTATTTGAACTCCCCTGAACGTCAGCTGGAACTTGCGAAAACAATAAATGACGGCTTAAACGCTCTTTTTGCTGTTTTAATTTCCAAACTTGAAGAAGGTGGTCTGTCTGGATTATCTAGTGAAGCAGTAACAACAAATTGGACAGATGATTTAAATAATTTATCTTCTAATTCTACAAGTTTAGATGGAAATACTCCCTACGATAACAATGGAGCGTATGATAATTTCAATCTCACTCGTGACTTGGGTAATACCTATATACACACAACTCCAACATACTTAGGAACTTGGAATGCTGCAACAAATATAATATCTCCAGTAACCGCAAGGGCGGCACTAACCGATGAAAATGGAAACTCAGTTGGTTCTGGTAGTATAAAATTGTATTCAAACTTAGCACCAGAAGCATACGATGGAAATGGAAAAACTATTTCTTCTGTAAATTCATACTACACAGTAAAAGTAGCAGGAAAAACTTCTCTTATTGTAGATGGTTATAATAATTGGGCTGTTGGTGATAGAGCTTTTTGGAATGGAAGTGAATGGCAGAATTGGAAATGTTATAAACCAACAGCTACTAATAAGAGTGGTCCATGTGATAATCAAATAAATCCCATAAAGAAAAGGGGAGTAGTTCAAATTCAACAAGATTATATCGTTGCAGCGAAAGAGATACTTGGTGTTTTACCAAACATAATGACCAACCTTGGAGAACTTGATTATTGTATTCCAGGTCCAAACCCAAGTTATAAAACCAATTCTACAAATACTCAGTCTGCATATCAGGATTGGGTGGGATCAATGTATGTAGGACCAATTGATAGTACTGGGAATAGACATGGAGTGAAAGTTGACAAAGCAGGCAGTAGAACATATGACAATTTACATAACATATTTGCTGATAATCCAAACGTATGGACTAAGATATTGGGAGACCCTAATGCTGTGTATCCAACAGGTATGCAATTTATATTAAAAGCCTTTTCAAATATTTGTAGCAATACTGGGTGGGAAAACTTTTGGGATGGTGTGTTTGATAAAGGAGACGATGGGGTATGTGACGGCAATTATTTCTATGCCAAAAATCCCACAAACAAACAAGTAGGGTATTTGCAAGCAAAAACTGATTTGATGAATCTTAACTCTGATTATGTGAATGAGAGTTTGTTCCAAAATTTCTATGAAGTATTTGATAAGATGATGAATAAGCTTTACTTCAAAAACATAACAAGCAAGTATTTGGAATCTGAAAATAAATTCTTAAACATAGAAGAAGATAAAAATCCAGGATATATACCAATGGCTGAAAGCGGATTAGATTTGACAAAAAATATAATGTACTACGCTGAAGACATAGCAAAGGTAACACAAGAATATAATGATGCAATTGCCACCGCAAAAGTAAACATCGCTAAACTTGAACCAATAAAAATGGAAGTTAGTGGAATAATAAAAGCTGCTCAAGCCCGTCGTGATGCAAATTTAATCAAAACACTCAATAAGGAAAACACGGACAAAATAAAGCCAGCAGATTTAGATAAAAATGGAACTATAACAGAAGGTGAATATAAAAAATATTATACAAGTTGTTTAGAGGAGGAGAATATAAAATTCTACGACTCAGATGGGATAATAGAAATGGGTAATGCCAACGAAGAAGGGTGTTATGATCAAATTGACAACGATTTAGATGGATTAGTAGATATGAAAGACCCAGATTGTTTCAATTCTATAATTAGTAATACCTGCAAGGATAGCAAAGACAATGATGGGGACAAATTAATAGATGGAAATGATCCAGATTGCAAATCTGGTGGTGTGGGTCAAGAAGTCAATGATAACACCAATATTGATACAAGATCATGTATAGCAAGTAATGATGGGAGATCAATACAAAAAACAGACCAAAGAGAAGGTGATCCTCACTGTGTTGATATCACAACAAAAAATGAGTGCGAGACATATTGGGAATATGATCGTGAACCAATGGGAGCATATCAAGATATGGCATCAGAATGGCGTTGCGTTTGGGAATAAATAATAATCTAAAATAATATTATATGGAAAATAAACCTAAAAAAAGTAAAGCTCTGATAATCACAATCATTCTGATTGTACTACTTATACTAGTAGGTTATTTCCTATTAAGAAACAAAGATAGTGTGGGAGTAAAAACTTCATCAAGTATCGCAAAAATATTCTCCCCACTAGGCACCTCAAGTAATTCTAAGAAGTTAACAACTACAAATGAAAAGCTAACCGCAAAAGCCGGTGAGGATCTCAACAAGGGCGATAAAGTATATGTCTATAGTTTAGACGGGAATAACAACCCAACAGTCATGAGAGTCAATTCGAAAAATTCCAATGTTTGGGGAATCGCACTTAGAGATATAAAGATGGGAGACATAGGAGAGTTCTCGGGCGGAGACGGTAGTTTCTGGGGAACAATAAAAGATTTCATTGGTGGAATATTCGGAAAGGATCCTAATGACGGACAATGCAATAATGGAGCAACAAATCCTACTCTTTGCACAACTATTGGTGGTATCTGTATAAATAGTGCGATTAATCCGCCACTCTGTACTAACTTCAATACAAATGTTTTCCCAATTGTCACAATTACAGCTAATCCAACATTTGTAACGAAAGGTGGATCATCCACTATTAGTTGGGAATCGGAAAATGCTGAATCATGCAACGCAGGAGATGGAAATGGGACAGGCACGACAGGGTCATTCTCGACTGGGATACTTAATGCAAGCAGACTATACACTGTCACTTGTACTGGAACTAATGGAACAGGTAGCGACAATGTTTCAGTAATTGTCATGGCAAATAATCAATGCCCCAACACGGCGACAAACCCACCAGAATGTACTACGATTGGAGGCAAGTGTATAAACAATGCTATAAATCCTCCGGAGTGTACGGAAAATCCAACAGAATGTACCAATGGTACAGATAATTTTCCTTTGTGTACTACGATTGGAGGCAAGTGTATAAACAATGCTGTAAATCCTCCAGAGTGTACTGACAATGGAGGTTATGATTTCCCATCCGTTACAGTTACAGCTAATCCAACTACTGTTTCATCAGGTAAAAAATCAACTATTAGCTGGGAATCAGAGAATGCGATTTCTTGTAAAGAAAGTGGAGGAAGAGGAGGAACTCTTGTGAAGGGAACATTCGAAACAGAAGAACTATATAAAAGCACTGCATATACTGTAACTTGTATTGGTAAAGGTGCCAATGGAATAGCAAGTGGTACTACTTTTGTCTATGTCAATCCAGAAATTATAGACCCAAAACCAGAATGTTCAGATGGGGTAGACAATGATGATGTTGATACCTTCGCTGATGTGTTAGACCCAGAATGTCATAGCGACGGAAACGTAACAAATGAAGCAAGTTATGATGGTACTTGGTACTCTGAGAAAATATCTTGGGGAGGGTATAGAGAATGTGCAGATAAACTTGATAATGATGGAGATGGATTGGTTGATATAAAAGACCCAGGTTGTCATACAGATAATATTGCATTAGATAAACCCGGAAGTGATACAACAGGAGCAGAATCATACAACCCAAGCACATATGTTCCAACTCGTTCGGAACTCGGTTCGATGCCACCTCTTGATGGAGATAAACAATGTAATGATGGTATCGATAATGATGGTAAGGGTGGAATAGATGAAGATGATGTGGACTGTCACATCGGTGGTGTAAAAACAGGGAAATATGTACCAACTCATGACTCTGAATTAAATCCACCTACACAGTGTGATGATACATTAGATAATGATGGTGATGGAAAAGTTGATACACAAGATTCAGGTTGTCATACAGATTATGATGCTTCCAATAGTGATACATATAAAGATACTTTGAACGATGAAAGTAAAACAAAACCAGTAGAAGTCGCAGAAGAAAATAAATGTTTATTAATAGAACAAAACCCATTGACCTTCACTCCTGAAGAAAAAGCGAGATTGGAAACATTACTTCGCAAGTTTTATCTTATCTCTTCAAGCCTAAGAACAAGTGAAGACATCGCTACTATATATAGTGATATTGATCAACAAAATAGTTTTATCAAGCAAATTGGTGAATTAACCAAACAATGTTACTTGGATGTAAATGACCGAGTTGGATTTAATAGCTTCTGTTCTAGAAATAAAAGTCTCTGTGAAAAACCAAGAGCTCCGATGGCCGCTGATAATTATTCAATTGAATTTGAGTCTAAGAATAATGATTCATACGCGGATAGGTATTATACTGCGAAACAAAACTTGACACTAAGAAGAGGAAATCCTTGGTACCCAGAAGTGCCTAAGGGCGGATTTGGCGGGACATTCCCTTATACCGAGAATAATGCATATTCTGGAGAATCAAGAATCGCCCCAAGTGATAACAGTGGAAGTGCTCCGAAAAATAATATTACACTCGGATATATGGATTATACTTGGTTAGAGGGAAATGAAAATGGAGTATACAAAAATGGTATAGGGCCTGGCTGTAAAGCAGTGTCAGGTTATTATTATGGAGTTATGACAAATGGAATAAGTTGTGATATATATAATTACCCTAATAAAGTAGATGCGAACAATACCAAGGTCTTTAATAATTGTTATTATATAAATACAAAAATATATGGTAATAAATCCGCGCCCCCAGAAGAAGGACCTTTGAGTAACGGTTGTAAATGGAAAGACGGAGTAGACCTAGGGAATACTGAGAGAATTTTGAATATTTGGTAGGAGAAGAGTAATTAAAAATTAAGAAAGAATAATTAAGAATTGGGATAGGATAGGGAAAGTAAAAAAGGAAAAAACAAAAATGATGAAGAAACTCACGCCATACATTCTAATAGCTGTAATGCTCGTGCAATTATTTGCGCCGTTTACAGTTGGCATGGGAGCAAAAAATAATTTAAAAATTGAGCAAAGTAAGGTTGAGGCTGCTGATTGTAAAATTGAAAGTGTAGATGTTCAACCTGCAACTGAAATAACAGCTTCAAAACCAACAGAATTAACTGTAAACATCAGTGTAAATAACGAGTGTATAGGAAAAACAATAAAAGTTATGCCCGAAAAAAATGAGGGGAACTTTTTGTTAAGCATTGAGAAAAATTTACCTTACGAGATAACAGAAAAAGACATCTCGTTCTCAGTTAAAACAGGAGAGTATAAATGTGATAAAAAAACGTGCGAAACAAAAGTTTTAGTAAATGTATTAGATGTAGGTGATGGGGGAAGACTTGATTTTGAAAGGGTTAAACTTGCAGATTTCCAGTGCACTGGACTAAATGGTGAATGTGATAAAAATTTAGAATGGGGAGTTACACCATTAAAAGGGGTGAAAGGAACAAAAGGAACAGATCCAACCGGACAATTTAGTATAATCCCAAGTAGTACTTCTAATTCGATTGGGGTTGCTGGTCAAGCACCACCAGGAATTACATTCCAAGAAGGGGATAAATTGCGTCTTGAATTAGCTCTTGACTCAAATCGAACAGAAAGTATTGAAACAAAAGAATTTGATATAAATAAAGAATTACTACAAAACGGAGAGATCACATATTCATATGAATTTAAAAATTTAAACAGTTCAACTGGATATAGTTTCTATATTTATGCCACAGGATATCAACCACAATCAATGTTTAGCATTTACACTAAAGATGCAAATGATCAAGTAGTTGTCCCCCTTCCAACCTCTCAGACAAATAACAAAGAAGCTGAAATAGATGACGGATTCCCGGCCTGCGATATTTGGCATCTTGGGAAGACTTTCGGTGGTTGTATTGGGATTGGATTATATTGGATACTTTTCAAACCAACTTCACTTCTTTTTGGACTTGCGGGAAGTATTTTGGATTTCACAATAATGTACTCCATCAGTGATTCATCTTATCGTTCGCAATTCGTCATAGAAGGATGGGGAATAGTTAGAGATTTTTGTAATATGTTCTTCATCTTTGTGCTTCTCTATATAGCAATCGGAACTATTTTAAACCTATCAAGTGTCAAAACAAAAGAAATGATTATCAATGTGGTAATCATAGGGCTCCTGATAAATTTCAGCTTGTTCGCAACTCAAGTTATCATTGACGCTTCAAATATCTTGACGAGAATCTTTTATAATCAGAAAACAATCGTTACTGGAACTCAAAAAGATGCTGAGGGAAATACACTTAGCCAGCTAGGAGAATTTGGAGAGATAAAATTATCAGAAGCTATCGTTTCAAAAGTAGATCCGCAATTACTTGTGATGGAGGCCAAAAGGGTGAGCCAGAACGCACCAGCAAGCGGGGTAAATGAGGGAGAGCAACCTAAGGGTATTTCCGCGGGTAGTTTCATAATAGTGGTTATACTCGCTTCTGCGATTAACATAGTCGGAATGATTGCCTTCTTTTCTTCGGCTCTTGTATTTATAGCCAGAGTCGTGATGCTGTGGATGGCGATGATACTCGCGCCACTTGCATTCTTTAGTTATATGGTACCAGAGTTACAAGGAATAAAAATGGTTGGATGGAAAAAGTGGTGGCCGGATACTCTGAAGATGGCATTTGTGGCGCCAGTCTTTGCCTTCTTTATGTACATAATAGTCGGGTTTATGGATAAAGGGCTTGGAATAGTTGATGCTAGTCTAAAGAAAGGATCATTCGGATTGAGTTTCCTTATCGCAATAATAGTCCCATTTGTATTTATAATGGTACTGCTTATGAAAGCCAAAGAAATCGCAGTTGATATGTCCGGCGAAATCGGCAAGGCAGCAGCAAATATCGGATCAAAGGCTGGAGGCCTTGTACTTGGTGCTGGTATAGGAGCCGGTGCTATGGCAATGAGAGCAACAGCGGGAAGGCTTGGAAGTTCTATCGCCAATTCTGATAGACTAAAGAGCGCTGAAGCAAGGGGTGTTTTTGGTGCAAAAATATTACGTAATATTGGAAGTAGCGCTGGTAAAAGTAGCTTTGATGTTAGGGCCACTGAAGCAGGTAAAGCTGCAGGGAAAGGTATGGGTACTGATTTAGGTAAAGCAAAAGAAGGTGGGTATACAAAGGCAAGAGCAGACAAGGTTGCGTACAGACAAAAGAGAGCAAAAGAACTCGAGGTTGGGGAAGATTCACCACAAACACAAGCAGTTTGGAAGGCCGAACATGCACTTCATGGACTTAAAACAGACAGAGCAAGACAAGACGCTCTACTTGGTTTGAATAATGGTGTTGCCTTTGAACAAAGACAGGCAGCTATTGATGCAGCAACTGCAAATCTTGCTGATGCACAAGCTGCAAGAAATGCATTACCAACAACAGCAGCAGCAGGAACACCAGAAGCTGAACAAATACGACTTGCAGATAATGATCTTAATGATGCTAAGGCTGCTTTAATTTCTGCTAATGTAGCTGATTCCGGATTGGGTGGACTAGAAAGAGCAATTGTGGCAGCAGAAAAAGCAGTAGGAGCAGCAGAAAGAGACTTGAAGGATGCTACTGATACTCTCAAAACAATGAAAGATAATGATCCAAATAGGGCTGATCAAGAAGAACTGGTAAAAAGACTCAGAACTAATAGAGATGCCCAAATTAAAGGTGGGAATACTGTTGATGTTAACACGGGAGCTGTGAATGGAAACGTTGTTACAGGTAGAGATCAAGCAAAAATTAATCTGGAGTCTCGACAAGCTACAATTCGAGCACAGGAAAAACCTATTCATATTGCTGAGGATAATTTGAAGAGAGCTCAAAATGCTAAGATTGAAGTTAATAATCAGGTAAGACACGATTATGCTAAAACAATTCAAGGAGGTTGGTCAAATAGTATAAATGCAATAATAACGCTTGGGCAACATTCCGTCCAAGGAGAAACAGAAGCAGCAAATAAGATACTTGCGGGTGTAGAAGAAGCACACAAAATAACTGAGCATCATTAATTATGGATAACAACAAAGACCTATTACAAATAAAAATCGAGGAAGCAAGAGCTACTCTACCACAAAAAATGAGAGAGGCTATAGATTTTGTTAACTGGAAAATAATCATTTTAGGAATGCTGGGAAAATACAGCCCTGTTCAATTAGAAGTATTGGAAGACGAGACAGAGTTATTGCTTTGTGGACTCATTGAGCCACAAAATTATCCTGAAGCGCTAGAGAAAGGAATGCATCTTTCAAAAGAAGGAGTGACTTCTTTAGTGGAAGAAATGGATAGGCTTGTTTTCCAAAAAATTCTCAAAGAGCTGGAGAGACGGGTTATAGATGAAG